>VMBT01001674.1_pt1 | contig 11702 bp, 7 predicted proteins | sample 4404301 | NCBI WGS metagenome assembly VMBT01 (sample SAMN12238535, study PRJNA552566) | marine metagenome | isolation source: Coastal seawater | place: USA: coastal Georgia, Sapelo Island | collected 2008-08/2009-08
ACCTCATTTATTAGCTCATTTTCACTAATATCTGACCTATCAAATAAGTATATAAGTACTCTAGATTTGCCTATTTTTCCTTTAGCTCTTTCTACACCAATAGATTCAATCTTATCTGATGTCTCTCTAATACCTGCAGTATCAATAAATCTGAACTTAATTCCATTAATAACTGTTACATCTTCTATTGCATCTCTAGTAGTACCTGGAATGTCCGATACAATAGCCTTATCTTCATTAACTAATGCATTTAAAAGTGAGGATTTACCAGCATTAGGCTTACCGGCAATTGTAACTGTTACACCTTCTTTAATAACATTTCCATAAGTAAATGATTCAATTAGACCAGATAACTTATTCTCAAGAGTATTTAAAAGATCTTTTAAGTCTTTTCTATCTGCAAATTCAACATCTTCCTCAGAGAAATCAAGTTCTAACTCAATTAATGACTTAAAATCAATCAATTTCTCTCTTAGCTCCTCAATCTCATCAGAATAACCACCTCTCATCTGTTGCATTGCTACTCTATGAGCTTCTTTTGACTCAGAAGCAATTAAATCACTAACTGCTTCAGCCTGAGATAGATCTTTTTTATTATTTAAATAAGCTCTAAGTGTAAATTCACCTGGTGAAGCTAATCTTACTCCAGAATTTGTAAAAGATGAGATTATTTCCTGTTGAATATAATTTGAACCATGACATGATATCTCTACTACATCTTCACCTGTATACGAGTGAGGACCTTTATAAAGAGATATTACAACTTCATCAAGAACCTCTTTGTTAACCAAAAAGTTACCATAGCTTATAGAATAACCATTACAGTCCTTTAATTTCTTTCCAGATTTAGACTCAAAAAATTTATCAGTTTTAGATATTGAATCTTTTCCTGATAATCTAATAATAGAAATTGCACCAGAACCAGGAGGGGAGGATAGAGCAATTATTGTTCCTTCATTGTACATGATTAAATCTGTTTTGTAAAGGTTGCTCTATTTTTATGTTGATTATTTTCGTAGTTCTTCCAAAGTTGCTGAATAGCAGTGTTTTCAATAAGTTCAGGGTTAGTTTCAACCTCCGTAATACCAAACTTATTATAGAATTTCTGTAGTTCGTTGAATAAAATAGCGATTACTCCCTTATTTTGAAAATCTGGTCTTACACCAATTAAATATAAAGATCCTTTGCTATTAAAGTTTTTAGCATGTAAGAGTCTTAATTTTCCAATCAAGTCAACTTTACCTTTAATTTTTTTAAGTGCATTTGAAAACGAAGGCATCGTGATTGCAAATGCAACAAGCTCATCATTCTCATCAGTAACACATTTAATAAAACCTGGATTTATATACTTTAAGAATCTATTCTTATAATAATCTATCTGATATTCCTGAATTGGAACAAAGGTTTGAAGCTTATCATATGTTTTACCAAGTAAATAGAACATTTGATCTACATAAGGAACAATCTGCTCAGTTGATGTGAAATTTAATTTCTTCAGATTATATCTTTTTAGAATCAAATCTGAAAACTTCTTAATTTTTTCTGGCGAATCATCATAATTGGCAATTTTAAGCTCATATTCAACCCATTCTGCTAGCTTACTATATCCATGAGCTTTCATATGATCCTGATAGTAAGAGTAGTTATACATTGTAATCATTGTATTTTTTTTCTCAAACCCCTTGATCAACATTCCAGCCTTATCCATATTTGAGAATCCAACAGGTCCCTCTATAAACTCAAGATTATTCTTTTTACCTATCTCAATTACTTTTTCAAGTAAAGCTTTTGATACATTTTGATCATCTATAAAATCAAACCATCCAAACCTTACTTTCTTTTTCTTAAGATCCTTAACCTCAATCCAATTTATTAATGCTGCAATTCTTCCTACAATTTCACCATCTATGTATGCAAGGAAATAATGAGCAATTGCATTATTAAATACAGGATTTGTTTCTTTATTTAATACTTCTAACTCTTCCTTTATAATAGGGGCAACCCAATATTTCGAGTCTTTATATAAGGTATGAGGGAACATGACAAATTTCTTTAATTCATCACTACTTATGACTTCTTTAATGGTAATATTTGAGTCAGATTTCATTTGAAAAAGCAAGTTACCAATAAATAGTTATTTTTCAAGATTTGATTAAATTTGATAAAGGCGTAAACTATGAAGTTTTTATTGGCTTTTTTGACTATTTATCTAATAATTAGATATATAATTCCTTCTATCTTCAAAATGATATTTGCAAGTATGTTTAAATCGCCTAATAAAAAGACAGATTTCAATAAATCCTCAAACTCAAATAAGAGAAAAACAAATGATAAATACGGAGAATACATAGACTATGAGGATATCGATGAATAAAGTTTTAATTAGAAAATCTCTAATTCATTTATATACTGCAATTGGATTTGCTGTATTGTCTATGATTTTCTATAGTCCTCTTCTTGATGGAAAAAAATTATATCAGTCAGATATAAATCAGTATGAGGCAATGTCAAGAGAGATTCAAGAAAATAGAGATAATATCTCAGACGAGATATACTGGATAGATAATGCTTTTGGTGGAATGCCAACATTTCAACTAGGAGCAAAGTTTGCGTATGATATATTATCACCATTCCATCTTTTATTTAGATTTATTCCTAGACCTGCTCATACTTTATTCTTGTATCTCCTTACAATGTATATTCTTCTTATGGTATTAAAAATTCCATGGAGAATTGCTATTCTTGGATCTGTTGCTTTTGCTTTCTCTACTTACCTCTTAATTATTCTTCAGGTTGGGCACAACACAAAAGCTCTTGCAATAGCATACATTCCACTAGTAGTTGCTGGACTTGTCCTCTTGAGGCAGAATAAGCTATTACCTGGATTCTTAGTTAGTCTCCTGGGTATTTCGCTACAAATTAGAGCTAATCATTATCAAATGACATATTATATGTTAATCCTATTAGGTATATATGTAATAGTTTACCTTATTGACTCTTATAGAAAAAAAGATTTAAAAGAATATTTAAAATATATTGGAATATTTGCTCTAGCAGGAATATTATCATTGGGTTTAAATGCTCCAAATATTCTTTCTACATATGACTACTCTAAATATTCAACAAGATCTCAGAGTGAGCTTAAATTAAATCCTGATGGAACAGAGAAAGAACTCTCTACTGGTCTTGACTATGATTATATCACACAATATAGTTATGGAATTTTTGAAAGTATAAATCTTATTGCTCCAAGAGTTCAAGGTGGAGCATCCTCAGAAGACATTGGAAGAAACTCAGATTTGTATAAGTTTTTAGTTGATAATAATGTTCCAAGAAAACAGGCAGATTCTTTTGTGTCATCTGTTCCAACATATTGGGGAGATCAGCCAATTCTTGAAGCACCTGCTTATATAGGTGCATCAATATTTTTTCTTTTTATTCTATCTCTATTTATAGTTAAAGGACCATTTAAATGGTGGTTATTGATATCATTCATAATATCATTAACACTTTCATGGGGTAAAAACTTTCCATTACTTACAAATTTCTTTATTGATTATTTCCCATTTTATAACAAGTTCAGAGCTGTTTCTTCAATTCAGATAATTATAGAGTTTGCAGTACCATTCCTTTCAGTTATTGGTTTGCATAAATTTCTTGGTGACTATAATGTGAAGAGTATAAATAAGACTTTTATTGCCTTTACAGTCCCTTTAGTATTGTTATTTCTTTTTAAAGGTTCACTTTCATTTTCTGGTTTATATGATGATTATTATTCAAGTGCATACGGGCCTGAGATTTTTAGAATGATTGTAGAGGAAAGGCAAAACATCTTCAACAAGGACGTTGTAAGAGCTATTTTTATTGGAATATTAATATTTGCAACACTTAGATCTTATAAATTAATTGGTAGGAACTTTACATTTCTTATTGTATTTGCAATTGTTTTTATTGACTTATTCAATGTAAATAAAAGATACATTGATAAAGAACTATTCATTGATAAGTCATACAACACATATCAAATGACTGAGTTAGATAATGAAATATTACTCGACACAACTGATTATAGAGTTTTTAATGTTGCTGCAGGTCTTTCAAATGCGAGTAGTTCATATTATCATAATTCTATTAATGGATATCACGCTGCTAAACTTAGAAGATTTCAAGAGTATTATGACTATTTATCTCTTCATGATAACGAGAAGCTGTTCAATTCTTTGAATGTTAAATATCTCATAGCTAAAGATGAAAATAATGAAGATCAATTATATCAGAATCCAGATGCTCTTGGAAATGCATGGCCTGTTGACTCACTTATAACAGTTGATACAGCAGATGAATTACTGATCAAATTAAAAGATACTGATATTAGTAAAGTTGCCTTATCTATGAACAATTCTGTTCCATCTTTTATTTCAAAAGTATATAACTCAGGTGATCTAGTTAAAATTGAAAAAACTAAAATCTCATCATCACACATTACTTATGAGTTTGAATCATTATCTGACCAGCTAATTGTGTTTTCAGAAATTTATTATCCATCTGGATGGGAAGTATATGTTGATGATATAAAATCAGAATATTTTGATGTAAACTATATTTTTAGAGGTATGGTCGTTCCATCTGGGGTTCATAAAATTGATTTTTATTTTTCTCCTAGCATAGTAAAAACAGGAATAAATATTAGAATACTAACAATTATAATTACCTTTAGTTTAATCGTATACATGGTTTATAAGAACAATAAATGGGTATAGTAGTAAGGCAATCTTTTTTAAATTTAATAAGTATAGGGGTTGCTTTTCTTATAGGAGCAGTTAATACTCTTTATCTTTACCCAACTTATCTTGGTAGTACATTTCAAGGGCTTGTTATTGCTCTTTTAGCAATATCAAACATCGTACAACCATTTATATCTTTTGGAACCCAGCATGCTGTTATTAGGTACTATTCTAAATACTCAAAAAAAAGAGAAAAAGACGGCCTTTTAACACTTTCAGTTTTAATTCCATTAATAATAATAATACTTTTTGTTCCACTGTTTTTCGCGTATTATGATGAAATTAGACAATATCTATTTCAAAGTGATCAAAGTCTATCAAAATATGCTTATGTTATTATATTCATAGCGATTTCTACCTCATTCTTTGAAGTTTTCTATTCATGGCTTAGAGTAAAACTTAAATCAGTATTTGGTAACTTTCTAAAAGAATTATACCCTAGACTCCTAATATCAATTCTTCTTGTTTCATACTCTTTGGGAATACTAAATTTTGAAGAGTTTATTTTGTTTTTAATTTATGGCTACTATCTAAGATTAATAATTGTAGTAATCTATTCTTTCTACATTATCAAACCTAAAATTAATATTAGTTTCAAAGATGACTTTGGAGAGATCTTTAAGTACTGTTTACTGATTTTTTTATCAGGAGCTGCATCAAGTATAATCTTAGATATTGATAAATCAATGCTCTCTTCAATTTTGACTGTCGAGAATGTAGCATATTATTCAGTTGCAGTTTTTATTGCAGCAGTTATTGAAATACCCGGAAGGGCAATGTTTCAAATATTAAGTCCTGTAGTAGCAGATGCAATTAATAAAAAGCATTTTAGAAAATTAGAAGGCTTACTTAAGAAAAGTTCCACGAATCTAGTTTTAGTAGCAAGCCTATTTTTTTTACTGATTAATTTAAACCTAGATGATTTTTATAACATGTTAAATCAGGATGGATATTCAATAGGTATTCCAATAGTAATTATTGTATCCCTGGGTAAACTATACACAATGTCGATAGGATGTATTAATAATATTATTTCTAATTCAAAATACTATTATTACACATTTTGGTTTTCGCTGTTTTCTTCAATACTAGCTGTATTTCTGAATATATATCTAATTACTGACTATGGTATCATTGGTGCAGCGTATGCAACTCTTATTGTCCTTGTAATAATGAATTCGCTAAAGATATACCTCATTAAAGTTAAATTTAACATGCATCCATACAGTAATGATACAATCAAAATTATAGTTTTAAGTATCTTGACATATATTGTATTTTCAAATCTTGAACTAGGATTTCAGCCATTATTGAATATTATAATTAAGTCAAGCCTTGTATTTATTCTATATACTCTTGCTGCATATATTTTTAGGCTGAGTGATGACGTAAATATATTTATCGATAAGTTTAATAAAAACTGGTAGTTCTATCCAATCTTTTTCCTAAGATATTTACCGGTGTATGATTCCTTGCTTTTAATTAAATCTTCTGGAGTTCCCATAGCAACAATATTTCCACCTTTATCTCCTCCTTCTGGACCAAGGTCAATTATATGATCTGCACAGGAAATCATATCAAGGTTATGCTCAATAACAAGTATTGAATGCCCCATTCTAATCAATTTATTAAATGTATTTAATAGCTTTTTTACATCATGAAAATGCAGACCGGTAGTAGGTTCATCAAAAATGAAAAAAGTTTTATCAAGCTGATCTCCTTTTCCAATAAAAGAGGCTAGCTTAATCCTTTGAGCTTCACCTCCTGATAAAGTATTAGAAGACTGACCTAAAGAAACATAACCAAGTCCCACTGATTGAAGGGGTAGGAGTTTATTGACAATTTTCGTTTGGTTATACTTTCTGAAAAATTGAATTGCATCATCAACAGTCATATTTAATAGCATATCAATACTAACTCCATTATACTTAATTGAAGTAATTTCATTTTTAAATCTTTTTCCTTTACATATTTCACACTCAAGCTCTACATCTGCCATAAACTGCATTTCTATCCTTACAATCCCTTCTCCTTTACATTCATCACATCTTCCACCATCTGTGTTAAATGAAAAGAATTTCGATTTAAAGCCCTTGGATACGGACTGAGGTATTTTTGAATATAAAGTTCTAATATCATCGTAAACTTTTAAATATGTTACAGGGTTTGATCGAGAAGATCTTCCAATGGGGTTCTGATCAATAAACTGAACAGATTTGATTTTACTTAAATTCCCAGTTAAATCAATGAACTTTCCTGGTTTTTGAGAATAATCTCTAAAATAATTAAGTAATGCTGGATATATTATTTTCTTAACTAATGTAGACTTTCCACTTCCTGACACTCCTGTAATCATAGATAGACAACCTAGAGGAATCTTTACATTTATGTTTTTTAAATTATTTTCTTGAGCACCATTAACATTTATAAAATATTCTGGTTTCTTTCTTTGGCTTGGATACTCAATTTTTTCAACTCTTCTTAAATATTTTGAAGTCAGTGTATCAGAATCCAATAACTGATTAACTGTTCCCTGACCAACTATTTCACCTCCTAGAGATCCTGCCATTGGGCCAATATCAACAATATGGTCAGCAGATAAAATGATTTCCTCATCATGTTCTACAACGATTACAGTGTTACCTATATCTTTTAAATTTTTTAAAATCTTAATAAGATTATCATTATCTCTTGAATGAAGACCAATAGATGGCTCATCTAGAATATATGTTGAGCCTACTAGGCTACTTCCAAGAGAAGATGCTAGATTAATTCTTTGAGTTTCTCCTCCTGATAGAGTATTTGCTTTTCGGTTTAGTGTTAGGTATCCTAATCCAACATTATTCATATAGTCAATTCTATTGTTAATCTCTTTTAAGATTCTAGCTGATATTTCTTTGTCAGTTTTATTTATTTTAATCTCCTTAAAAAACAATCCAAGTTTATCAATAGGCATTGCCAATATTTCAGGTAAATTTTTACCATCTATTTTCACATGATAGGATTCTTCTCTAAGCCTACTTCCTTTACATTCATTACATAGTGTTTTACCACGATATCTTGATAGCAGAACTCTATTTTGGATTTTATAATTTTTTTTCTCTAAGTATTTAAAGAATTTATTTATACCTGTAAAATGCTCATTTCCATTCCATAGAGTTTCAATTTCCTCTTTTGATAGCTTGTTATATGGTTTATATATAGGGAATTTGAAGCTATCGGCATTATTAATCAATTTCATATAATACTTTCTTAAACCTGTTCCTCTCCAGGGAGCAATTGCATCATCATATACTGATAATGCTTTGTTAGGAATTACTAGTTCCTCATCAATTCCTATTGTTTCTCCAAAACCATCACAGTTTTTACATGCACCAAAAGGATTGTTGAAACTAAAGAGATGTATAGATGGTTCAATAAATTTTATACCATCCATCTCATATTTGTTAGAAAAAGTTACTTCTTTACCCTTCTCAATGTCATAAATAGAACAAACACCTTTTCCCTCGTAAAATGAAAGTTGAACAGAATCTGAAACTCTTGATTTGAAATCTTCGTCATGCTTTACAACTAATCTGTCAACAACTAGATTAAAATCTAATATTTCCTTTCCATTAATATCATTAAGATCAATTATTTCACCTTTCTTAAAAATTCTAACAAAACCTTGTTTCTTAAGTATTTCAATTCTTTCCTTAGACTTCTCTTTCGTTGATGATTCAATTGGTGATAGAAGCAGGAGCTTTGTCTTAGCATCAAAACTTATTATCTTATCAACAACATCAGATACTGAATCTTTTTTTACAATTTTATTTGAAACAGGAGAATATGTTTTACCAATTCTTGCAAATAATAGCTTCAAGTAATCATAAATCTCAGTCTTAGTTCCTACAGTTGACCTTGGATTTGATGTATTGATTTTTTGCTCAACAGCTATTGCAGGGGATATACCTTTTATGTAATCAACTTTTGGTTTATTTAACTTACCCATAAATTGACGTGCATATGATGATAAACTTTCTACATACCTTCTCTGTCCCTCAGCATATAGAGTATCATAAGCTAATGATGATTTACCTGACCCTGATAAACCAGTAACTACTGTAAACTTATTTCTGGGTATTACAACATCAATATTCTTTAAGTTATGAAGCTTTGCACCTTTAATAATGATGTTATGTTTGGGGTCAATTTTAGAAATATCTTTCATTAAGCCTTTAAAAAATGCAAAATTACTTAATAACGTCGAATTAAGCAATTTAGTTTAATGTATAATACTGTGAAAACCCCTATAAATGTTGGGATTTTGCAAATAAATTAATTTGGCAAGATATGTAATGTTATTGAACTTTGTGATAGTTTTTGTGGCTATTGTGTGACTAACTATTAACATTTAACTAAATATTATAATTTATCATATTTAAACTTTTTTAATCTAATTAATGCTTCATCTATAAAAATCCCTTACTGATCATCTTTTTTACTTATTAAGTATATCTTATTTCGTTCAAAAAACAGACTCTTATAAATTTGAAAAAATTGTGATTATAAACTTATAAATTTTCATATGTAGTTAGTTTGATTTGAACACCCCGGCATTGGTTAAAAGTTTTTTTCTAAGAAAAAGTATCGGGGTGCTTTAAATTTTTAAATTTATAATAATAACTAAATTTTGACTTTAGAATTAAAACATAGAAAACATACTCTATTTCATCTAATAGCATGGTTGATACTAATTTTTATTCTATCAAACTATGCATTATTTCAAACAGGGGAATTAGTATCAAATGTGTTTTACAGAATTGCTTATGCAATAGCAATTTTTTATCTAAACTATTCTTTTTTAGTACCTCGCTTATTATTGAAAAATCAAAAATTAGCCTATTTCTTTTGTGTAATGCTAACGATTGCATGCTCAAAGTATTTAATTGAAACTCTATTCCCAAGCTTTGCTCCTATATCTTCAGTGAATAGAACAGCAGCATTAGTTTTTTTTCCAATTATAAACATTGTTTTAGGAACAGCTATTCGAATTTATCAACAATGGAGTATTGATGAAAAAAATAAAAAGAAAATAGAGCATCAAAAAAATTTAACGGAGCTTCAGGTACTAAAAAATCAGTTAAATCCTCATTTTTTATTTAACTCTTTAAATAGTATATACTCTCTATCTTTTAAAAAATCAGACGACGCACCAGAAGCTATTTTAACACTTTCTGAATTAATGCGTTATATGATATACAAGGCCAATAATGATTTTGTATTGTTAAAAGAAGACATAGAGTATATTAAAAATTTTATCGCTTTACAAAGAATGAGGCTTATCAAAAATGCAAAGATTAATCTTTCTATAAAAGGGAATATAAATGATCAAAAAATACGTCCACTACTATTTATATCTTATATCGAAAATGCTTTTAAACATGGAGTAGATTTAGAGGGTAAAACTGATATAAGCATTGATATAGATATAAAAGAAGAAGAGTTAGAATTTAACTGTACAAATTTAATTGGCGCTAAACCTCTAGAAAAAGAAGGTAAAGGAGTAGGTATGAAGAATACTCTTGATCAACTTAAAATATTATATCCTGATAGGCACAACCTTCAAACCTTTGAAAAAAACAATAACTTTACTGTTAACCTAAAACTAAAACTAGATTAAATTTTGAGATGTTTAATTGTAGATGACGAACCACTAGCATCAGATGTAATTGAAAACTACATAAATAAAATTGAGTCTTTAAACATCGTTGCGAAATGTAATAGTGCACTTAAAGCAATAAATATCTTAAAAGAACATCAAATAGATTTGATTTTTTTGGATATTAAAATGCCCAATCTATCAGGTTTAGAGTTAGTTAAAACTATTGACAATATCCCACAATTTATTTTTACCACAGCCTATTCAGAACATGCCATTGAAGGCTTTGAACTTAATGCAACAGATTATTTAGTTAAACCTATTCGATTTAATAGATTTATTAAAGCTGTAAATAAAGCTCAAGAAAAACACGAGTTAAAACTAAAAAAACCCATTAAAAAAATACAAGATTCAAAAGATTATATTTTTATTAAATCTGAGTATGAAAACATCAAAGTTAATTTAAAAGATATACAGTATATAGAGGGGTTGAAAGATTATGTTAAAATCCATATTAAAGACAGTAAAAAATCTTTGCTTACTTTATCCAGTTTTAAAAATATACTTGAAAAATTATCACCAAACTTTATTCGCATACACAGATCCTATATTGTCAATATTGACTTTATAAAAACCTTACAAAAAACAAAAGTTATTATAGGTGAAGTACGTCTACCAATAGGAGAATCATATAAAGAATCTGTACTTAAACACTTAGGCGTTTAGTTAAGAACTTATTTACTAAAATTAAACTTCGATAAATAGTATCTGTTCGTCGACACTTTTTTTATGCTAGTATAACATATTATTTTTTTGAAACTGTAACCTATAAATTTGGTTTCATAAAAAAATTAAAGTGCGTTAATGAGAAATCTAATTAATTTATTTGCAGTAATCCTTTTGTTTTCATGTAACAAAAATGAGGAGCCTCAAGAACAAGTTAATAATGATAGCACAGAAGAATATAGTATAACAGATATACAAGATGTTCTTGTGTCGGGTTTTTTTGGACTTGATAATGCACTACCAAGTCTATTGTTGTGTAATCAACTAGGAGACCAATTAGATGGAATGCCTGTTAATTTTAAATTTCCATTAGATGAACGTAGTTTATCTGAAACTGATTTTGAAGTTTTAGATAGCCTTGGAAATATTCACATCCCTACTTGTGTTTCTTTAGCTCCAGCTAATGAAAACGGAGAAAATAGAACTGTACTTCTGCTAGGTGAATTTGGTACTGCTATTACCAACCCACCTGTTGAAGTTAGAGTTGTAGG
>VMBT01001678.1_pt1 | contig 11695 bp, 9 predicted proteins | sample 4404301 | NCBI WGS metagenome assembly VMBT01 (sample SAMN12238535, study PRJNA552566) | marine metagenome | isolation source: Coastal seawater | place: USA: coastal Georgia, Sapelo Island | collected 2008-08/2009-08
CAAAACAAGATATGAGCAAAGCTCTTTATTGGTGGTGTTTGGCATCTGGACAGGGCCATTATGGAGCAGATTTCAATTTAGCTATGGCTTATTATAACGGTAAAGGTGTGCCAAAGGATCTTGAGATAGCTGCCCACAAATTCAAGAAAATTGCGATTGTTGGGATTCCGGGAGCTCAGTATCGACTCGGTCTAATGAACTTGAATGGGGATGGAATTCCTAAGAATCTCTCTGAAGCTAAAAAATGGCTCTATCAAGCCTATAAAAACATGGATCCTGATCTTGCCGAAAAGGCTTTTGCTCTTCTTGAAAAAAACAACCTCTTAGATAATACAATCAAGCTTTTTTAGCGTCATATACTGACTCGACTCTTAACTCACTATCCCTAAAGTGGTAGTGATAGTTTCGCCTTAATATGTATAATTTCAAGGTTTTGTTCCCGAGGATTTTTTATGCCATCACGTAGAGATTTAGCGAATGCAATTCGTGCCTTAAGTATGGATGCAGTTCAGAAGGCCAACTCTGGTCATCCAGGTGCTCCAATGGGTATGGCTGATATTGCAGAAGTATTATGGAATGATCACATGAAATACAACCCAAGCAATGCTAATTGGGCTGATAGAGATCGTTTCGTTTTGTCTAATGGGCATGGTTCAATGCTTATCTATTCTCTACTTCACTTAACCGGGTTCAATCTTACCATTGACGATATCAAAGATTTTAGACAGCTTCATTCTAAGACAGCTGGACACCCTGAATATGGTTTTGCTGATGGTATCGAGACTACGACAGGTCCATTGGGACAGGGAATTACAAATGCTGTCGGTATGGCAATTGCTGAGAGAACGTTGGCAGCACAATTTAATAAAGACGGGCATAACATTGTAGATCATCACACTTGGGTTTTCATGGGTGATGGATGTTTAATGGAAGGTCTTTCACATGAGTCATGTGCAATGGCAGGAACTCTCGGTTTAGGCAAGTTAATTGCTTTCTGGGATGACAATGATATTTCAATTGATGGCCATATTAGTGACTGGATGGAAAAAGATGTCGCTGGAAGATTTGAATCCTATGGTTGGCACGTTGTCAGAGATGTAGATGGTCATGATGCTGATGCTGTGAATAAAGCTATTGAGGCTGCAAAGGCGGAAACTGGTAAACCTTCTTTAATTTGTACAAGAACCACTATTGGCTTTGGTTCACCAAACTTGAGTGGCTCTCATGATTGTCATGGCGCACCACTTGGCGAGGAAGAAATTGCCAAAACTAGAGAAGCACTTGGTTGGTCACATGATCCATTTGTTATTCCAAGTGATATCTATGATGGCTGGAATCATAATGCCAAAGGTCAAACTGATGAAGATGCCTGGAATGAAAAATTTGAGGCATATAAAAAAGCATTTCCTAAAGAGGCTGACGAATTTGTTAGAAGAATGTCGGGTAAGTTGCCTAAGAACTTTGAATCTGAAATGGATAAGTTCATTGCTAAGACTCAAGAAGAGATGCCAAATATTGCCTCTAGAAAAGCTTCTCAAAATGCAATTGAAGCAATGGGTCCAATTGTTCCTGAATTGCTTGGAGGTTCGGCAGACTTAACTGGGTCTAATCTGACTAACTGGTCTGGAACTGAAAAAATCAATGCATCGAATGCGGGCGGTAATTATTTGTCATGGGGCGTAAGAGAGTTTGGTATGGCTCATATGGTCAATGGCATAACACTTCATGGTGGCTTTAGAGCATACAGTGGTACCTTTTTCATGTTTATGGAATTCATGAGGAATGCTCTAAGAATGTCAGCACTTATGAAGATCAATCCAATCTATGTTTACACTCACGACTCAATTGGTCTGGGTGAAGATGGCCCAACTCACCAACCTGTTGAACAGTTGGCGACTATGAGGGTGATTCCAAATTTCCAAACATGGAGAGGTTGTGACGCTATTGAATCAGCTGTTTCTTGGAAAATGGCGATGTTAAGAGATTCGGCACCAACCGCTTTGGTGTTCTCTCGTCAAAATTTAACACCAATTGAAAGAACTGCAGAACAAGTTAAGAATATTGAAAAAGGTGGATATATTCTGAAAGATTGTGATGGTGCTGCTGATCTGATTCTAATTGCTACTGGCTCTGAGGTTTCTCTAGCTATGGATGCTGCAGATGCAATGGATGAAAACGTGAGAGTCGTTTCCATGCCATGTTGTGAAGCATATGACAGTCAAGATCAAGCTTACAGAGATTCAGTTTTAACACCAGGCGTGAAGCGTGTGGCGATTGAAGCTGGTGTTGCTCAGTCATGGTATAAGTATGTTGGACTCGATGGCGGAATTGTTGCCATGAAGACTTTTGGTGAGTCTGCTCCAGCTGACAAACTATTCAATGAATTTGGTTTTACGGTAGATAACGTGGTTGCTACCGCTAAAGCAGTATTAGGTTAATTAAAACAAATAGAACAAATAGGTTCGGGTCAATTGTATTGACTAAAGAAAGGAGAAAAGAATGACAATTAAGGTAGGTATTAACGGTTTTGGAAGAATTGGTAGAATGGTTTTCCGTGCTATCCAAAAAGATTTTCCTGAGTTAGAAGTAGTAGGTATTAATGATCTTTTAGATAATGATTACTTGTCATATATGTTGAGATATGATTCAGCACACGGACGTTTTGATGGTGATGTGACAGTTGATGGCGATAATTTCGTTATCAATGGTAAAAAGATTCGCCTTTCAGCTGAGCGTAATCCTGCTGATCTTAAGTGGGGCGATATTGATGTTGATGTTGCAATTGATTGTACTGGCTTCTTCTTGACAGAAGAGTCTTGCCAAGCTCACATTGATGCCGGTGCTAAGAAAGTGGTTCAATCAGCTCCTTCGAAAGACGGCACTCCAATGTTTGTTTATGGAGTTAACCATGATACTTATGATGGCCAGAAAATTATTTCTGCAGCATCTTGTACGACAAACTGTCTAGCGCCTATTGCAAAAGTTATCAATGATAATTGGGGACTTAAGAGAGGATTGATGACAACTGTTCATGCTGCTACAGCAACTCAAAAAACAGTTGACGGTCCATCTATGAAAGATTGGAGAGGTGGTCGTGCTGTATTCGAAAACATTATTCCTTCTTCTACTGGTGCTGCAAAAGCGGTAGGTGTAGTTCTACCTGAATTAAATGGAAAATTAACAGGTATGGCATTTAGAATTCCTTCTGTTGATGTCTCAGTAGTGGATCTTACTTGTGAGTTAGACAAAGCTGCATCTTACGATGAGATTTGCTCTGCAATTAAAGAAGCATCAGAGGGCTCAATGAAGGGAACACTTCAGTACACTGATGAAGCTTTGGTATCTACAGACTTCAGAGGAATTAGCGCTTCATCAATTTTTGATGCGGGTGCTGGTATTGCTCTAGATGACACATTTGTTAAATTAGTTTCATGGTATGACAATGAGTATGGATACACTTGTAACATGCTTAGACTAGTTCAGCACATCGCGTAATTAGATTCTTTTGGCCCCGTTCTGGGGCCAATACTATTCAAAAAAAATTGAGGTTTTCATGGCAATTATTAATTTAACGGATTTAGATTTAAACGGCAAAAGAGTGTTAATCAGACAGGATTTAAATGTTCCTATCAAAGACGGTGTTGTCACCAGTGATAAAAGAATTAAAGCATCTCTTCCAACCATTGAAATGGCGATCAAACAGGGTGCTAAAGTGATGCTAATGTCACACCTTGGCAGACCTACTGAAGGTGAGCCAAGTGATGAATTTACTCTTCAGCCGGTTGCCAATAGATTGACTGAGTTACTAGGTAAAGAGGTCCGTTTAGAGAAAAATTGGTTAGATGGTGTCAACTTAAATGATGGCGATGTTGTTCTATGTGAAAACGTTAGATTCAATAAAGGTGAAAAATCAAATGATGATGATCTATCCAAAAGGATGGCATCTATTTGCGATATTTTTGCAATGGACGCGTTTGGAACCGCTCATCGCGCGCAAGCCTCAACTCATGGGGTTGCTAAGTATGCACCGATTGCATGCTCTGGTCCACTTTTGACAGCAGAGCTTGATGCTCTTGGCAAGGCATTAGATAATCCAGCGAGACCCATGGTTGCAATTGTTGGCGGATCAAAGGTATCTACAAAACTTACAGTTCTTGAATCATTATCGAAGATTGTCGATCAATTGGTAGTTGGCGGGGGTATTGCCAATACATTTATTGCTGCACAAGGACACAATGTTGGAAATTCGCTTTGTGAAAATGATCTAATCCCAACTGCAAAAAAATTGATGGAAGATTGTGAAATTCCTGTCCCTACCGATGTTGTATGTGGCAAAGAGTTTTCTGAAAACGCAAGCGCTACTACTAAAGCAGCAAGTGAAGTACAAGATGACGATATGATTTTTGATATTGGACCAGATTCAGCAGATCAACTTGCAGAAATTATGAAGAATGCTGGAACGATTGTTTGGAATGGCCCAGTGGGTGTATTTGAGTTTGATCAATTTGCAGAGGGAACTAAAACTTTATCCATGGCAATTGCAAATTCAGATGCTTTTTCAATTGCAGGTGGTGGCGATACTCTAGCAGCTGTTGATAAATATGGAATCGAGAATCAAGTCAGTTATATTTCTACTGGCGGCGGTGCCTTCTTAGAATTTCTAGAAGGAAAAAAATTACCTGCAGTTGAGATACTTGAAACCAGAGGAGCGGAGTAACACTTGCCTAGAAGAACAAAAATTTTAGCAACGCTTGGGCCTGCAACTGATGCACCGGGTGTATTAGAAGAAGTACTTGAGGCTGGAGCTAATGTCGTCAGAATTAACTTTTCACATGGCACTCCTGAAGAGCATTTAAATCGAGTTAAAGCAGTTAGAAATTGGGCTAAAAGTAATGACACATACATAGGAGTCTTGATGGATCTTCAGGGTCCAAAGATTAGAATCTCCTCCTTTAAAGAAGGAAAAATCAATTTAGCGATTGGTGATAAGTTCTGCTTAGACTCTGAGTTAGATAATGAAGCTGGAGATAATAAGTCTGTTGGTATCGCATATAAGTCTTTGCCAAAAGAGGTTAAATCTGGTGATGTCCTATTATTAGATGACGGCAGGGTGGTTCTTCAGGTTGAAGATACCTCTGATACTTGTATTAATACTACCGTTATTCAAGGAGGACCGCTTTCTAATAAGAAAGGAATTAACCTAAAAGGTGGTGGACTCGCTGCTGGAGCTTTGACCGATAAGGATAAAGAAGATATCAAGATTGCTGCAGAAGGAAAAGCAGATTTTGTTGCCTTATCTTTTCCAAGAAATGGTGATGATGTCAGGGAAACAAAAGAGTTGCTTAAACAAGCCGGTTCGGAAGCTGGCGTCGTTGCTAAGATTGAAAGAGCTGAGTCTCTTGATGAGGAAACTATTCTTGATATCATTAAAGAATCTGCAGGAATTATGGTTGCCAGAGGTGATTTAGGTGTTGAGATTGGTGATCCTCAGTTACCTGCCCAGCAAAAAAGATTAATTCAGTTGGCAAGATCCAACGATAGATTTGTGATTACTGCCACTCAGATGATGGAGTCAATGATTGACAATCCAATTCCAACCCGTGCCGAGATTTTTGATGTTGCAAATGCGGTACTAGATGGTACCGATGCTGTCATGCTATCCGCAGAGACTGCAGCTGGTAAATATCCTAAGAATGCAGTTAGAACCATGCATGATGTTTGCTTGGAAACTGAAAAGAATCCTATCGCAAAAACTTCGCATCACCGTTTGCATGAGCAGTTTAAATTTATTGACGAGACCATCGCAATGAGTACAATGTATGCTGCTAATCATTTGGGTGTAAAAGTGGTTGCTGCCTTGACGGAGTCTGGAAAGACTGCTTTGTGGATGTCAAGAATGAGTTCTAATATCTCAATCTACGCAATGAGTGATAAGGTCGAGACGCTTAGAAAAACTACCATCTATAGAGGTGTCTACCCTTGCGGTATAGATAAGACTGAGGTTAAAGATGCATCGGATTGGGAAAAAATTAATCGAATTGTGATTGACACACTTTTACAAAATAAGGTGGTCAATAATAAAGATTTAGTTGTGCTTACCAAGGGAAGTTACCAGGAGGGTGCTGGTGGCACAAATATGATGAAGATACTTCGCGTTGGCGATCAGAGTTATTAAAAAAGAAAAAAAAGAATAGGAGAAGAAAATGTTAATTTCAATGAGACAATTACTTGACCATGCTGCTGAGAATGGTTATGGAATGCCTGCATTCAATGTTAATAATATGGAGCAGGTACACTCAATTATGCAAGCCGCAGACAAAACCAATAGTCCCGTGATTATGCAAGGTTCTGCAGGTGCAAGATCTTATGCTGGCGAGCCGTTCCTACGTCACTTGATTTCTGCAGCAATTGAGATGTATCCTCATATTCCTGTGGTCATGCATCAGGATCATGGCTCAGAACCTTCAGTTTGTCTTCGTTCAATTCAATCAGGTTTTTCATCTGTGATGATGGATGGTTCATTGATGGCAGACATGAAAACACCTGCCTCATTTGATTACAATGTCAGTGTGACGAAAGAAGTAGTTGCGATGGCTCATGCTGGTGGTGTTTCTGTTGAAGGTGAGTTAGGTTGTCTAGGTTCACTTGAAACAGGTGAGATGGGCGAAGAAGATGGACATGGCGCTGAAGGTAAACTAGATATGGATATGCTTCTAACTGATGTTGAAGAGGCTGCTGAATTTGTTAAAGCAACTAATGTTGATGCTCTAGCAATTGCTATTGGTACTTCTCATGGTGCTTACAAGTTCACTAAAGAGCCTGATGGGGACATCCTTAGAATTGATAGAATTAAAGAAATCCATGCAAGATTGCCGAATACACATTTAGTGATGCATGGTTCTTCTTCGGTTCCTCAGGATTGGTTAGAAATCATCAATTCATTTGGTGGCGATATGGGTCAAACATATGGTGTTCCAGTTCATGAAATTCAAGAAGGCATTAAGAATGGTGTTCGCAAGGTAAATATTGATACCGATCTTAGAATGGCTTCAACTGGTGCCATTAGAAAACATCTTGCAGATAACCCATCAAATTTCGATCCACGTAAATTCTTAAAAGAGTCTACTATTGGTATGATGGAGATTTGTGCAGCAAGATTTGAGTCTTTCGGTTCTGCAGGTCAGGCTGATAAAATCAATGCACTTTCACTTGATGTGATGAGCCAAAAATATGCATCTGGCGAACTTGACGCAAAAGTGAAATAATATCTACTAACGAGATATTTATAAAAGGCTCGTTTGACGAGCCTTTTTTTATGAGCAAATTGAATTGATGGATAAATACTATTCTGTAATTGTAATTGGAGGCGGACATGCTGGAACCGAGGCAGCACTAGCCTCGGCTCGCATGGGTGTCAAGACACTGCTAGTGACTCATAACATAGAGACACTGGGTCAAATGAGTTGTAATCCTGCGATTGGCGGCATTGGAAAAGGTCACCTGGTCAAGGAGATTGATGCAATGGGCGGTGTCATGGCGAAAGCTGCGGATATTGCTGGTATTCAGTTTAGAACCTTAAATGCCTCCAAGGGTCCTGCCGTCAGAGCAACCAGAGCCCAGGCAGATAGGATTCTCTACAAGGCTGCAATCAGGCATGCATTAGAGAACCAAGAAAACCTGCACCTGTTTCAACAGGCTGTGGATGATATCTTGATTGAAAAAGATCAGGTGGTAGGAATCAAAACTCAAATGGGTCTTGAGATCAAAGCGGATCAGATTGTTCTGACATCAGGAACATTTCTTGGGGGGATTATTCACATTGGCCAGTCCAATTATGAAGGGGGCAGAGCTGGCGATATTCCAGCAAATAGATTGTCTCAACGATTAAGAGCATATGATCTGGGTGTTGGAAGACTTAAAACGGGCACACCTCCTAGACTCGATGGAAGAACACTGGATTATTCAAAGATGCAAATTCAACCAGGTGATACTCCGCTACCGGTATTCTCATTCATGGGTCATGTGGAAGATCATCCTGAGCAAATACCTTGCCATATTACCCACACCAATGAAAGCACTCATGATTTTATTAGAGGAGGTCTAAAAGACTCACCCATGTTCACAGGTAACATCGAGGGAGTTGGGCCAAGATATTGTCCGTCCATTGAAGATAAGGTGGTTCGCTTCTCTGAGAGAGATTCTCATCAAATTTTTATTGAGCCTGAGGGTTTAAGTACCAATGAAGTTTATCCAAATGGTGTTTCCACATCTTTGCCTTTTGATGTACAACTGGATTTTATTCATTCCATTAACGGACTTGAGAATGCCCATATCTTAAGACCTGGTTATGCAATCGAGTATGACTATTTTGATCCAAGAGGACTCAAGCAGACCCTTGAAACCAAAAAAATAAGAGGGTTATTCTTTGCAGGGCAGATCAATGGAACGACGGGTTACGAGGAGGCAGCAGCACAAGGGCTTCTAGCTGGAATCAATGCAGCCCTTCAATTCCAAGAAAAAGAATCCTGGACACCAAAAAGGGATGAGTCGTATATTGGAGTGATGATTGATGATCTAATCACCAAAGGCACCAATGAGCCATACAGGATGTTTACCTCAAGAGCTGAGTACCGTTTAATTTTAAGAGAGGATAATGCAGATGAGAGACTCACCCCATCGGCAAGAAAATTGGGACTCGTGGATGATAAAAGATGGAGTGCTTTTGAGTCAAAATATGAAAAAGTCTATTCTGAAATCTCAAGACTCAACTCTATTTGGGTCCAACCTGGTAACGAGTCAGTTGAGAAGGTTTTGGGTAAATCTTTAAGTCATGAATATTCACTGGGCTCTTTATTGAAAAGGCCTGGAATGAACTATGAGTCAATCAAAGAGATTGAGGAGGGTAAACCCTATTTGGATGAGAAGATCCTAGCCGAACAGGTAGAGAACCAGATCAAGTATGAGGGTTACATTAAACGTCAAAAGGAAGAGATTAATAAGTACCGTGCCAATGAGGAGTTAAAAATTCCAGAGGGTATTGACTATCAATCCATCAAGGCATTATCTTCCGAGGTGAGACAAAAACTGACTGAGTATAAACCCGAGACCATTGGACAGGCATCAAGACTCCAAGGTGTAACCCCTGCCTCTATATCAATTTTGCTTGTTTATTTAAAAACATACAAGCCTGTTAATGCAAAAGCATAAAGATCTTCTTATTGAGGGAAGTACAAAACTTGGCATCGAGTTATCTGTGGAGAAGATTGAAAAACTTCTTCATTATTTAGAATTAATAATTAAGTGGAATAAAGTCCATAATCTAACCGCCATTGATGATCCCTCTGAAGGAGTTAAAAAACACCTTCTAGATAGTTTATCCATTTTGAGTTTTATAAAAAAAGGGAGAATACTAGACGTAGGAAGTGGTGCCGGACTTCCAGGTATTGTCATTGCTCTCATGAGGGATGATGTTGCTGTTAACTCAATAGATTCGGTTGGGAAAAAATGCCGATTTATGGAGCATGCTAGGTTAGACCTTAATCTGATAAATTTCAATGTTGTTAATGATCGGGTTGAAATATATAACACCAATGAGTGTTTCAATCAAATTGTTTCCAGAGCCTTTGCAACTTTTGAGGATACCAAAAAATTGACTGCCCATCTTATTTGCCCTGAAGGAGAGTATTTATTTATGAAAGGGAAACACTATAAAATGGAATCAATATCTGAGGATTTTATTGAAAACAAAGTGAATGTTCCTTTTGTCTCAGAGGAGAGATTTATCATACAAATGAAGGCTTAAACTGATGAAAATTGTCGATTCACATTGCCACATTGATCGTGTAGAACTAGACAAGTTCGGAGGGTCTATCGACTCACTTATTGATCATGCAAAAACACTGAGCGTCGAGGAATTTCTATGCGTTTGTATTGATTTAGAAAACTTCAGTAGTGTTTATGAAATCGCCAAACAACATCCTGAGGTCTACGCATCGGTGGGAGTTCATCCTACCGAGCAAGGTGGCGAAGATCCAACGACTGAGCGTTTGGTATCTTTAGCTAATCAAGAAAAAATCATTGCTATTGGAGAAACGGGTCTTGATTATTTTCACGTGAAAAAAGATGAGGCTGATTGGCAAAGAGAAAGATTTGCCAGACATATTTCAGCTTCAAAAATAACTGGCAAACCTCTCATCATTCATACCAGGGATGCAAAAAAAGATACCATCGATATCATGAAATCTGAAAATGCCTCTTCGGGAGTTATGCATTGTTTTAGTGAGGATTGGCAGACTGCTAAAGCAGCGATGGACATGGGATTCTATATTTCTTTTTCTGGAATCATCACTTTCAATAGTGCCAGTGATTTAAGAGAGGTTGTGAAAAAGGTGCCAATGGATCGAATTCTTGTGGAAACAGATTCCCCATACCTGACACCAGTCCCCTATAGAGGTAAAACAAATGCTCCGGGTTATACTTATTATGTTGCTGAAAAAGTTGCAGAGATTAAGAATATTTCTGTCAATGAGGTTGCTGAGCAAACAACAAAAAACTTCAAAAAACTATTCTTTCAGTGAGTGTAAAGTTCACAACAATCGATGAAAACTCCGCTGGTCAGCGACTAGATAATTTCTTAATCAAGTTTATAAAAGGCGTTCCTAAATCCCATCTTTACAGAGTTATTCGTAAAGGCGAGGTTAGAGTCAACAAGGGCCGAAAAAAAGCTGAATATAAATTAAAAATTGGAGATATTGTCAGAATCCCACCAATTAGAGTTTCAGAACAAAAAGACAACTTTATTCCAGGCAAATTTCTAGAGAATATCCTTAAAGAGGTTGTTTTCGAAGATGAATTCTTTATAGCAATTAATAAGCCTTCGGGTATTCCAGTCCACGGAGGGTCAGGCATCAACTTTGGTTTGATTGAGGCATTTAAGGAGAAATATTCACCAGCAATTGAATTGGTGCATAGGATTGATAGAGGCACCTCAGGCGTGGTTATTATCGCCAAGAAAAGATCTGCATTAAAAGCACTTCAGGAACTCATTACTTCTCGCAAAGTTAAAAAGATCTATCTTGCTATGGTCAGAGATACCTGGCAAAGAAAAACTCATACCATTGATGCCCCTCTATTGACAGGTCAGAAGAATACTGTGGTTCATTCAAATGGGAAGGAAGCAGTCAGTCATTTCAAGCCAATAAAAAATTTCGATGGTTTATATCCATCTTCATTAGTTGAAGTAGAGATCGAAACGGGGAGAACACACCAGATAAGGGTTCATGCTCAATACGCTAATCACCCGCTTTTAGGGGATGGTAAATATGGTGATTTTGAACTCAATAAGAAACTAGAAAAAGTAGGACTTAAAAGAATTTTCCTACATGCCAAGGTCATGGAGTTTACTCATCCCATGACGGGAGAAAATTTATGTATTGAGGCACCTTTATCAAGCGAGCTAGAAAGTTTCATGGAGGCTTTGTGAACGCATATTTTAGGTTGATGCGATTTGATAAACCTATTGGAATCTATCTGTTACTTTGGCCAACACTTTGGGGTTTATTTCTTGCAAAAAGAGGTTTTCCAGAAATAGATCTACTGATCATATTTACGCTTGGTGTTATCTTAATGAGGTCAGCGGGCTGTGTAATCAATGATTTTGCTGATCGAAAGATTGATAAGTTTGTGATGAGAACGA
>VMBT01001687.1_pt1 | contig 11643 bp, 8 predicted proteins | sample 4404301 | NCBI WGS metagenome assembly VMBT01 (sample SAMN12238535, study PRJNA552566) | marine metagenome | isolation source: Coastal seawater | place: USA: coastal Georgia, Sapelo Island | collected 2008-08/2009-08
TACCTACAACTGGGAGTTCACAGAGAAGTGGGAATAAGTTGGTGCAGGCGGCAGGATTTGAACCTGCGAAGCACTACGCAGAGGATCTTGAGCCCTCCCCCTTTGACCACTCGGGTACACCTGCACAACTTCCGAGGAGCAATGCCCTCTTGATTCCAGCGGCTCGAACCCCACTCTAAGGAGCCTAAGCAGCGAGTCTGACGGAATGGTTGATTTAGCGACTCGGCACGCTATCATACGAACCGCTTCGCGTGTATGGAGGCTGATGCTATGAGGTTAAGCAAAAACCAACTACAGGCGGTCGAAAAGGCCCTCTTTGAGGTTGCTCGTAAGCAGAAGTCTTCTGCCGGACCAGTAGAACTTCCATTACCGGACTTCTGGGCATCTGTTGGACAGTTGACTTCTAGTTTGGAAGCCGAACTATCAGAAACTGTTCGATCTGAAGGGATGACCGCGAAGGCGCAATTGCAAACCCGTAGGCTTGGCAATGTGAGAACATTGGTTACAGATCTGACTCGTATTCGAATGAATGCCTTCACTCAGCACGCTATTTTGGTCAATCTGATGAAAGGTGGAGGCGCTGAGGCCGCAGCGGCCGTACAACACCTCAGCGTCATAGATTGGGAGAGGCATGACCCCACCGAAAGGGCATACTATCAGAGTCTCGGCCACTTGGTTGACAAGTACAAGCATGATGTCGCTTGGAAAGAATTAGTCAACGGAAGTAATGGAAGAGCACCACCCACTACGCCTCCTGAGCCTAGCCCCGATGCCTCTCTAAGCGAGTTCACCGAAAGCGCTCCTGAACCAGAGGTACAAACTCCTCCTCCTCAAGTGACTGTGGCCAATCCGAACGAAACCTGGGATGATCCAGAGTTCGATGAGGAAGATCGGATTCGAGCGATGGATGGGTTTCCTGATAGAGCAACAGGTGCTGACCCTCACCCACCTGAAGAAATCAGTGTTTCAGAAACCATTGGTGGAGATTTGATGAGAATTAGAATCTTACAGGATTTATCAGATCCAATAATCGCCGAAGATGGTTCTGAAATTACACTTGTTGAAGGTGATGTAGAGTCTTGCCCAAGTCTGATTGCAGAGACATTAATTGCCGCTGGATTAGCTGTCGCAGCGCCACTCTGAGCCAGCGCCAATGATTATCCAGCGTCTGTTGACGAGACTATGTCTGCGGTGGATGCCATGGGTGAGACAATTAGCGAAAATAGAGTCAAAGAATTACGCAAATTATTCGATGCTGACCCCTCAGCAAAATTAGCTCAAAATGCTGTTTCAAACAATGACTTATTGGAAGTTGCTTTGGATAGAGATTTAGTTCAAGAAATCGATTTTTCATTCTCAACTAAATTAGACAAATGGAAAGTCACTCATCAAAAGAGAAGTGGCCGATGTTGGTTATTCGCCACTCTGAACTTGTTCCGACCAAGCACTATGGAGAAAATGAATGTGAAAAATTTCGAATTCAGTCAAGCTCACATTCACTTCTGGGATAAATTCGAGCGAGCGAACCACTTCTATGAGGCAATTATTGAGACTGCTGATCGCCCTGTCGATGATCGTACAATCGGCTTCCTACTCGGTGACCCAATAGGAGATGGCGGTCAGTGGAATATGGCAATGAATCTCATTAGAAAACACGGCCTAGTTCCAAAGTCGGCTTATCCAGAATCTCAATCATCATCTAGTACTCGCTACATGAATGCAAATCTCAAGGATATATTGAGAACAGGAGCCTCAGAAATTCGGGAGATTCTCGATTCCGGAGGAAGTGTTGACCAGGCTCGTGCTCACAAGCAATCGCGACTTGCTGATATCTGGCGAATTCTTTGCATCCACCTAGGAACGCCGCCAGAAAAATTCGATTGGCAATGGGAGGATAAAGATGGAAAGTTGCATCGTAGAGGAATGATGACTCCTCTTGAATTCGCCGATGAATTTGTTGAAATCGATTGGGAGGATTATGTTTGTATCGTAAACGACCCAAGGAACGAATACTACCAAACATACACTGTTGATTATTTGCAAAATGTTGCTGGTGGGCCACCTGTGGTCTATCTGAATGTTCCAAGCCAGGAGATGAAAGATATCACTCAGAGCTTGTTGGAGGATGGATTGCCGGTTTGGATGGGTTGTGACGTAGGTAAGCAAATGCACCGAAAGAGGGGTCTGTGGGATGCCAAATTATTCGATTTTGGAGCTTTATACGGTGCTGAATTTGGTATGAATAAAGCAGATCGTCTTAGGTATAGTCAGACAATGATGACCCACGCAATGCTGTTTACAGGCGTGGATGTAGTAGATGGAAAACCTCGAAGATGGCGTGTCGAAAATTCCTGGGGAGCAGAACAGTCTGGCAGAAAAGGATTCTACACAATGAACGATTCTTGGTATGACGAACATATGTTCGAAATCGCATGCCCAAGCAAATATCTCTCTGACGATATGAAAGAAGGAATGAAGACTGAACCGGTCGTACTTCCGGCTTGGGATCCAATGGGAAGTCTAGCAAAAGACGAAGCATTCCAGTGATGGAATCAACCTAGGTGCCTTAGAGACAACTCGATTGTTACTGAGTCAGGGTAGTCTAGGCGAAGAACTCGGCGCAGGGCCTTTTCGTCCTTGGCTGCTGATGTCACAAGTTCCAGAAGTCGCTTGTGAATTCGCATTTCCCAATGATCCCAGGTTTCGGCACCTTCCCCATCTGGACTCTTACGACATGGAACTACCAATTTGCGAGTTGGGAGTGGAATTGGGCCTCTTAGGTCAACACCTGTCTCATCGCAAATTGCCTTAATCTGTCCACATACCATGTCGACATCTTCGTGGTTTTCACCAGTCAGCTTGATTTTGGTAATTACGGCCATAGTACCCTCTCCGAGCCCTCAGCCTTTGTAACCAATTCACTTCTTTTCGATCTTCAAGCAAACGCCAGCAGCCACGGTCTTACCCATGTCACGGATAGCGAATCTTGACAATTCAGGGAATGTATCCATTTGCTCAATTGCCATTGGCTTTGTTGGAGCGAATCGAACCAGAGCAGCGTCACCAGTCTTTAGGAACGGTGGGTTTGCTTCCTTAGTCTTGGAATTCTCTAGAAGTTCTACGAATCTAACTGCTACCTGTGCAGTGTGCGCGTGGAATACAGGTGTGTATCCAGCTCCGATAGCCTTTGGAATTTCCATAAGTTGAATTTGCCCAACGAATGTTTCGTCGTGACGTACGAACATAGGCTCGCTGTCCGAGTATCCAGCCACGTCTCCTCTTCGGATGTCGTTAGCTGCAAGTCCACGAACGTTGAATCCAACGTTGTCACCAGGTTCAGCCTTTGCGTGGCTTGTGTGGTGCATCTCAATGTCCTTTACTTCAGCAGACTTCTGGCTTGGGTTGAAAACAACTGTCTTTCCTCTTTCTAGAACACCAGTTTCTACCTTTCCGACTGGTACTGTTCCAATTCCGCTAATCTTGTAGACATCTTGAACTGGTAGTCTTAGTGGCCTGTCGACTGGCTTTGGAGGCATTTGAATTCCGTCAATTGCTTCGAATAGGGTTGGACCCTTGTACCAAGGCATGTTATCTGACTTGACGTAGAGATTCTCTCCATTAAAGGAGGAACAAGGAATCTTTGGAACATCAGCAGGATTGAATCCGGACAGTTTCAGTAGGTTATCTACCTCTGCAACAGTCTGATTGTATTTGTCCTCGGAGTAGTCTACACCACTGATATCCATCTTGTTGACGTTTACGATCAGTTGCTTGACTCCTAGAACCTTTGCTAGGAAAGCGTGTTCACGAGTCTGTGCGTTAACTCCGTCGTTTGCTGCACACAGTAGAACAGCTGCATCAGCCTGACTGGTTCCTGTAATCATGTTCTTCACGAAGTCACGGTGCCCTGGAGCATCGATGATTGTGAAGTAATAGTTTGGAGTGAAAAGCTCCTTGTGCGCGACATCGATAGTGATACCACGCTCACGCTCTTCCTTCAAGCCATCCATAACGTATGCGAGACCGAATCCCGCCTTACCAGCTTCAGATGCTAGTTGTTCGTTCTTGTCAATGATGTGCTGCTCGATATGACCTGTGTCAAGGAGTAGACGTCCGACGGTTGTTGACTTTCCATGATCTACGTGCCCAATGAACACGATGTTTAGGTGCGGCTTGCTTTTATCTTCCCACTGTGAACCCATAATATCGACCTCTAAGTGTGGCCCGCCGACCGATGATGCCTATTTGAATCTCTCCCCAAAGGAGAGGCGGCAATTTGACTGAATTAGGGGGTTAGTACTTTGGCGCAGTTCATCGATATTGCAATTCAATCATCAAACTCTTGACCTCTGTGTTGTGCGTTTTCTCATTCTGTAAGTCAACGGTCCAAGTGCCGGGCTCAAATCCTCTAACCGTTGAGCCGCCAATTACCAACCATACACAGCGGTTGTCAGATTCACAATCACCTGCGTTTCTGTTATCGTCACCAACGCCGGTAGTGTTTGCGACCTCTTTATCGGTCTCATTGAAGATGAATAGATCGAGTTTGTTCTCAGTATCAATCCCACCAAGTGGTTGATCGCCATCCTCTGCGGGGTAGGTTAGTTTGGTCCTTAGGTATCGAATCTTATTCTGTCCATCCTTATCGTAGGTTACAGGATAATCCCAAGTCATGATTACCGGATCCTGATATCTTCGGTCGATGACAAAGTCAGTCCAAGTCCCTCTGTAGTTAATGTAGAGAGTTGATTCATCATAGTCTGTTAGGCCATTATTGTCTGTAACTGTCAATTTGATGTCCCATGAACCAGCTGGCATATCCTCCAGAGTGACCGTTTCTCCAGTTGCATCGACATCATTCTCTGGATCGCCATCTTCATCGGAATCGGTGTCTAAGTCCAAATCCCATTCCCAAGACACAAGATATTCCTCTGCGTAACAATCCGAATTATCAGGATTACATCCTGCCCAAGAATCAGAACCATCCAGTGTGACTGAGGTTTCAACAGTGATGCTTTGGTCATTTTCTTCCTTATCCTCGCACACCCATACTAGTACGAAGGAGCCAGCAGGTGCATCCTCACCATCACAATCGTCATCCTTTGCAGTAGTTATCTCAGCTTTCGGCTCTCTAGCAGATGAGTCGATTACAGAAATTGTGTCACTAACTGAGGTCTCGTAATTTCCATCACTTACGGTTAGTGTAACCATGTATTCTCCAGGTTGTGAATAAGAATGGCTAGTTGTCAACCCATCCCCGAGGTTTCCATCGCCGAAATCCCATGTGAACGTTAGAGCGTCTGCGTCAGGGTCAGAAGAGCCTACTGCGCTGAAGGTGATCGAATCTCCAGCACGCACTGATCCATCGGGATCAATACTCATTTTTGCACTCGGAGCACCATTCAAACTGAAGGTCTCCAAGCATCCTGCAAATGCTGCGCAAAGTAATAGCAATACGACCATCGGGGCTAATCCACCCGCTCTTCTCATGGTTACGGGTGTGATGGTGGTCGTCATCAACCCTACGGATTCCCGTAATCACTAGAAATCGAAGAGAGTTTGTTGTCTAGTGCCTTGCAGTAATTCCTTCTCATTCCAGCCAAAGGCTTCGGTGATTCTTCCCAGTGCAGTTGCCAGTCGCTTAGCATAAAACTCTGGATCATACTCAGGAGGTTCCACCCCTAACTCATCCACCATCCAAGCTTGAACTGTCATAGGTGATGTTTTCGCGTTGGTTACTATCCAACCCACTTTCATGCCAGGCGTGAATCCAAGTCCTGCCTCTATTCTTTGTCTAGCAGCGCGTACGTAAGGTAAGGAATCTGGATTCTTGTAGGTTTTATGGAAATCAACAGTTCCATCTTTCCTCAGACTTCCTTTACAAGATCTAGAAATTACAAGGTCCGCTGCTTCTACATTTTTCGCCCTGATATCATCAATAACTGATTTTGACATCTCTACAGCAGACCATTCCTCGTTTGATAGAATCAACTCAAACATCTCTGTCATGGTACTAGTTAGGAGACGGAATGAATCTGTTCGCCGGACCTCATAGCCTCGAATCAACATCTCTTCGCGAGGCCAAACTACTCGCCCGACATAGCGCTTTTTTGCGCCATGAGAAAAGAAGGCCGAAAGGGCGGTCTCAAACTCTAATTCAGCGCCTTCTTTGGTAAATCTATCAGCAAGTGAATTACCAAAATCGAGAGTATCTTTCCTAGCATTTTTCCAATCTTCAAAGACCAATGAGTCCTTTGGTGGACGATTAATCGGTGAATCAGACTCAACAGGTGCTTTGACAAAAATTGAGTCTGTATCTGAATACACAACATCGTAACCATCTGTCTCGACATTGTCGATTATTGTACGAATATTGTGTCGAGCCCATTCAGTAATGCTAGCCCCCAAATCGGGATGGGTGAAACGATAGAAAGAGGAGGCGAATACACCATAGAAGGAATTCATCAGAATTTTAACCGCATATTGTAATTGATCGTGGAGGAAAGCAGCTTCTTCTTGATTGGCCTCTCTAGCTTTTTTCAACTCAGATTTGTGATAATCTCTTTGCTCCATTAATCCGCTCAACAAACGAGGCACGAGGCCTCGACGTTCATCTGAAGAAACGTATCTTGTCGAGGTTGTAGGAGATATGTTATGAGAATCTTCTTCCGTTCCATCTCTAACTAGAGTTGTGGAACATATATTCTGTGAAATCATAATTGATGGGTACATCGACTTGAAGTCGAGTACAGCCACCCATGGATGTATTCCTGGCTCGACTTCGTGAACATATCCTCCCGCGATTTGATCGCGACGGCGTGGACCTGATTGAGTCATGGGAACAGCGATATTTTCCCTGTCTGCTAAGCGAATTACGAGCGAGTCGATCCATTGACTGGTAGTTCCGGCAGCGGCGGTCTCGACAGTAGTTTTTGCAACCGCCGCTAGGGCTTCTTTACGCTCTACTGATTGTAGATGACCAAGTATGTCGAGTGGAAGATGTGTGTCTCTGACACAATATTCCATGACTTCATCGGGTCTAGCTGCCCATTCCTCATCCATTTTGCTTGCATCAATATCGAGCTTCTGTTTGTCTTCAGCCTCCGGCCAAAGCATGTTTGCAACAAAGCGAAGAGATTCTCTCTCGGGACGGAGGGTTTGGCGAACCTGCCACCAAGCGTCCATTGGTATTCGACCAGTTAATCGCCAAACTCGATTTGTAGCCCTGTCTGGGCTGAGGCGCTTTGATTCACTCTCAATCGCTGGAACTCTTCCCCAACCGCACAGAGCGGCTTGTTCGAATTTTGATTTTCCTGAATTTTCCTCAGCCCGCTCAATGATCCTTGGTAAGTCGAAATTATCTATATTGTATCCAGTTATGAAGTCAGGATCTTCGTCTCTAACAAGTCTGGTCATACCCTCCAAAATCACCTTTTCTGAACCTCGAAATTCATACTCTGTTCGTTGCTGACCTCTGGCTACTACCACTGCCGCACAGAGTATGGTATTGTGACGAATAGATGTCTCAAGATCTAGTGAAAGAGTCACGAAAGGAGTTGGGAAGGGACTGGTCCGAGATAAATCTGCGATATTGCAGGCAACCACCATATCACACGGATATAATCCTGAACCCCCGAAGTCGCGAATCTTCTCTGCGGCTTCGACTCTCTTTCCATCAAACTCACTGGCAAATTCAGAAGGTGTACGAGGTCCTGCCCACAGAACCTCTCCCTCACTTGCGATATGGGGGCCCAGGTCTAAGTCCAACAATAACCGCTGTACAAAGAGAATATCAGCACTCGAAACTTCCCAATCAGCCTCGAGCCGTTTCCTAAGCCGAGGAACAACATATGGCTGCTCAACTTCGACACGGTAGTGTGGTTTGACGCCATATGGAGTCCACTTGTCAATCGGTTCCCCGATTGATACAACTTCATCCATCTCTTCAACGATTTCTAGATGGTCTTTCAAATCTCGATTAAGACCTGATTTACCCTGGGGAGCGATCTCTAAGAATGGAGTGAGACCATCAACTAGCAATACCACCGAATAGCCTTCTCGCGCACGACACCACAACTCGACAACTGTGCGCGGCGGTGTCGAAGCCACCGCTTGGTAGGAGCCAGAGACGATGCATACCTCTCCATCCCATCGCATCGTAACACCTTGCACATAGGGAAACAGAGTCAGCAATCAACCCTTGTGTGGGTACTTGGAACTGTAGTTTGAGGTGGTTTGTTAGAAATTGTTGAAAGCCGAGTCGCCCCCCTCTGCATTGGATTGTGAGCCAATGATGGAGGAGACCGAGTCAAACGGCGAGTCTTCCGTTGATTGGGACAATCTTACTTTCAGCTTCACCGAAACGGACAGGATGTACATTGCAACCTGTAAGCAAGGAGAGGAATGGGAACCTGGCATTATGCAGGATTTCCAAGATCTCAAGTTATCGCCCGCTGCTGGAGTAATCAATTATGGACAGGGATTATTCGAAGGAATGAAGGCTAGAAGATCTGAAGATGGTCGAGTTTTACTATTTCGTCCGGAATTGAATGCAAGGCGCGCTCAAGATGGCTGTAAGCGATTAGGTATGCCTGTAGTACCGGAAGAAATGTTCCTCGATGCAATCCACTTGGTTGTGCAAGAGAATATGAGATGGCTACCACCTACTGGTCGAGGTGAATTATACATCAGACCCCTAATCTTTGGAAGCGGTTCAATCCTGGGAGTAGCACCTGCACCCGAATACACATTCTTGGTCTACGTAGTTCCGGTTGGACCCTACTTCAAGGGAGGATTGAATCCTATCTCACTTAAGGTATCAGACGAATACCACCGAGCTGCTCCAGGCGGCTCTGGAGGGGTGAAGGCAATTGGAAACTATGCACCGGGAATGATGCCCTCAAAGAAAGCAAAAGCCGATGGTTATGCTGAAATTATCTATCTCGATGCTGTCAATCATAGATATGTCGAAGAAGTTGGAGCGGCTAATTTCTTTTGTATCAAAGACAAGGTACTCCACACTCCAGAATTAACTGGAACTATACTTCCGGGTATCACTCGTTTATCTGTCATTGAATTGGCTCGAAGCTTGGGTTACCAAGTTTTGGAAACAAAGATAGATATCGAATTTGCTATGGATTCTGATGAAGCGTTTTGCGCTGGTACCGCTGCGGTGATCTCACCTATTGGTTCGATTGAACATGGAGGTAATATCGCAACCTACTGCGACGGAGAGGTTGGTGCCATCACTAAGCAACTCTATGATGCTCTGACTTCAATTCAAGAAGGCCGGACTACAGACACATTTGGCTGGACGCCCTCTATCTAGGAATTGTCCCTAGTTTTTACTTCAAGTCCCTCGAATCTAACTTCTAGTATCATCTCACAATCAAGATCGCAGAGATTTATTCCATTTTCCAAAAGTGAAATTGTCTCAGTGTAGTTCCAGTGAGTTGCGTTCGAAAATTCCGTTGAAATCAAACATGGAGATTCGGCAACTATCTCAGAATTTGATAATGCTGGATTCGTTGTTCCGTTTAATGATGAAATTAGCATGGTTGGATATCTGCTTGTATCGTTGATATTGTAATACGTTAGAAATTTCACTTTGAAAAATTCCTCTTCGATAGCAAAAATGTATACTCCGTCATTTGGATTTACTCGATGAACAGAGATGTCATAGGTATACCATTCCAATCTCTCTCCGGTATTGTTTGAGAGTTCTGTACTGGGCCTGTCCAACACCTCCGAAAATTCGGAGTTCTCAATGAAGGCCCAACTTATGTTATCTGCCAGATAAATATCGGTTGATGAAAATTTGAGCCAATAGTTTGTTTCATTACCCTGCATTTGATTGGGTAAATCAAAATGGGTAAATGAGGAAGTATCCGTAGCATCTATCTCAGTCGTAAATGTAGAACCATCAGCGCCTAATTTAGCGACGACTAGCCCATCATAATTTGATTGTGAATGCATACCAAATGAACATGGATAATTCTCTTGGTCAACAGATAAGGAAATTTCCAATGAAGACCATTCTAAATCATCCTCCCCCTCAATGATTGAGAGAGAGATTAATTCGTTGTCTGATTCAGAGTCATGATTAGCAGAATTAATCTCGAAGCCGATTACATTAGTTGTCCCCCTATCTGGCTCATAGGACGTTACGAGATAGGTCCAACCTGCTGCAATAATGAGCAGCACTGCAATCGGGATGATTACTAATTTTCTCCTTTGACTAATTCTAGCACCTCAAGGTGATTTACACAACCGCTGGGTCCACGCTTCAAACGTTTGTCTGTCGAAATTCTTCATTTCCTCATCTCGACGTAGTGAATTTCGCAATGGAATAGCCATCCTATGGTTACCATTGAAAGATTCTGAGTGTCTTGAGATAAAGTCCCAGTAAAGATTCGTAATTGGACAGTTTTTCTTCGGATCAAACTGACATTCTTTGCAATAATCGCTCATTCTATTGATGTATGCGGCACCAGAGATGTACGGTTTTGTCATCATCGATTCTCCTAGAGCGAAAGTACCCATCCCCAAAACATTAGGCTCAACTACCCAGTCATAGGCATCAATGAATGCAGCATGGAACCAATCAGTCAATTGTCGAGGATTAACGTCTAGTAGCGAGGCAATGTTTCCCAGCACCATCAAGCGAGGGATGTGATGAGTCCAACCATCTTCAATTACAGACCCTACAACTGTATCCAGACAATTAAACCCGGAATCTGCATTCCAGTAAGCCATTGGTAGATTATTTTCTTGAGTTAAGTGGTTAGGATGTTTATTTTCACGAGGAAGGTTTTCTGAAATTCCTCCGCCATACCACATTGCATCTCTAACCTCAGTTAATGTCCGATTGACTGAGATATCCTCAAATCCATCAGTAATGTCATGAACATGTTTCACATATTCCCTCCAAATTAGTTGGCGTACGAATCCTTCAGTACTGTTCATTGGAGCTGGTGTTCTCAAGACTGATTCAAGCAAATTTGCCGGCATAATCCTGTGTATATTTACCAATGAAGCCAATCTGCTATGGAAGAGACCCTTACTTTGTGTCGACATTGCATCTTCATACGGTCCAAAATTAGGTAAATGTAGCATTGCAAAATCAAGCGCCTCTAGGGCTTGTGAATGATTTGTTGGAATTTTACTCAAATCTATTTTTCCAGGATTGTCAGAAAACACTGTATTCACTAATTCCTCAACCTCTCGATCCAAGTCTGTAACCTCAAATGTAGGTTCTTCCGGCGCTGTAGGTTGACCTTTCCATGTCATACGATTCTCTGAATCAAAACTATATTTGCCTCCTACGGGAGCCTTACCATCCATCAGTATTCCAGTTTCTTTCCTGAATCTTCTGTAGAATTTATCCATTCTGAAAGGGGGATTTATTCCAAGTTCCTCGACAAACCAATTCTTTGGAGTAAGCCATCCTGTGTGAGGGTGTTGCTGTAATTTTCCTGATTCAAATAATGGTTGCAATTCTTTCCGTGTTGAAAGTTCTGCTGGCTTTAGGCAATGAATTAGAGGAATATTCAGTTTCAATAGTGCCTCGGAATAATTGGAATTGGTGCCTATGTATTTCACAGGGTGTCCTTTGGATTGAGACTCAAGTGCAAATGATCTCAT
>VMBT01001689.1_pt1 | contig 11637 bp, 8 predicted proteins | sample 4404301 | NCBI WGS metagenome assembly VMBT01 (sample SAMN12238535, study PRJNA552566) | marine metagenome | isolation source: Coastal seawater | place: USA: coastal Georgia, Sapelo Island | collected 2008-08/2009-08
AACGCGAGCAACTTGACGTTTCTCGTATTAATCCCCATCGCCTGAGCTGCCAATTCGTCCTCTCGTATCGCGACCCAAGCTCTCCCGATTCTTGACCTCTCGAGGCGCACACAAGTCACAATTGTCGCCAACAAGATCAGGACCAACACGTAGTAGTAGATGTGGACCCCAGAAAAATCGATGCCTAAAAATTCATGGGTTCTCGTGAGGTCAGCTCCTCCAACAGATATAGGGTCGACTTTATTAATACCAATCGGACCATTGGTGACATTAACCGGGTGATCAAGATTATTCAGAAAAATACGGATGATCTCACCGAAGCCTAGCGTCACGATTGCCAAGTAATCCCCTCTCAACCTCAAAGTTGGCGCCCCGAGCAATACACCAAATAAGGCAGCGACACCTGCTCCAATCGGAAGGATCGCCCAAAAAGGCAAATGAAGATCAAATTGAGGTGACGCCAACAAAGCCCATGCGTAGGCACCCACCGCGTAAAACGCAATGTAGCCAAGGTCTAGGAGTCCCGCAAACCCAACAACGATATTGAGCCCAAGAGCAAGCATGGCGTAAATGAGTGCGAAATCGAGAATCCGGACCCAAGTTCGACCAACCGTACCGCTGAGCAAAAAAGGCAGAAGCACGAGTGCGGCAAGTAATAATGCATAACCCAACCACAAGAGTTTTCTGTTATCCGCGATCATGACACGGGCACGCTCGATCAAAAACATCACGCCCTCTCCGCGACCCGCTCACCCATAATGCCGGTAGGTCTGAATACCAACACGACAATGAGTACGACAAAAGCGAAAACATCCTGATAGTGACTACCCAAAAATCCTCCGGTCAATTGACCGATATAGCCAGCTCCAATGCTCTCAATTAAACCCAGTAGTAGGCCTCCGAGTACTGCACCACCTAAATTTCCAATGCCACCGAGTACCGCCGCCGTAAACGCCTTGAGCCCCAACATGAATCCCATCGAGTAGTGCGCGACACTGTAATTACCAGCGACCAAAATTCCCGCAATCGCGCCAAGTCCAGCGCCGATCATAAATGTCGCAGAAATAATTTTGTTGATATTGATCCCCATCAGCCCCGCAACCTTTTGACTCTCCGATGTGGCGCGCATCGCTCGGCCCAATTTGGTGAAGTTAACAACCAACAAAAGTAACGTCATGAGGATGGCAGAAACGCCGATAATAATGACTTGAAGGTCCGTAATATTGGCACCAAAAATAATGTGCGTATCAAACTCGAATAACTCCGGAACGGTTTTATATTTTCGTCCCCAAATAATCATGGCGATGTTCTGCAACAAAATCGAGATGCCTATCGCGGTGATGAGCGGTGCGAGCCGAGGCGCATTTCTAAGGGGTCGATACGCAAGCCGCTCAATTGAAAAAGCGAGAACCATACAGGTGATGATCGACACTATCGCTGCCACTGCAATCATCAATAAGGGACTCATTTCTGGCGCCGCTGTCATCAGCATTGAAACAGCGGCAAGAGCGACCATCGCTCCAATCATGACAACCTCACCGTGAGCAAAGTTGATGAGTCCTAAGATGCCATACACCATGGTGTATCCAAGGGCCACGAGCGCATAGACACTGCCAAGAACCAAACCATTGATTACTTGCTGCGCAAATATATCCATCGTGTCAGCTGCCTAACAAGCTAAGCGAACGCTCTGAGACAAGGAATGCACCCCGAGGAATTAACTGCCGCCCCCAACCGTCTCAATATATTCCCATTCACCGTCACTCACACGGTATAGGCTGATGCTACCGCCTTGAAGATCTCCTCGTTCATCAAAACGAATTCGTCCGGTCACACCCTGATAATCCGTTGATTTCAACGAGGGTAAGTAGACTTCTGGGTCAACCGAATCAGCGCGAACCATCGCATCAATCATGACATTCGTCGCGTCATATGCGTATGGCGCATAAATTTGTATATCTTCGTGATACGTTTGTTTGAATTTTTCGCGAAACCCTGGTCCGCCAGCCATTTGATCAAGCGGCAACCCGGGGGACGACGCATAAACACCGTTACCTTCGTCGCCAGCGAGAACAAGAAATTGTTTTGTCTGAGTGCCATCGCCACTTAAATAGATGGCCTTGATGCCTAAATTGCTGATCTGCTTCATCATCGGACCAGCCTGAGAGTCCATGCCCCCATAGAAAATCACATCTGGATTGAGGCCTTTAATTTTGGTCAATATCGCCGTAAAGTCGGTTTTCGTAATATCCGTAAATTCGCGTGTCAATATTGTCGCTCCGGCTGCCTCAGCAGCCGCCTGAAATTCATCTGCCAAACCCTTGCCGTACGCACTTCGATCATCAATGACCGCAATTCCTTTCGCACCCAGTGTGTCAACGGCATAGTCTCCAAGCACTTTGCCCTGTTGCTCATCGTTAGCCATCACGCGATAGGCTGTCTCGTAGTCTTGATGGGTATACATAATGGCCGTCGCCGAGGGAGAAATCTGAGGGATACCCGAATCGTAATAAATCTTTGACGCTGGAATCGTCGTACCAGAATTTAGGTGGCCCACGACACCAACCACCTCAGAATCCACTAGTTTTTGAGCAACGACTGTTCCTTTTTGTGGGTTCGCCTCATCATCTTCGGAAATTAACTCAAAACGAATACGCTCGCCGGCTATGACGACATTTGCTTGATTGGCCTCCTCGATTGCCAATAACGCACCTCGCTCATTATCTTTACCGAGGTGAGATATCGGTCCAGTCAACGGCCCAACGTGCCCAATGCGTACAATTCGCGCTCCGTCCTCGGACTGTTCACTCTGACCACACCCAACCAACATCAAACCAAAAAGCGCCATTGTGATTACGCGTTTAAGTAACATCTTTTCTCCCGAGTTCGTTAATCAGCTGCTCTCTATAAACGAGAAGCCTCACCGATTCAATCTTAGCAGCGCACCCTGGATTGTCAATTTGAGGTCAACGCACAGAAACAGCAGGTACAAAAAAAGCCGGCTTGGGCCGGCTTTTTCGAAATGTCATGAGTTACTTAAGAGACGCAATCCACTCCGCGAGGATCTTGGCTTCCTCAGCACTCACAGCGGTATTTGGTGGCATAGGGATTGGTCCCCACTGACCCATACTGCCTTTAAGAATTGAATTAGCAACGCGAGCTACGTCAATCGCTTTACCCTTTGGGTCCTTACCAGCAGCAATAGCTTGCGCAATGCTTTTGTAAGCTGGGCCAACTAATTTTTTGTCAATGGCATGACAGCTCAGGCAGTTCTTAGCCTTCGCTAACTCAGCAGCGTCTTGCGCCTGCGCAAGCGTGACGAAACCGAGACCAAGAGCAACGAAAAACGATAAAACAGCTTTCTTCATGTAATTTCCTTCTCTATCTGTATCACCTACTTTTGCGACCACATTCGCTATAAAACGTTCGGTCAACATTCGTGTTTACAACAATGCACCTGCGAGAACGGATTATACAGTCAAACCTTACACACAACATCTAAAACAGCTCTAAAAAAATACCCAGGAATATAACGCCGCCCACCCAGTTGTTGTGTAAAAACGCTCGAAAACACCCCTCGCGATCGCGGGCTTTAATCATTGGGTATTGAAACGCGATCAATATCGCCGCGCCGAACAACCCCAAGTAATAGACCATCCCGTAACCGAGAAGTATCCCGACTCCAGCCAACATGAACAGAAATGCAGCATGAAACATGAAGACACCCGCAATGTCCCATGATCCGAATAAGATTGCCGAAGTTCTGATACCTATATTCATGTCATCGTCTCGGTCAACCATCGCGTATTCGGTATCGTAAGCGATAGCCCAAAAGACGTTAGCCATTAACACAAGCGCTGTAATCCCGGTTATTTCGTTACGGGTCGCGGCCCAGGCCATCGGAATACCAAAGCCAAATGCAACACCTAAATAAGCTTGGGGAATTGACAGAAAACGCTTCGTGTACGGATAACTTATCGCGAGAAATAGCGCTAAGAACGACAAGGCTACAGTCAATGCGTTTAGCGTGAGCACCAATGCAAATGACGCCAATGAGAGCATCAGCGCGACAAGAAGAGCCTCGCGAGTACTAATTTCTCCGGAGGCCAATGGCCGATCCTTTGTGCGTGATACAAAGGGGTCAAACTCTCGATCGGCAATATCGTTCGCTGCGCAACCTGCAGAACGCATGAGAAATGTACCCAACACAAATACGACTAAGACATGCAGGTCAACGACCCCATTAGAGGCAATCCAAATCGCCCAAAGCGTAGGCCATAGAAGTAAGAGCGTTCCAATTGGTTTATCGAGCCGCACAAGTCTCGAATATGCGCCAAGCTTAGCAATTGTTATTTTCTTAATACCCAAATCAAACCTCTGTGTATTTTTCCTTTGAGCCATACCAAAGATCAATATGACGCTCTGCCTGCTCGGGATAACCCTCTAGAAAGATCGGCGCAAATTTTTTTGCCATATTTAAAAGTGACACATCCCTCTCGATGTCGGCATAACGAAGCATTGGCACTCCAGATTGTCGCGCCCCGAGCACTTCACCTGGTCCGCGCAAACGTAAATCCTCCTGCGCCACTTTGAATCCATCAGCAGATTCATAAATAATTTTCAAACGCTCTTTTGCTAAGTCCGTCAATTTTGGGTCAAACAGCAATATACAAGAGCTCGAAGCTGTTCCCCTGCCAACACGGCCTCTGAGCTGGTGTAACTGAGACAAACCCATTCTCTCAGCATGCTCAATCACCATCACGGTCGCATTCGGCACATCAACGCCCACCTCAATCACAGTTGTTGCAACCAATAAATCAAGGTCCCCTTTTGAAAATGAATCCATCACCGTTGCTTTTTCAGCGCCCTTCAGTCGACCATGAACCAAACCAACCCGTAGATCAGGAAACTGCTGGCTCATCCTTTCAAACGTTTTCAGCGCCGTCTCTAGTTGCAACGACTCAGACTCGTCAATCAATGGGCAAACCCAGTAAGCTTGCTGACCACTCTGACATGACTCCCTGATCCTGGAGAACACCTCATCACGCCTTGAGTTGCTGACAAGTTTCGTCGTGACCGGGGTTCGCCCCGGTGGCAACTCGTCAATCGAGGACACATCCAAATCACCGAAAAAACTCATCGCTAACGAGCGTGGAATAGGAGTAGCACTCATCATCAACTGATGTGCTTGCATCAATCCCCCCTCACCTTTATCCAACAACGCCAACCGCTGTTTGACGCCAAATCGATGCTGCTCATCGATAATCACGAGCCCCAATTTCTTGAAGTGCACATGCTCTTGAAATAATGCGTGCGTGCCGATCACAAACTGAGCTAAGCCCGCCTTGATGTCGCTCACTGCTTTCTCGCGCTCACTCTTAGATATTGAACCTGTTAGCCGCACCACGTCGATCCCAAGTCCTGTCATCCAACCCTCGATCTTCGAGAAATGTTGCTCGGATAGAATTTCTGTCGGGACCATTAAGGCAACTTGAAAGCCAGCCTCAAGCGCTTGTAGCGCAGCGATACCGGCGAGCACCGTCTTACCACTCCCAACATCTCCTTGGAGCAAACGCCGCATTGGTGATCGCTTTTCTAAATCAACCTCTATTTCCCCCATTACTTTTTTTTGGGATGGCGTTAAGTCGAATTCGAGGGATTCGAGAAATTTGGAGATGAGCACCTTGCTGCGCCCCATCGAGGGAGCAATATGCATTGATCTTTTCTCGTAATTCTTCCTCATCACTAGCTGTTGTGCGAGCAGTTCGTCAAAATGTACGCGCTCCAGTGTTTTACTCGTTGGGTCAGACAATTCGGCGATATCAATGTGTGCCGGCGGGAAATGCAAATTCCTGACTACGTCACTAAGCTGCAACAACCCCATATCCGATAAATGGTCTTCGGGGATGGTCTCTATTGTCCCGACAAGTCGAACCGCTTGATCAACTGCTTTTCGAATGACCGGTTGAGTAAGTCCCTTGGTTGTCGAATAAATGGGGGTCAGTGTTGTTGGCAGTTGGTCGGTATCCGAACGAAGCTTAAATCTCGGATGAACCATCTCTCGTCGGCCTGAACGATTCCTTTTGATCTCACCGACCACTCTGAGGCGTGCACCGCTGGACAACATTCTTTGCTGATTCGGATAAAAATGGAAAAAACGCAACACCAGTTCCTCCGTCTCATCCTCGGCAAAAATAACGAGCTGCCTTCTTGGTTTAAATTCAACTTTTGCGTCAATCACATCGACATCGACTTGAATCAAAATTCGCTCTGGCGCGTCGCGAAGCCTCCATATTTTCGTTTCGTCCTCATACCGCAACGGAAAAAATAAAAGCAAGTCTTCCCAGCAATGAATACCAAGCTGACGAAATTTCTCACGATTCGCTGGTGTGCCGATTTCCTGATTTTTCGTTAGCTTAGATTGAGGTTTGATCTCGGGCGACATCGTAACTCTTGAGTTTATCTATCGGGGAATTCAATTGTAGGCTCTGGCAACTGACCCAAGTTTTACACAGTTAATCAGTCATCTGACTGCCATGGGTATAATATGCTGCGACACAGCATGGTTATCGATGACAACTTACTCCGTTGGGAGTGAGATTTTATTTTTGGTAATAAAACTTTAAGATCCAGCTCCGCCAGCCTTTATTCTCTCGGATGAATACTAACGTGCAAGGGACTCAAAAACAAAGTATCGCTGCCCTAACCATTGCAGCCATTGGCGTTGTCTTTGGGGATATCGGAACGAGTCCAATTTACACAGTCAGAGAAGTATTTAGCCCACGCTACGGGATCGAGCCATCAACGGATAACATCCTTGGGTGCCTTTCACTCATATTCTGGGCATTAGCACTCATCGTTGCAGCGAAATACGTCTTCTTCATGCTCAAAGCAGACAATCGTGGCGAGGGTGGCATGATGGCACTGCTTGCCCTAGTTCTAAAGGCAACAGAAAAGAAACCTCGAAAACGGTTCTTGCTAATCACACTCGGATTATTTGGAGCAGCGCTGTTCTATGGCGATGGGATTATCACGCCAGCTATTTCCGTGCTGTCAGCCGTGGAGGGGCTTGGCGTAGCGACTCCAGCTCTAGAGCCCTACGTGATACCGATTACGATCGTGATCGTCATCTTATTATTCATGTTGCAACAGAAGGGAACTGGCGGCGTTGGTGCGCTCTTTGGCCCTGTCACCGTCATATGGTTTGGTGTACTGGGTGTGCTTGGAATCACAAATTTAATTTTGGATCCAACCGTGCTTCGGGCTATCAACCCAGCGTACGCTGTGGGTTTCTTCGTTGAGAATAAAATCTTCGGGTTCTTGGCCATTGGTGCGATTGCGCTCGCGGTGACGGGTACAGAGGGGATCTACACTGACATGGGCCATTTCGGCCGCAAACCCATACGCTTCGCTTGGAGTCTATGGGTCTGGCCAAATTTGCTACTAAATTATTTTGGCCAAGGTGCGTTGATCATCTCATCACCCGAGACCATCTCTCACCCATTTTTCAATATGGTCCCATCATGGGGTCTCTATCCACTCATTTGCATGACGACCGTGGCAACGGTCGTTGCGTCTCAAGCGGTCATCTCGGGCACCTACTCACTGACGCGTCAAGCAATCCAGCTAGGTTACTGCCCCAGACTGGATGTGTTTCATACCTCAGAAAGTGAGATTGGTCAGATTTATATGCCCTGGATCAATTGGACTCTTCTAGCGGCAGTCCTTTTGCTCATTCTCTCTTTTGGATCCTCCAGCAATCTAGCCAGCGCTTATGGTGTAGCGGTCACTGGAATGATGACTATCGATACCGTCATGGCGTATTTTGTTGTCACCCACTTGTGGGGTTGGCGTCGGTGGTATGCCATACCGATCGCACTGATTTTCCTCGTCTTTGATCTCATTTTATTCTCGGCGAATTCAGTGAAAGTTATCCATGGTGGTTGGTTCCCTTTCACCATCGGGTTAGTGCTATTTATTTTTTTCACTACCTGGTATCGAGGCCGCCAAGCCTTAGCAAAAGAACTTGCTCCAGATTCACTCGAAATCGGTCCGTTTTTAAAGAGCCTCGCGAGCTATCCTCCTCAGCGAGTGAGCGGCACTGCTGTATTCATGACGACGTCTCCAAACGCAGTGCCACATGCTCTGCTGCATAATCTCAACCACAATAAAGTGCTCCACGAGCGCGTCATACTACTAAACGTGTCAACCGAAGAAATACCTCACGTCGCCACGCAAGAACGACTCGAAGTAGAGGCGATCACAGAGGATTTCTACAAGGTCGTGGTGCGTTATGGGTTCAAGGACCAGCCCGATATACCTGCAGCGCTTCGCCTAGGGCGCGAGAAAGGGATTGATCTGAATCCTATGGAAACCTCGTATTTTCTATCTCGACAAACACTTGTACCAAAACTAGGAAAAGACATGGCGTTATGGCGAGAAAAATTATTCGCCCTCATGTCGCGGAACTCCTCAAGTGCCGTCAGCTTTTTTAATCTCCCTGCGAATAGAGTCGTCGAATTAGGTACCCGAATCGAGCTGTAAGCGGGCTAGGGCGGGGAATCGCTTTCTCCACGCTCGTTGAGGTAGACTAAGTCACTTATTCTTTATATATTTGTTGCGTGCTAAAGGGTGTTTTGCCGAGCGGCTCACAGTCTGTGTCAATCGCGCGAAGCACTCAGCAAAATTAGAGCCTTCCATCAAAGGCCGCTCAACTAGAGGAATCATTAATAATGGACTACGTCGCCCCTAATTCGGCTCAAGAAGTCAGCCAAGCCCTATCAAAAGAGGGAGCTTTCGCGCTCGCAGGTGGAACAGACTTACTTGTCAAACTAAAAACGCGGATGAGTGTTCCGCAAACCGTGGTTGATATCAAGAACGTTCCTCGCATCCGATCAATTGAAAAAACGGGTGACAGTTGGTGGATTGGCGCAGCCACACCCTGTGCCGAAATCTCAGAGCACGCGGATTTTGCAAAAGATTGGCCTGGCGTTGTAGAGGCGCTATCGCTCATCGGCTCAACTCAAATTCAAGGACGTGCCTCACTTGGCGGAAATCTATGTAACGCGTCACCCGCAGCTGATAGCGTGCCAGCGCTTATCGCAGCGCGTACAACCTGTGTCATTTCCGGTGAAAGCGGTGAGCGGGAAGTGCCAGTCGAATCGATCGTTCAGTCCCCAGGTAAAACTTCTTTGAAACAAGGCGAATTTATTGTTGGTTTCAGATTGCCCTTAAGCGCGAACAAATCTGGAGACGCATACTTAAGACTGATACCGAGAACAGAGATGGATATTGCTGTTGTCGGTGCGGGAGTCTCACTGTCTCTGGATACATCTGGGAAAATAGCTGCCATTCGAATCGCCCTTGGTGCTGTCGCACCAACCCAAGTAGTTTTGTCTGGCCTAGAAGACCTGTGTGTCGGAAAAGAGCCGAACAACGACTTGATTGAAAAGCTTGTCGCTATCGCCGAAGATGCCTGTAAACCAATCGATGACAAGAGAGGCACGGTTGAATATCGCAAAACAATTGCCGGAGTTCTAACAAAACGAGCATTTTCAATCGCATTGGATAGAGCTAAAAATTAATAAACAATCCATCAAAACAGGATATAAAAGTATGGCGAAAAAACATGTCTCAACAACGATTAATGGTGACGAGCACGAATTTCTTTGTCACCCACAACAAACGTTACTCGACGTGTTGCGAGACGAACTCGATCTCACAGGAAGCAAAGAGGGCTGCGCCACGGGAGACTGTGGTGCCTGTAGCGTGTTGTTGGATGGACGGCTTGTGTGCTCATGCTTAGTGCTTGGTGTTGAGGCCCAGGATAAAAACGTTGAGACAATCGAAGGAATGTCGAGTGGATCAGATTTACACCCACTTCAGAAGAAGTTCATCGACTTGGCGGCGTTGCAATGTGGCATATGCACTCCTGGTGTTCTTGTGGCGGCAAAAGCGTTACTCGCTAGAAATGCAAACCCCTCGGAGGAAGAGGTAAGATTTTGGCTTGCTGGAAATTTATGCCGCTGCACGGGGTACGACAAAATTGTTAGGGCTGTAATGGAAGTTGCTGCCGAAGCCCGAAATACACAGTAAAGAAACGGGGAAATTGCTATGAATGATATGACCCAAACTCATCTTGAGCGCGAACTAAAAATCGTAGGCACACGGCCTGAGCGGCCCGATGGTGTCGATAAAGTGACAGGGCGGGCGCTGTTTGGCGCGGATAAATCTCTACCCAACATGCTCGTTGGTCGCGTTCTTCGAAGTCCACACGCGCACGCAAAAATCATATCAATTGATACATCAAAAGCTGAAGCCTTAAAAGGCGTCAAGGCCGTTGTAACTCGTGAAGACTTTGAAGATTTACCGTCAGAGTTTGTGCCAAATGGCGAGATGGTTGTGAATTTTAAAGACATCACGCGAAACATCATGGCGCGTGAAAAAGTCTTGTATATCGGCCACACCGTGGCTGCGGTTGCTGCTCTCGACGCGGAAATCGCAGAAAAAGCTCTGCAGCTCATCGATGTGCAATATGAAATCTTGCCCCATGTATTGGAGATATCTGAAGCGGAAAAACCCGATGCTCCGTTACTTCATGAAGACATGTTCACCATCGGTGTCGATCCCACGCCAAAGAACGCATCAAACATTGCCAAACGGGTGGAATTTGGTTTCGGCGATGTGGAAGCAGGTTTTAAAGAAGCGGATCTCGTGATTGAACGTGAATTCAATACCAAGCCAGTCCACCAGGGGTATATCGAACCACACGCGTGCTTGGCTAGTGTGTCAGAAGATGGTCAAGCAGAGCTATGGTGCTCCACTCAGGGCCCCTTCGTCGTGAGAAACTTCTGTACAAAATTACTTGGGATGAATCGCTCGCAACTTCGTGTCACGGCCTCTGAGATTGGCGGTGGATTTGGCGGAAAAACAGTTGTGTACCTTGAGCCACTCGCACTCGCTCTATCAAAGAAGTCATGTCGACCAGTCAAAATGGTCATGAGCCGAGCCGAAGTGTTGACCTCAAGCGGCCCTACCTCGGGAGCTAACGTCTGGGTGAAAATTGGGGTTAAAAATACGGGTGAAATTACTGCCGGTGAATGTGTATTGAAGTACCAAGCGGGTGCCTTTCAAGGTGCACCTGTTGGTCCAGGAGCCATGTGTGCATTTGCTCCGTATGATCTAAAAAACGTCCGAGCAGTTGGGTTCGATATTGTCGTGAATCAACCGAAAGTGGCGGCATATCGTGCTCCTGGCGGACCAATATCTGAGTATGGCGTTGAGAGCGTGCTTGACGAAATTGCATTGCAGCTCAATATGGATCCCATCGATCTGCGCCTAAAAAATGCAGCGAAAGAGGGCACCACTGCGCCCTACGGCCCAAAACTTGGCCCAATCGGAATGGTGGAAACGTTGGAAGCAGCGAAAGCTCACCCTCACTACTCTGCTCCATTAGGCCCCAATCAAGCACGAGGAATTGCCTCAGGCTTTTGGTTCAACATCGGTGGTGAAACAAGTTCATCCATTACGATCAACGAGGACGGAACAGTAGGACTTACTTTGGGGACACCAGATATCGGTGGATCTAGAGCGTCGATGGCGATGATGGCTTCGGAAGAGCTTGGAATACCTATGAAC
>VMBT01001691.1_pt1 | contig 11624 bp, 13 predicted proteins | sample 4404301 | NCBI WGS metagenome assembly VMBT01 (sample SAMN12238535, study PRJNA552566) | marine metagenome | isolation source: Coastal seawater | place: USA: coastal Georgia, Sapelo Island | collected 2008-08/2009-08
CATGGCTGTTGGGTTAACAGACAGAAAAACAATTGAAGAAGCTAAATGGGGAAAACTCAAGAAAAAAGCTAAATCTGTTTATGACAGATACTTTGTTGATTATACATTAACAGAAGAAGACTTACCTTAAAAATCCTCGTCATCATCTGGTGGTAACGGTGCCATACGCCTTTCTTTGCGTATAGCTCTGCGTTCTCTTTCGGACTTACCACCCCAGATACCAAATCGCTCTCCTCGTATTAGGGCTTGTTCTAGGCATGGCTCTTTTACTGGACACTTGTTACAAATCTCTTTTGCTTTTTTAGTAGAACTACCTCGTTCTGGAAACCACCAATCTGGGTCATTTTCTGGATATTTCTTTACATTACATAAAGCATCTGAATACCATTCAGGAACATTTAATACTTCTGCTAACAAACTAACAGAATAATCATCATCAGACATACATCTCCCCCATTACTATATAGGGGAAAACTTTTAGAGCAGCATTTCTCCCATTCACATACATAACTCTACATAAATTTATTAAGCATTAAAAGATTTATTAAGGAAACTAAATGCTCATCACTATTATTAGAACAAATGTTCGATACAAGGAGTATATGAAGGGGTAAGTGAAGGGTACTATATATAGTGTATAATTGGTAAAACAGGAAAACGAGAGAAAATTATGGGGGGAAGCAAGCTAATCGCCATAAGATATTTGAAACTTGATAGGTTCGCCACCCTCTCCTCCAATTTCCAAACTACTGCGTTTACCCCATTTCTTAGGGAAAGAGCGTTCAAGCCACCAAGCACTTGCTTGCCAGACACCATTATCACTAGCTCTACGAATGTTTCGGATGTGTGCCCCCTCTGCTTCGGCACGAGCTTTTTTTACTGCCTCCGAAAACTCTTGAAACATATCAACAATTTCAATACCCTCTGAAACAGCCAATGAATCTGGGCTTTCTTCACCAGTACCCAGTATCTTTTCATCTTCCTTTTCGGTTGCTTTATCGCCTTTCTTCATCCACTCATAGTAAGTAGAGGGAGAAATACCAACCATAGTTGCAGCATCCTCTTGGTAATAGCCCATTTTAAGCCAATTACTTATCTCTTCTATAAGTTCGTAAGTTAATTTAGTAGGTCTAGCCATAATATAAGGCAATTTTAACCTAAAAATTAGGGAAATAAGGGATTACTGTCGAATTGGTAAAACTCGAAAACCAGAGATTTTTGTGCACGACCCTAAGTGTAATGTTAATTTGTTTTAGCGATTTTGAGGGTACCCCCCTTAATGCTGACAGTTAATTTACGCAGTGTATACACAAGGTATATACTTATAACAATTACCTAAAGGAGGTAACTTATGTTGCTAACTGCAACAAAACTGTTGTTAGACAGTATAATCACTAACACACCAGTAGCATTCAGCTACACCAACGATATTATGCTTAAGCTAATATCACTTGGTGCTGTTGGATTCCACTCCAATGGAACTACTTATGACATCAATCTTGATGGCACAAGAGTTACATATGATGACAACTCTAGGAGTTGGTTTGTCAGTTGTGAGTGTTCATCTACTAGTTACTTTGAAGCAGGAGGTTCTAACTTCCGCGAAGAAGATAACAATAGAGAGCTTGCAAGGAGGTGGTCTGAAAAATCCAGACTCTGTATAGAGTATATGGAACATCAGCTAGCTACTGCTGAAGCTAAGGTTAAGGAATTAACACCTGAACCTGAAACTTCTCTTGAGGATATGTACTTCTAGTACACCTCACCACTACCTTACCCCTTGGGTAGTGGAGAACTTACTTAGTAGGTTGTCCACTATCCAAGGATAGTATATAGAAAGGACGGATATGACCGTACAACAAGTACGCTGTGAAAGACACAACAAGTCTTTCATGGTAATGCAAACAACAACAAAAGCTACGAGCATATGTCACATATGTAACATAGAGAAACTAAGAAAGGAGACAGTATGACACCAACAGACCCATTTTGGGTATTGTTCAGTTATGCACTGCTATTTGGTATTTACATTACCTTTGCAGTTGCATTTGCTTGGCATGTATCTGGTTGGATGTATGACAAGTGGTATTACTACAAAAGCCTACGCATACATAAACGATTTATCTGTGTAAATCGTCCTTGTGTGTTTGGCTGTAAGTAGGTATGTAGAGCCCATTGGAAACAGTGGGCTTTATCATATCTGCTACTATCCGACTATCCGAAAAGGAAAGGAGGTGACAATGGCAGGAGAGCGCAAAGTTACTACTACTGAAGCTGGCGAAAAGTTAATCTTGGAGCTTAATTCAATAGCAGTAAATTGTGACGACGCTATATCTAGTTTGTTAAGACTTGGATATAGTTTCCCTGATACTAAATCAGCTGACCAAGCTGAAATTGATGGGAACGAGCTCGTACAACTCATCCGTGAATGTCAATTCAAAATTGACAACGCTGTGAGCTTGTATAAAGTTCGGTTCGCAGAATACATGCTTGCAAAGGAATTACCACCTAAGCAACCAGAGTAATCAACTGCTAACTCACCGGAGATGCTGGAAATCTCTGTTACTCAACCAGCCGTAAGCCACACGCAAGTGGAAACTAAACGATGTCCTGGGTAAGACGTTAAACTGCCCACCTTTCTTTATAAACGCAAGCGGTGCTAACTTCACCGCTGTCCTGAGTATGACGTTAAACTGCTTATCACACTGCTTACCGGTAGTTTGCAGCCTATCGGTGGTCTTTATTCAAGAGTTCAAGCTCTTATCCTGAGCGGGGATTTGCAGGTGACAATTTGAAAGGAGAAATCAATTATGTAGCTGTACACAAAGTACAGACCGAAAGTGACGGATTCCATTGCTGAAGTCATAAGTAGGAAGTCAAAATAGTTACAGAGGAGGAACTATGGACGGAATAACATCCGCTCTAAATCGCTTCCTCAACTCAGAAAATGGTCGTATGGCACGCCGTACAGACTATAACACAGGAGAATGCAGAATGAAAGATACTTCTGCATCCTGTTTTCACTATCCATCACGATTCCGTCGTGAATGGGCACAAGTACAAGATGCTCTTGAAGCATCATTACCAGCAGAAGAAACCAAACTATCAGTTGATGATATGTTTGTTGACGCTGCAGATGTCACTGTGATAGTGAACGGAGTTGAGTATAGCTTAACTATAAAAAGCTAGTAGATAGCATAGACCCCTCTTAGGAGGGGTCAATGGTATTTATACCCGGAACGCCACGTTAAGGCGAGCTAGTTGGAGATGGCTCCGATGGGCAGGCCTTTAGTATGTATGGGCGACTGTACATAGTAAAGGCTTGCCAGCGGAGTAGTGTGTTTACAAAAAGTAAACCCTCCAGGTAAGTTGAGTAGAAAGGATTAATTTGAAAGAATTAATTTCACTACTTGTGTCCTCAAAGAACAGAGTGACAATGACTGTAAATCAGTTCATGTTGCAATGTGCTTTGTTTGGATTCCAAACATCAGACCAATTTAGGTTGATGGTGAATGGTTTCCGAGCAGGAGGTCACAATCCTATAATCAGGGTCACTGAAGATAGCCATGTATGGACTATCGACGGTGCTGTCCCAGATGGAGCTTACGTGTCCATCACAAAACTATACATGGAAGCTGCAGAAGAGCGATATGCTGAAATTGCCAAAATGCATGCTCGATTCGAGAAAGCATGTGAGAAATCATATACTACTATCGAAATCGGTCATACACCACTTGGCGTTGATGGTATCACTTCTGATGGTAACCATGTGTCAGGCGTTTTGCCTTGTTGGACTGGTGTCAAGTTCGTTAAGAACGAAGACCCAACAACATTCGCATATGGAGAGTATGTACAATCCAATAAGCGAGAGTTGTATCCAATCATGCAAGTAGGTGACACAAAGAAAGTCGTGCCAGCAATGACACGTCCTTCAATGTCATCTAATGACGACTGTTTCATTTGCTCAAGCATAGCTGCTGATGGCTCAGAGATGAGATGTCAAGAAGCTATCGATGAGACATATGCACAACAAGTTGCTTCTATAGAACAACAGATTGAGCTATGTTACTCAGAGCGCAGAAGCGAAATGGTTAGAGCCAAGCTTAAGACTCAGACTGTAGGTCAGTCATACGTGACTAACTTCAGAGCTGAGCTCGAAAGAGAATTGGCTAAACTGTTTCCTGCTGAAGCAGGTCTCAAGCAAGCTAGTAGACAAAAAGCTAACCTTCGATACAAAATAGAAGATATCGATGTAGCTATTGACTACTGCTCCAATAAATCCATAGCAGAGATTAAGAAGGATAGATTCAATCCTCTTGTCGGTGCTCTTGGATATACCATTGGTGACAAGCAAAAAGATAAGAAAACTAATAAACTATTTACAGTTGACTTTGACTATTGCATGTCAGAACTTGCTAAGAAGAAAACTCAATTGAGTGAAAAACTTGCAAAGGTAAACAGACTAGAGTCTTTACAGGCTTAGTCTAGATGGGTTCTGCCCATCGTAGTCATCTCCAACATACAATTAAATATCACAAACATAGGAAACTATAACAGTGAATAAAGAAAACGCTCAAGTAGCTAATACAGATACAAAATTAGAAGACCATCCTTTAGCGGATAGTAGGCTAATTTTCATGACTGAATTCAAACATGACCCTCTCGCTAGAGGCGGTTCATGCTTTTGTGACAGATGTGAAGCAATATCTTATTACTACAAAATGAGAAAGATGGAAAGAGCTATATTAGAGAGTAAATATTACAACTCTCATGAGTATAGTGTCGAGTACACTGAGACAAAGTATGTAGATGGTAAAATGGTAGAAGTACCTCGTCGTGACCACGACAGAGATTACTGTTCCAGAATACCAGGTACATTCTGTGCTGAAGTCAAAGTATTTAAAAATGCATGGACTATATTCCTTGCTAACTTAGATATGGAAGCTTATGCATGGAGAAAACTTGTTGACGAGAAACTTGGTACTTCCAACTATTCAATAGAAGGCTTTACTGTCTTCCATGAATATGAAAAGAAGACTGAGAAAGATGGCAAAGTAATTAAGACAGAAACTGTCACAAGTACTTATGACCTTCGACAACTTCTCGCCGATAGGATTGAGAGAATCAAGAAACAAGTAGCAAACTTACGTAAGGATGCTATTTATTCTGATTACTCAATTGGAAATACAACTATTGTATCTCCATTCGCTGAATTGAAAGATTCAGTGTACTACGTAGCAGAAGCTAAATAATTTAGTAACTACTACACAGACCTAGTTCTGTCCGGGCGGTTTCCGGCTGTACCCGGACAATTAGGTCAAAAACAACATAATAAAACATAAAAAATAGGAAACTATAACAATGAAACTAAACAATCAAAATAAGCACGTGCTTGGCATGATTGACGACGCAACTGCAGAAGACTCTACATTCGAGAGTATGCTAGATGAATTTGCATTAGGTCGTAAGCCAAAATACAAGGGTGGTAGAAAGTATTCTGCTGAGAAGAAATCTAGAACCCGAGCTCAAAGGCTAGCTAAAAAAGCTAGACAAGAGCGTAGAGCAAATGAGAAGTCAGCAGTTGACATGCTGAACCATCAATTGCAATACAACAAATACAACAATATAGGATAAATTGACATGCAACCGGTAATGAATCGCGACCATGTTGACTTCGAATCCATCGAGCTCTCTGAGCTCGGTGGCGAAGCCTAAACAAATAAATAAATAACTATAGGAAACTATAAAAATGAGTAATTACTTAACAAGTAAAGACAAAAAACAATTAAAGAAAAATGCTGACCTTTTGACAAAGGACGCTCAGTTTATACAGGATGGTTGGATAAACCTACCTGAAACTTCAGCTTTCACTGTCAAAACAGATGTAAAATTCTTTAATGCCATGTTAGAAGTAATGGATGCAGTTCCAGAAGTATTCGAGAAATTGAATATGGCGGAAGCATTTATGCTTGCAAACATGTTGTTAACTGATTGGAGCAGCTATGTTGCCGGACTTATCTGGCGCAAATTTAGCTTCACTCAACCATTTAAAATATATCATGATGGTTTATGGATTAGTCCATTTTACCAATCACTCTACTCAGTAGAGGATTTGACAGCATTGTCAAATGGTGATATACTTTAAACAATACAATAAAATAAATATAACAATGGAGGAATAGCTTATGTGTATTATCGCATCTATACCCGCCGGTTCTAAAATCGACGACAAAACCCTCACACAAATGTGGAATAGCAACCCAGATGGTGGCGGTATTGCGTATATTGAAGACGGCAAAGTTAAAACATACAAGTCTATGAAACTTAAGAAGTTCAAGAGCAACTTCTTTAGAATCTTAGACGAGCATGGTGACTCGGACATATTGGTACATACTAGAATCGCTACACACGGTTCTGTATGTATTCCTAATGTGCATCCGTTCAAAGTAATGCAAGATGGTAAGGAACTAGACAACCTTGTGTTTGCACACAATGGTATATTGCCTAGCCCATTTATACCACCTGCAAAGCTTGACATCAGTGACACCAGGTACATCAATGAGGTACTGTTCAACGGTACTGACTTTGATACTGTACTTGATGACTCTAGATGGCGTGAGATGATTGGCGACATCATTGGACACAACAAGTTTGTGTTCTTGTCAGCTAACCCAGCTCACAAGCAAGAGTCATACATTATCAATGCTCATCTCGGTGAGTATGACGGTAAGGTATGGTACTCTAACTCATCATATTGCAAACCTAAGTACAGGGTTATTAAATCTAGTACAACAGTTGGCAACAAGTGGAATGGTTTCAAACCTTCTTCACGTGACTCATATGATGACAGTTACGTTGACCCAATCACTGGCGAAATTAGTTATTGGGCAGTCAATGGCGAAACTGAAACATACGACCCTGCTGACGAATGGGAAGTTCGTAGAGCAGAGCGTGCTTTTGATGATGCCTATACTTATGATGGTACATTACTTAATGACCCATCATTTGTAGCAACATCACAAGAGCTTCTAGCTAATACTGGATATCAAACTATCGAGCATGCCCTTGAAGGCTTGTGGGTAGAAATTGATGACACTGGTATATTCAGATGCTTTGATTGTGAACAACCAATCACAGTTAAGGGTATCAGAACATGTAAGCAAGACTGCGAAGTCGGCGACATGATAGCTGATGCTACTGAATTAGAAGCGGCACATAAATTAGCTAAGTCAGATTATGACAAAGCTAAAAAGAAAGCTAAAAAGGTTAAGCAACAAAAACTTCCACTCAAGCATGAGTCGGAAGATGTTGCACCTTTCTAGTAAACAACTAAATAATAATAACAAAGGAGTAACATCTCATGTTAAGAAAGAAACACATTGGAGGCACTAAGCTTCCATATTCTTTCAGGGCAGCGCAGAATGTGAAACAAGTTTCCGATAGCAGCCAAGTCAGTTTGTTTGAGAAAACAACTGACTATGGCTTCGGTAGCTTTTTCCGTGAGCATTACCCTAAAGCTAGTCGAGTCAAATACAAACAGTACAATCGTGCTGTTTTTATTGACATCAGAAAGATGGTAGAAAGTTTAAGTATGGAGAATTCCGACTTAACTTCTTCACTTACTTACTTCCGTAATACAATTACAGAGGTAATTAATGACATCTGTTATGACTATGCAGTAAATAACGACTTTGATGAGCGTGCATATGAGACATTAATTGCTGTAATGCAAGAGCACTACAGAGATTATCTCATTGCTACGCCAATGAGTCGTAACACTGGCAGTTACAATGTACACTGGTTCCGCAAGATTCTAGGTGACAGATTCTCTGTTACTGAGGGTACATTGCCACCAGCTATGTACAATGAACCGCTGGAAGAGGCAGAAAATGCAAGTGACTTTGGTGAACAGTACACTACTGCTCACAACAAAGCAGTTATTTCTGCACTTAATGACATGGTCAGTGTAAACAAGTGGCGTAAAATGCCACTTGGTGTTGTTGGTATCATGTTACCTACAGACTACTTCATTGGTTACTTACTAAGTAAGTGGCTTACTGATGGTTCGCATGCTAGTGCGTATGGTCAAAGTAACATGTTCTATTCAGCACACCCTGAGAATAAAAACTATTACATAACCTCTGAAGGTTATTATTGGTATTATTCGCAGCGTTCTGGCATGTACTACGATATAGTTACTGGTTCTTGGATTGCCAAGTCTCAGACAACTAACAGACGTAAGTATGCTAGATGTGCACAATGTAGAGAATTGTACAGTGTCAAGTTCCTTGACTGGTACAAGACTCGTTCATACAGTAACAACAGGTCACGTATCTGTTTCAACTGTATTGCAATGTACACAACCAGTTACAATCCTCATCACAAAGCCTGGATATGGGCTACTGAAGATGGAAATATGGATAATGCTAGGTATGACGTACCTGCAATCTATAAACACATCGACGATACAGATGAGACAGCAACTGGCGTTAGAGACTATTCCTTCATTCAACAAGACAATGGTGCTGGTGACCAACCAGTATTACCTGTTGAAACAAGAAGGTACATGGCTCATTTACGTAATCTGGAGATTAAGAATAAAATGCTTAACTACAGATTCTGGTTAGCGTTTGCTAGAAATGGACAAATGCAAAGAGATAGGGCTATGTACGATAATCCTGATAACAGAACAGTTATCAACAACATACCTGTTGAGGTATTCAACAGAGATGGTGAAAGGACTATTCGTATATGGACTGACCATCTTGGAGCAACACGTGACTTCAGCTGGAGAAACGCTTCCAGAAGAAGAGAACAACGAGTAGATGATGGCTGGTTAGATGTTAATTCTGGCATGGCTCTCAACTTGGCACGTAACAACTACAGTTACAAGCCAGAATTCTACTATGTTACTAACCTAGATGGTAAGTGGGTAGCAACCCATACTGCTGCTAACAACAGACAAGTTATGGATTGTCAATACTGTGCAGAAGCAGAGGGACACTCTGGTTCTCATGTCAATTGTTCACATTGGCATAAACAGTATGGTCTATTCATGGGTCTAGAGCTAGAGCTTATTGTACGTGACAATCGAGATATGTTTGAGACTTTAGGGTATCAACAAATCTTCGAGCGTACAATACAAACGTTCCATCCACAAAACTATGCAGACAATTGTGAGGATATCATTCCACAACTTTTGTATGCTAAGTACGATGGTTCTCTACCTAGCAACTCTGGTGTTGAGTACATATCACAACCTATGTCACTACAAGCATGGCAAAACGTGCCATCATTGTTCTGGCATACAGTGAATGAAACATACAAAGCATTCAGTGTTGGTGGTGTAGGTATTCACATACACATACCATGGGCAGCATTTACTGAGCTACAAGCTTATGTATTCTTGTCATTGCTTCAAGCATTACAAGACAACAGCAATGGCTTGTTGCGTAAGGTTGCTCAACGTGCAAGTAACTCTTGGACTGCTTGGGACGAACTAGAATACAGCAACGTACCTAATACAATCGCACAGGTTGTTAAGTCACGTGAAGCTGAAAACTCTAGTAAGTATCAAGGTATCAACTTGTTACATGACAACACTATTGAGTTGAGATACTTCAACTCTAATGCTAAGGGTGGTCGTGTTATCAAGAACCTAGAGTTCGTACACATGTTGTATGACTATGCACTAGAAATGACAGACGGATTTGTTTGGGATGCAAACGAAGACGAGATTCCACCATCTGACATTGTTCAGCAAGTGGAGGAATTTAGACATGTCATTTCTAACTGTCCACAAGAGTACACAGATATGATTGTCAACGATATTGACGAACACGTTATGGTACTCCAGGCAGAATGGGAACTTGTCAGCTTCCTTAGAGGAAACAAAGATAAGTACCCTCACCTTTATGGATATCTAACAGATACTCATGATGGTTCCATTGAGCTTGTTCAAAGCGAGCTTGATGCAGTATATCCAGACGAAGCGGAATCTGACGAAGAGGTTGAACAACCTACAGTCACATTACGTGAAGACTGGTAAACAATTAAATAAAAATATAGATAGGAAACTAATACAATGCCTAGAAATATACAATCAATTGTGTTTGATATAGACACAACGCCAGACAATATCAACGGTAGCTCTTGGGCTTCCAGTGATAGAGAAGTTTGGGTAATACACAAAAATACTATTGCTGTACCTGCAGGTACTAGACGTGGTAAGTGTAGAACCAAACAGGCAACTAAAAATATCCAAGCGAGATACTGGGAAACCGGTATCCCGCTGGGTCTTGAGTTAGAGCTCGAGATGAATGGTGGCGAGGAATGCTACGGTAGTGAATGTTGTGACGATTGTTACGACGGTTACTGTTGTGGTTGCTACGACGAAAGTTGTAGAGATTCTCATGAAGTAGGACAAATACTTCTTAAGACTCGTCAACATGTCTATGAACATATGCGAAACTTTGCTATAAGCAAAAGACGTGATAGTTACAGATATGTAAACCCAATTGTTGCTAAAGGTGATGGCTCACTAGAAAATGGTGTGGAGTTTAACTACCAACCAATGACAGTAGAGGCATTCAAACCTTTGGCACAAATTGTCGAAGACAATAGAGGCTCGTTATATGGCTACACAGGTAACTCTGGTATTCATATACACGTACCTAAGTCTGCGTTTACTGATGCAGAATTGTATCTATGGATTATTCTATGGGATACATTCCAACAGTACAAAGACAACGACGGCAAGACTTTCTTGTCTGTAATTGCTCAGCGTGAACCAAATAACTGGTGTAGGTACACTACTCCATACACACGTGACAGAGCTGATAACAAATCAGGTGACTTTGTTAGAGCAATTAAGAATGACAGAAAATCTCTTGCGCCTAGATATTCAGCATTGAATCTCAATGGACATGGAACCACCATGGAAATTAGAGCATTCAATTCTAATACTATTGCTTCGAGACTAATCAAGAACATGGCGTTCGTTGATGCAACTTGGAGATATGTACATCTTCTCAAGGATTATCTTGATGAGGGTAGATACAAACAAGCTCTACAGTTCGCAACTGACATTCATGGGTTTGTAAGTTATTGTAAGAACCCTAACAGAAAGGGATACAATACAGAACTTGCAACGTTCTTGGAGAGAAGATGGAATGACTCTGAATCACAATTCAATCAAGAGATTGAGTACGATTTAGATTCGCTATCTAATCTAATACAACTAAATATAGAAGACACGGAGGAAGAATAACATGAGAAACCTTATGTATAATTCAGCTAGTGTCTATGCGGTAGGATTGTACGACATGTACAATGAAGACCCTTTCGCATATCTAATACTAGCGCTATCCGGTGGTGCTATCACTGGTGTAGTGTTTCTTGTTATTGCTGCTATCTGGGATTACTACTCAGACTAACAGTAACTGACATGTAGTTAGTTAGAGCGCCTCTTTTTAGGGGCGCTTTATAGTAACTACTAGGTAGCTTACTACCCAGCTCTGTCTGGGTCCATCGTTGAGGCGGAGAGGTCTAAGGAAAATCAAATTTGACCCGCGCGCTAAGTATTTTGCCTAATATATAGCCCCTACCCCTCTTTATTTCCATAT
>VMBT01001693.1_pt1 | contig 11624 bp, 6 predicted proteins | sample 4404301 | NCBI WGS metagenome assembly VMBT01 (sample SAMN12238535, study PRJNA552566) | marine metagenome | isolation source: Coastal seawater | place: USA: coastal Georgia, Sapelo Island | collected 2008-08/2009-08
ATGAAGGATAATTTTCTAATGCCCCGTTGTCACCATTCTCTGAATCAATCTTCCAAGCAGGACCTCGAGTAAGACCAATGAGTGCTATCAAGTCATGGTTATCAATACTGGTGTCAATAAAGTTTCTGGATACCGATAATACTTTTGTGAGAGCATTTTCATATTTTGCATGATCTGTTGAGGCTTCGAGCGATGCCATAAATATACTTTGATCAAAATACTGCATAACCGTGGCAGCATTCTTCTCATTAAATTCCATTATTGTTTCGAGAGTTTTGAGCTCAGCATTAGAGTTTTGCAGATATTCCTCAAGGGCATGCTTGAATTCATACAATAAAACAAACAGTTCCTCCTCGCCTGGATAAGCTGGGACATTATTTATTTCAAGAATTGTGCCTCCGGCTTGGGTAATAAGGTTACTAATCTTGGCAAGTAAGAGGCTTGCTTCAGGATCATTGCTCCCACTAGGCAATAAACCAAATTTTTTATTCTTTAATGAAATCTTGTTCAAATTTTTTGTAAAGTCATCACTAAAAGAATCAGGTCTTAGGAGGGTAGCAGGATCGTTGTTATCAACCCCAGCAATAGCAGTTAATAATTTTGCTGCTTCGGTTACATCTACCGCCATGGGTCCAGCAGTGTCCTGAGTAGGTGAAATAGGAATAATACCAGTCCTACTAACTACACCCACGGTAGGCTTGATTCCAACAATGCCATTAACAGAAGCGGGGCAACTAATAGACCCATTCGTCTCTGAGCCTATGCTTGCTTTTACTAACCCAAGAGCTACGACAACCGCAGATCCTGAAGATGAACCGCATGGGTTGAAGTTATTACCAAGCGAGTGGATGGTTTGCCCTCCATAACTCGACCATCCGCTGATTGAATCAAAGGAGCGAAAATTAGCCCATTCTGAGAGATTGGTTTTACCAATCACCCGATAGTTGTTAGCTTTTAATTGTGAAACCAAAAAGGCATCTTGACTGGGAACATTATTAAGTAGCGCCAAAGAGCCAGCAGTATTAGGAGCATCAATACTATCAATATTATCTTTAATAAAGATTGGAAATTTATCAGATCCGTTTAATTCATCATTATAAATATGGGTGATAGCATGAAAGTTACTTTTGGCGTCATTGAGGCTGTTCACATCAATCGTGTTTTGGCTACAAGCTAAGAGAATGAAAGGAGCAAAAAACGCAGAACAATATTTGAGCTTATCTATGAACGGGAGCATTTAAGCTGTTAATAGGCTTTTTTTAAACCATGGCGTCATTCTTCCGCCGATATCTTTTTCAAGTTGTTGTGAGACATATTCCACAGCATCAAGAAGCTTCATAAGATCTACGTTGGTCTCATAACCCATTTGATGAAGCATACTACAAAGATCTTCTGTAGCAAGATTGCCAGCAGCACCAGGTGCGAAAGGGCAACCACCCAAGCCACCAATGCAGGCATCAAACTTTGAGATACCCTCATTTAGCGCAGCTACCACATTTGCTAATCCAAGTGCTCTCGTATCATGAAAATGTGCTGAGAGGATGGACGGGTCTATATTCTGAATAATCTGGCTAAACAGCGCGCTCACATCTTTAGGGTTGGTTGCACCGATGGTATCTGCCAAAATTAATTCGCTAGCACCTGCCTCTAATAATTGGTCAGCCATGGATAGGATTCTTGCTGAGTCTACTTTACCCTCATAAGGGCACTCCCAGGCTACTGATATATATGCTCTAGTATTTAAATTATCAGTAGTTGCAGTTTTTAAAATATCTTTTGCACTTTCAAGTGTTTCCTCTAAGGACATATTAATATTTTTCTGATTCATGGTTTCAGTAGCAGAGGGCACTACGGTGATAGTCTTTGCGCCAGCATCTTTGGCGAGCTCATAGCCCTTCATATTGGGAACCAATACTGAAAGATCGCATACTTGGTTACCTTGAAATGCCTTAACAATTTCATCAGCCCCACTCATGGCAGGCACAGCCTTGGGGTTAACAAAGCTACAAATTTCAATTCCTGGAATACCAGCATCAATGAGCCTCTTTATAAGCTCTATTCTGACTTGAGGATCTAAAATGGTTGCTTGGTTTTGCAAACCATCCCTTGGGCCCACATCGTTAATGTAAATATAGTTACTCATCGTGAAGACCTATTATCCCATTTTCTTTTAAGATCTGTATATCCTCATCGCTATAGCCTAATAACTGTTCTAATACCTCATAAGTATGCTCCCCGAGCAAAGGCGGGTGGGAAAAGGACTCCTCATTGTTTTTTGAAAGTTTGATAGGGTTTCCAGGGACTTTTGCAGAACCTCCATTAGGGTGAGGGATATCTACCACCATGTTTCTATGTTGGATTTGCTCATCGGCTAAAGCTTGTTCAAAGTTATTGACTCTTGCACAAGGAATCTTTTCTGATTCAAGCAATTTAAGCCAATGCTCAGATGTATGTTGATTTAATTCATCTTGAAGAATGGCTTCGATTTTTTCTTTATCTTTTTGTCGATTAAAAGCTTTTGCATATTTTTCTTCCTGTAAGTCTGGGTGCTTAAAGATGTTTAGTATTCTTGGCCAAAACTGATCGCCCACAGCAGCAATCACGATAGGATAATCTTTGGTAGCAAAGGTGTTATAAGGTACATGAACAAAATGAGAGTTGCCTATGGGTTCTGGAATGATGCCTGACATCGTATACATGGTTGCCATGTAGTTCAGTAAAGAAATTTGGCAATCCAGCATAGAAATATCCACATGCTGGCCCTCGCCAGACTTTGCTCTCGCAATCAGAGCTGCTTGAATGCCCATCACTGCAAACATTCCTCCCCCTAAATCACCAATAGGAATTCCTGCCCTGACATGTTCAGCAGCATTTTTACCTGTAATTGACATCCCTCCACCCAGTGCTTGAGCTATTTGATCAAATGCAGGGCGTTGAAAGTTAGGGCCATCTTCACCAAAGCCACTCACACAACAGGTAATAATTTTTGGATTAATTTTAGAAAGAGCAGGGAAGTCAATTTTTAACTTTGCTGTAACCCCAGCAGAAAAATTGCTGATCACTACATCAGAAACTTTTACCAAGCCATAGAAAATCTCTAAACCTTTCTCTGATTTGAGGTCAATGGCAGTACTTCTTTTGTTTCTATTAAGGGTATAAAAGTAGGCTCCAACGCCATTATGCGAATAATCCGGATCGTTTTCTAATAGCCTTCTAGTTCCTTCTCCACTAATTGGAGGCTCTACTTTAATAATATCGCAGCCCAAATCTGCAAGTATCATTGCTCCATAGGGTCCAGAGAGCATGTGGGTAAGATCAAGAACTCTTACACCATCTAGTGGTTTATTAGTCATTTTTTGGATTATATACGCTCTAGATCAACTTTTATAATTTGTTAATAACCTAATATTAGGTATAAAATGAAATCTTCATTCTTGGAGGGATGGATATGTTTTATAAAAGAATACAATTATTTGTAGCGTTACTTGTACCGCTAGCATTGACTGCTGAACCCGTGCTTGAAGAAGTGGTGGTTTCAGCTCGTAAGGTAGATGAAAACTTGCAAGACGTGCCGATTGGTATGACTGTTTTCACAACCTCAGAAGTTGAAGATGCTGGTATCGAAAGACCAGAAGACTTTATAGCCTTAACTCCTAATGTAGTTATGGCAAATACAGTTAACGTTGGAGACACACTTGTAACCATTAGAGGTATTACTTCCACTAGGGATGCTGAATCTAATTTTGCATTTGTAGTAGATGGAGTTTTACAAACCAACCCCAATGCTTTTAACAGAGAATTATTAGATATTGCCCAGATAGAGGTTCTTAAAGGTCCACAAGGTGCTCTTTATGGAAGAAATGCATCATCCGGCGCAATCTTGATAACAACCAAAGAACCATCAGGTGAAGGTGATTCAAGAGTAACCGTTGGTTTCGGAAATAACGATGCAACAAAATTTCAATACGTTACAGATGGAAACCTTTCTGAAAATATTAAGACAAGATTTTCTGTGAGCAGAAGAGAGACAGACGGAGAGCACACCAATGTCTTTACCAATACCAATAATGTTGATTTTTTTGAAGATACAACCATCCGTTCAAGGTTTTTAATTGAAGATGGATCAGAGACTTGGGATATCAGAGCAGGATTGAGTGAGGCTAGTGGAGGCACCATTAACTTTAATGCGGTTTTCGCCCTTCCAGTTTTCCAGTTCTTTGGAACTCCAGGTGCTGAAGAATTCTTTAAGGATGTAAATGGCCATAACTTTAAGTACATGTTTAACGTTCCTCCGGTGAATGAACAAGAAACTACTGATCTTTCAGTTAAATATGACAATGAACTTGAAGATGGCAACCTTCTTACTGTTATTTTTGCATACAATGAATTGGAAGAATATTTAATGTCCGATGGAACATCGGGTGCCTTTGGTGGGTATTTTGGAGTGCCGGCTTGTGCTTCTTCAAACACTGCTGAGGCTCTTGGTTTAATTAACTCTCTTCCTCCAGGTTTTAGTTTTGCAGCTCCCGGAACAGCTCCCTCCGCTGCTGACTCTGTCTTGGGGCCATACTTACCCCATACCTGTGATGGATACCAATATCAATCAAGAAACCAAGAGGATACATCTATTGAGGTGAGACTTACTAGCGATCAAACTCAGTCTCAAAGATGGCTGGTTGGCGCTTATTACTCTCAAATAGAAAGAGAAGTAGTAGTAAGTTATGGAACAGATTTGGGTACTACTTACGATTTAAAAGCATATGTTCCTAAGTCAGGTCCAAACCCAACCGACCTTTTATTCCATGACAAATTTGATACTGATGTATTTTCAATCTTTGGACAATATGCCATTGATTTATCTGATGTTACCGAGCTTTCTATAGAGGCAAGATTCGACAGAGAGGACAGATCGGTAGATAACATGGTGCCACCTGTAGCATCTGCATATTATTATGGCGGAGGCGCTCCAATTAACCCTGCCATGGCTGCAGTTGGGGATACTATTCCTTCACGTAGCAAGGTATTTGAGCAATTCCAACCAAAAATTGCTCTAAATACTAATGCGGGTAATACGAGTTACTACATGTCCTATGGTTATGGATTTAGATCTGGTGGTTTTAATTCTACTGGAAGTGCTGCCCTAACTGAGTTTTGGCTTAACTCTGGAAATCCATTTGGTTTAGGTGTAGTTGGTGCCGGCATTGGAGTTAATGATGAGTTTAAAAAAGAAGTCAGTACTGCTTTTGAAATAGGTTTTAAAGGAAATTATCTAGATGGTAGATTGGCTGTGAACGGTTCGTACTTTAATACTACAGTTGACGATAACCAATTCTTTGAATTCTTTGCAGGTCCTTGGGGTCTTCTAAGAGTTGTTACCAGCATTGATGAGCTTGAACTCTCAGGCTATGAGTTAGATTTCAAATACGCATTAACCGACAGCATGCGAATTGACGGAGGTTTTGGTATCACCGATGGTGAAATTAAGCGCAATACTCATAGACCTGCAACAGTTGGTAATGAGGCTCCATTAGCTCCAGAGTATACATATAATCTAGGTATTCAGCATGAGACCCAAGTTTCTGCTGGAATGAACCTTGTGTTACGAGTGGATTACATGGAAGTTGGCGAAACCTGGTTCCATACTGTTCAGGATGATCAGCAGCCTACGGTTTGGGGTGCATTGCTCGGTTTCCCAGTAGCTTCAGACATGGGTCTTGCTGTAAGAGATCCTTATGAGCTTGTAGACTTTAGAGCGTCTTTAGTTGGAGAGAATCTAACAGTTACACTTTGGGGTAGAAATGTGACCGATGAAAAATATTTAGCAGAGGTTATTCCTGCACCTGAGTTTGGAGGTTCATTTATTCATGAGGCTCCCTATGCAACCTATGGTTTAGATATAAAGTACAACTTTTAATTTAAACAGGAGTTTTTATGTCATATCGACTAGGAGTTGATGTCGGTGGAACTTTCACTGACTTTTTATTAATCAATGAAAAAGATGGTTCTACTTTTACTGCCAAGGTACCATCAACTCCAGAAGATTCCTCTATTGGAGTGCTCAATGGTGTTAGCAAGATTTGTGAACAAAATAAGATAGATCCTGCTGACATCACGCTAGTTATGCACGGTACAACCGTTGCTACAAACGCTGTATTAACAGGTAACGGTGCAACCGTAGGACTCTTAACTACCAAAGGTTACGAAAGTGTTCTCCAAGTTGCTCGTTCATTTTGTCCAGGAGGGCTGGGTGGCTGGGTAAGTTTTGTAAAAAAACCTTTGCTAGCTCCTTTAGAATTAACCCATGGTATCGAGGAACGTATTGATGCTAATGGAGAAATTTCTCTTGCTCTTAATGAAGATCAACTTAAACAGGAGTTGAACGCCTTAAAGGCTAAGGGCCAAGTAGAGGCGCTTACCATAAGTTTTGTAAATTCATATGTTAATAATGCCCATGAATTAAAAGCTGCTGAGATTGCGAAAGAAATTTTCACAGATATACCTATCTCTATCTCAAGTGAGGTCATTCCCGAAATGCAGGAATACGAGAGAGCTGAAACCACAGTTCTTAATTCTTATGTCAGGCCCCAAGTTTCTAAATACGTGGATAACCTGCAATCATCTCTTGAAAAAAATCTCAATAAGGAAGTCCAGCTATTTATTTTAAGATCTGACGGCGGTTTAGCTTCAAGTAGATCTACAGGGGATTCACCTGTTAATCACCTTATGTCAGGTCCTGCAGGTGGTGTTGCAGGAGCTATCCATTTTTGTGAAGAGGCAGGCTACGAAAACATCTTAACATTTGATATGGGTGGTACTTCCACAGATGTGGCACTCATTCAAAATCTAAAAGCACGCGTAAGAAGGGAAACGCTTGTTGGAGATGTAAGAGTTAAGGCTCCTTCGGTTGATGTTAGAACTGTTGGGGCAGGCGGCGGTTCTATTGCCTTTGTTCCAGAGCTGACCAAAGCCTTGCGAGTTGGTCCAGAATCTGCTGGAGCAGTTCCAGGTCCTGCGGCTTATATGAAAGGTGGGGAAGAGCCCACTGTCTGCGATGCCAATATAGTGCTAGGTTTCTTACCAAGCGATGTTCAACTTGGCGGAGATATGTCCATCAATAAAGAAGCAGCTGAAAAAGCTGTCCAAAAAGTTGCAGACGCTATGGGAATACCTCTAATGGAGGCTGCTGAAGGAATTATTAAAATTGTTAATGAATCCATGTTTGGTGCTTTACGTTTGGTTTCTGTAGAGCAGGGATTTGATCCTAGAGATTTTGCGCTGGTTGGTTTTGGAGGTGCTGGACCCTTGCATGCAAACGCCTTAGGAGTGCTATCTAACTCTTTTCCTGTAATTGTTCCTCCAGGTCCTGGAGTGCTTTGTGCCTACGGAGATGCAACTACTCAAATTCAAGATGAGGCCACACGTTCTTATCTTAAGATGGCACAAGATATTTCTAACGATGAGTTTTTAAGTGATTTACATGACTTAAAAGAAAAGGCCTCTGTTTCTCTTTTAAGCGATGGAGTTTCTGCATCCGATCTTGAGGTTACCTACCAAGCTGATGTTAGATATGCCGGTCAAGCTTTCCAGATAACTATTGATTTTGATGAGAAAACTTTTGCAAAAGATGGGGTAAGTTTAATTACTGAAGCTTTTGATAAAGAGCACTACCAGTTATTTACCTTTAAACTGGAAGATGGTCATGAAATTCTAATGATCAGAGCGATTGTCAAAGCAAAACAGTCAAAAATATCCTCTGTTTCTCTGTCTCAAGAAAAACATGCTATAGATGACTGCGTCATTCACGAATCTAAGTATTATCACGATTCACAATGGCACGATATTAAAATTTACGACAGAGCTAAATTATCAGCCGGACTGACTATTCCAGGTCCAGCTATCGTGTCAGAGATGGATTCAACCACAGTTATTTTGCCTGACCACCAAGCCTTGGTTGATAAGGTTGGCAATTTAATTATTAACCCTGTAGAGAACTAACTATGCCAGCAAAGATACTTGAAACTAACCAGAACCCTCTTCAAAAAATTGAGGTCGATGGTATAACCGTTGACATTATTGAGAATGCATTAAGAAATGCCAGGGAAGAAATGGATGCAATTGTAAGAAGAACTGCTCTTTCTCCAGGTATTCGTGAACAAGGCGATTGCTTTCCTATGATCGCAAACAAAGATGGAAAAATGGTGGTTGGGCAATTTGGATCCTTCATCTATGGTTTTACAGAAGCTTACGATGCAGAAATTGAGGAGGGGGATATTATTTTAACCAACGATCCTTACATGTGTAATGCTGCTGTATCGCATCTGCCTGATTGGATAGTTCTAACACCAGTTTTTAGAGACGGTAGGCACATTGCTTGGACCGCTATGTTTGGACACATGTCAGATAACGGGGGCATGGTACCAGGCTCTATTCCTACAGAGGCCACCACTATATTTCAGGAAGGCATTAGAATTCCACCAACCAAGCTTTATAAAAAAGGCGTCCTACAAGAGGATGTTTTGGAGCTCATTCTTCATAATGTTAGAACCTCACAATGGAATAGATTTGATTTAAATGCTTTAGTGGCTGCTTGCAATACAGCAGCAAGAAGGTGTAATGAGTTAGCAGAAAGATTTGGCGATGACGTGTTCTATTCGACCATGGACATCATGCTTGAAAGAAATTATTTAGCTATGAAGCATATTATTTCAATGTTTATTCCTGAAGAGCCTCGCGAGTTTTCTGACTATATTTGTGACGACGGTATGGGCATGGGCCCTTACAAGATTAAATGCAAAATGTGGAGAGAGGGCGACAAAGCAATCTTTGACTTTGAAGGAACTGATCCTCAGGCGCAAAGCTCTATTAATTTTTATTTAAATGAAGAAATGTTCAAAATGTTCTTTGGTTCATTTACGATCAATGTGGTTGATCCACAAATCCTCTTTAACGATGGGTTTTACGATTTGGTAGATGTAAGAATTCCTCAGGGAACCTTGCTTAAACCTAATTATCCAGCTGCTTTATCAGGAAGAACGCACGCACTGGGTAGAATCTTTGACGTCTTAGGAGCGTTATTAGGAATGGGAGCACCGGACCAGATGTTGAATGCTGCTGGCTTCTCGGATTCTCCCCATTTATTTTATTCAGGATACGATAAAAATGGGGAATGGTTCCAACTCTTCCAAATAGGTTTCGGAGGTGTTCCAGGAAGACCTGTCGGAGACGGACCAGACGGACACTCTTTATGGCCAGCTTTTACTAACGTTCCTAATGAATTTATTGAAGCTTACTTTCCTTTGAGAGTTGAAAAGTATGAGACCATTGCTGATTCTGGAGGCGCTGGATTACACCGAGGTGGTAACGGTCTTTGTGTTGGTTACCGCTTCTTAGCCGATGGCCATATAGGCATCCATGATGATCGCTGGCTGACCTATCCATGGGGTGTAAATGGAGGAGAGCCTGGTATGCGCTCCAACAAAATTTTATTTAGAGAAGGGGAAGAACCGCAATATCTTCCTGCCAAGTGCGAAGGTATTAAAGTTAAAAGTGGTGACCTCTTGTATTTTAATACCTGGGGTGGCGGAGGATGGGGTGATCCTTTGGAAAGAGATCCATCTCTCGTTCTTCAAGATTTTAATAGAAAACTTGTTTCGCAAGACGGAGCAAGACGTTATGGGGTTGTTATAGAAAATAATGAAGTTGATGTATCAGCTACTGATAAACTCCGAGAAGAGATGAGAGGCGCAAGGTCACCAATAGAGATGTTTAATTTTGGTGGTTCATTGGATGATATTAAGGCTCATTGTCTTGATCAGACCAAACTTCCTGCTCCGGACTCACCTGCATTTATTACTAAGTAATTGTCTTTGCTTACTTCCGCAAAACTATCTTCAGGTAATTCACCCGCATTGGTGATTGTTGATATGTGTAATGGGTTTATTGATCCTCAGTCACCATTGGGTTTTTCTTGCGAAGCTTTAGTAAATGCAAATATTGAACTATTAAAGATTTTTAGAGAGAAGCAAGCACCAATTTTTTTTACCACCACAATATATAGAGACGAGCAGGAAGCCTCTGTCTTTAGGAAAAAGTTGCCGGATCTTAATATACTCTCACCCGATAGCCACTGGGTAGGGTTTAGGGAGGATCTCTCTCCTACTGATTCTGAAACTATCATTGAAAAAAAACATGCCAGTGGATTCTTTATGACTGCTTTAGCTGATCACTTACATAGATTAGGGATTGATACAGTATATATATCGGGAGTTACTACCAGTGGTTGCGTCAGGGCAACAGCTTTGGATAGCTTGCAACATAATTTTCTGACGTTCATTGTGCAAGATTGTGTTGGAGACAGAGATAATGAGGCTCACCAAAGCAATCTTAGAGATCTTCAATTAAAATATGCAGAGCTTGTTTCACTTGCTGAATTAAATTAAAAAAATCTTACATATGAAAAATATTCTTATTACCGCCTTTATTTGCTGTTCATTAAACATATCTTCCAACGAATTAGATCCTATTGCTCTGCTAAAAGAGTTTGTTGCAGTGGATACTATCAACCCACCTGGCAATGAAATAAATGCAGTTAGGTTTTATGCTGAAATTTTTGACCAATACGGTATTAGTTATCAGGTAGCAGAGAGCGCTCCTGGAAGAGGCAATATTTGGGCTAGAATTGAAGGTGGCGATCAGCCAGCGCTCATGCTCTTACAACATACCGATGTCGTGCCCGCAGATAAAGAGTATTGGGAAACTGATCCAATGCTTGGGACTATCAAAGATGGTTACCTATACGGGCGCGGAGTTATAGATATGAAGGGTCTTGGGATAGCGCATTTAGTAGCTTTCTTAAGCGCTTACAAAAATCAAGAAAAGTTAACCAGAGATATAGTCTTCTTGGCGACAGCTGATGAAGAGGCAGGCGGATTTTTTGGAGCAGGCTGGATGCTAGAAAATCATCCTGAAGCTTTTGATGGGGTAAAACTTTTGCTTAATGAGGGTGGAAGCGGCACAACTTATGGAGATAAAGAAATATTTTCTGTTGAGGTGACACAAAAGGTACCCGTTTGGTTAAGGCTGAAATCTGAGGGTTCGCCAGGTCACGGATCCTCTCCGCAAACCGTATCTGCAGTTACTCAGCTAATTGAAGCTCTTAATAATTTATACAAAAACCCATTTCCTGCCCGCATTATCCAGCCAGTAGATACCTATTTTAGATCACTAGCTGAAGACATGAGCGCTTCAGAAAAAGACACCTTTATGGATATGGCCACCGCTATTCAATCAGATAAATTTTTAAGAGATCTCCAAGGATCATCGCCATCCTGGCATGCGCTAACAAGAGATACATGTTCGATAACCATGTTAGAGGGTTCATCTAAAATTAATGTAGTTCCACCTGTAGCTTTTGCAGAGGTTGATTGCAGGATGCTACCTGATAGGACTGTGGCTGAATTTATTCAAGATTTTAACGAGCGTGTTGCTCCTTTTAATATTAAGACAGAATTAATCATGGCATTTGGTCCTGCAGTTTCCTCAACCACATCCGAGTTGTTTCAGGCTATAAAAAAAGTTACTAAAAAAGAATATCCAAACTCTAGAGTGATACCAGCAGTCAGCAC
>VMBT01001697.1_pt1 | contig 11596 bp, 8 predicted proteins | sample 4404301 | NCBI WGS metagenome assembly VMBT01 (sample SAMN12238535, study PRJNA552566) | marine metagenome | isolation source: Coastal seawater | place: USA: coastal Georgia, Sapelo Island | collected 2008-08/2009-08
CATTAAAATTCCGGCTGTAGACAACCACTTTATATGCGTCGCCCCCGATCCCACCCGGTAAAAAGAGGTTATATGCCATACCGACGAAGTATAGCTTGTAGTTCCAGACCCGATCGGGGTTAATGTCTGATGAATTCAACAGGATTCGCAGCCTGTCCGCTGAAATGAGCTGAGACAAAACCAATAGTACAAATGCAATGATCAATTCAAGTGTGGAGCTGCGTTGAAAGAGTTTCAGGATCTCAGAAGTATCGATCTTAGAGAAGACATAGTAGATAGCACCGGCACTCACGGCGATCTTTAGTACGGCACTTAAAATTCTCTTGGTCTTTCCGGAATCCATTCGAGCAAAAGTAGCTACTTATTATCCGCAGTCGACTTTTTTGGCATGTCGGGGAAGTAATCCGTGAACTTCACCAATTCAAATGGTTTGTCGAGATAACGGCGTCTGAACCGATAGTACGTTCTTACGTTACTGCGATCAGATAATACTTCGCTTGGGACCAGGTAGAAACTGTTCAGTTCAAATCCATTCCTTTGAGTGACCGGAAGATCTTCACGACCAATTGCAATGTACCATAGCATGGTCAGATTCACGTTGCTGTGATACATGGCAAGTGGTTCACCTTTGGTCAGATCAGCGATCTCCTTGCCCTGCACTTTTTCCGTCGTGTATGGACTATAATAGATCCTATCCGGCAGATAGATCGCAGAGTACAGTATCCTTGCGGAGAGCATGAAAAGCACGACAATGGATACAACTGATTTGGATGCCCTTTGAGCTGCGATCCACATCACAGCCACAACAGCGATAAGGATGATCAATTCTGTCATGCTTGCGATTCCTTCTACATTTTGTCGGGATTGCACCAGGTAAATACCGGCTCCGGTGAGTATCGCTAATAACAAATTGAGCCAACCGCCCTTGAATTCTTTGAACCTATTCATCAATACAACCACGGTAGGGTATAAGATGAATGGTGTAAGCATAAAAACGTATCGAGCGCGATAATCAGGGGCGAGCCAATAAACCGGGATGTTGGCGGCAAAGATCAAAATACACATCCGAAGGAATCGGTTGCCCCAAACCAATTGTCGGTTCTCCTTTTTGAGAAAAAGCAGAAATCCGAGACTCCAGGGGAACAGATCCACGGAGAATTGAAGTGGAAATAGAAAGAGATGCTCTATGCTTTTCCATATTCCTTTTTCTCCAACGGTACGACTGCTGGACTCAGACCAAAGCGTTTGAATATAGGTCGAGAGGTCCGCATGTTGGGTGAATGCGAACAGATACAGAGCAAAAGGCACAAGAAATGCCATCGCTCCCAGTAAGTGCTTTACACTGAATAGAATACGCCATTGTTTTCTATAGATGAGCACCACGAGCAGCGTAAGTCCTTGAAAGAGAATGCTTGGTAGCCCTTTCATTAAAAAACCGGCTGCCATAGCCAAATAGGATAGCAAGAACATCTTTGTGAACTCTTGCTTTTCTCTATACCGGTACACTGCGTACATTCCCAGAAAGCTCACCAGGGAATAGGTTGCATCGATATGCCCAAGCAAAGACGAATAGAAAAGAAGATGCCCTCCGGTGATCCATGCCATTGAACTATAAAAGGAAACATCGTTCGTCAACCCGTTCCGTCGCCCTATCCGGATCAGGATCCAACCAAATATTAGAATGGATAGTAATGATGGCAGCCGTACAACAAATTCGCTGTGATCTCCAAGGATCTTGAAAAAGACAAGGAGCAACCAGTTGTAAAGTGGAGGTTTTTTGAAGTATGTATCGCCATTCAATTCCGGAGCGATATAGTTTCCATTGTACTCCATATCCAGGGCGATGAGAGATCTTATCGGTTCGTCGGCGCTGAGTGGCATATCTCCCACGCGATAGAACAGAGCTACGCAGGTAAGAGCAAGAATGATGAATTGGGCCTGGTATTTACGGAGCAGATTCAAGGGCGCAAAGATAGAGGCCAAATGCGGATACGAGGTCAACGGTACAATACCGGTTGAAATTGAACAATGGCTGACTCTCTCTTGGAAGGAGTTTGATTAAATTTGGTGCATGATGAGAACTCTACTCGCTTCGACCTTCGTCCTCATGTTGGGAACCTCAGTGGTTGGCCAAAAAGTCGATTACAAGATTCACAAGAATATTGTTTCCAAAAAGTTGTGCACGGTGAATCCTTTGGATATTCCTGAAGACAAAGCCGGATTTGTGAAGTATGAGTGGGAAGCTCCGGAACATTACGATCAGCAATCAGAGGTCAAGAAGCTCATCGATTCCAAAAGGAAGAGACGATTCGACGGACAGTTCCAGGGTACGCTAGATAAATATCGGCAAAGTGCGGAGGATGTGCGCCCGACAGTCGGTGACAACTATGATGGTTTGCCGATCGGAGGCGCCGGAGTTCCGAACGACAACAACATGGCGATCTCTAACGATGGGTTCGTGGTGAGCGTGGTGAACAGTACAGTAACCATGTTCGACAAGGATGGTACTCATTTGGGTATCCGCTCGTTGAGAGCTTTCGTAGCAGGAGCACTTCCCAGCCTTGACAGGACTTACGATCCCAAGATCACATTCGATCCCATCGAAGAAAAGTTCATTCTGGTATTTCTGCAGGGTTCGCTGAGCTCGGACTCTCGGATCATTATTGGGTTTTCGACAACCCAGGATCCAAGGGATGCGTGGAACTTTTACGCTTTGGAAGGAACTCCATTTGGTGGCCCGTATTGGTCTGACTATCCGATCATCGGTATATCAAAGCGAGATCTTTTCGTCACCGTGAATATCCTACTCGACAACGGAAGTTGGCAAGACGATTTTCAGCAAAGTCTCATTTGGCAAGTAGATAAGGAATCAGGATTCAACGGAGAGGATACGCTCTATCAAACCCTCATCTCCGACATCAATTACAATGATGAGTTCATTTGGAGTATTTGTGCGGTACAGGGAGCTCCTGAGCCGGACGATGGAGAGATGTACTTCCTTTCGGTTCGACCGGGTGACCTGTCCAGTACTGATGTGTTCCTGCACAAAGTGACCAACTCACAACGTTCAAACGACACGAAGTACGAAGTGGAGCTGCTCTCCACCGACAAGGCTTATGGCGTTCCACCGTCCGCATATCAACCCGAGGTTGGATTTCGGTTGCAGACCAACGATGCCCGCGTATTGAGTGCGATCCATTATGCGGATCAAATCCAATATGTGCAGACAACGAGTGTTGAAGGGCACGATCCGTCCTCTATCTACCATGCGATACTTGACCTTCCTTCAAAGAGCATTCATGCGAACTACATCACGAATGATACTTTGGACTATGCATATCCATCTATATGCTACATAGGCAGGGAGGGTGTGACCGGCGCAAGTGCCATCACATTCAGCCATGTGAGTGAGTTGGATTTTCCAGGGACATCCGTTCTGTTTCACAACAACTTTGACGGACAGGAATCACTTTACAGTGATGTGGTTAAGGTCAAAGAGGGGGAGAACATCATAGATCGTTTCGTGCCAGATAGTATTGAACGTTGGGGCGATTATACGGGCATCCAGCCAAAATATAATGAACCCGGAGTAGTTTGGTTATCAGGAAGTTTTGGAAAAGAAACCAGATTCAATGGTGTTTGGGTAGGAGAGGTTCGTATGAACACCGACCTACAACCTGACATCGAAGACTCCCGGGTCATCGTATATCCAAATCCGATGGCTGAAAGCATGTATATCCGACTTGACATACTCAAAACGACATCTGTCAAAGTCAACCTGTATGATCTTCAGGGTAAGCTGCTCGCTGAGCTGTATGAAGGACCAGTGGAAGCAGGAAGTCAGAGTTTCTATTTTGACCGTGGAGCATACCGGCCAGGTATGTATATCATTCGAATGCTGGACGGGGAGAGTGAGATCTGCAGCACGAAGGTGGCCATTGATTGATCAGAATCTGCTTCTGATCCCAAAATACACATTCAGACCAGGGGCCGTGATGCCCGAAGAATAAGGTCTGTATCGCCTGTCGAGGATGTTCTCTATCCCTCCACTCAGTTGCAGCGATTTCGACATGGTATAATTTGCTTTGATATTCAGGGTCCACCACGAAGGTGAATAGGGCAGACCGTTGTCATCAGGCAAATACAAATGCGTTTTTGATCTCTCAGACAGAGCTAATTCATCTGCACTGAGTTCGCCTTGGAATTGTGTGAACAGAACGATCTTCAGGACTTGATCCACGTACGTCACACCAGCTCTTCCAAATTGAGGGGTCACATGGCGAATGGGCTCACCACTTTCAGCTTCTCCCTGCATGTAGTTGTATGCTCCATGCAGTCTGAAATTATTGTTCAGTTTCCATTCTGCAGACAATTCCGTCCCATAAATGATCCCAGATCCTGCATTCACCAATGATTGCACTTGCAGCAATTCGCTGTTGTATAAGATTGAATCCGCTCCGTTCAAAGTGAAGTTTGATCGCTGGATCAGATTATCCACATAGGTGTAGAACACATTTGCCGACAGGGACAATGCGTCAAACAGTTTCCCTTTCCAACCCAGATCGGCTGTGTAAACATATTCAGGGATGAGATCCGCATTTGGAACGACCACTTTCCCGGGTTCGCTATCGAAGATCTTTCCTACATCATCCACATTTGGCGCTCGAAATCCTGAGGACATGTTCAAACTGATGTGGTGTTCCTTTCCAAGTTTGGTTTGAAACCCTAATGAAGCATTGAAGGCTCCTTTGCTAAAGCTGATCTTCTCGAACGGGAAGTCGTAGAATTCAGAACTGAATGGAGCATCAAGGGTAACTTGAGAATATCTCAATCCCGCCACCAGTCGGCTGTTCATGCCTAATCGCAGGTGATTCATGAGGTAAGCAGCTGAAGAACTCCAGGTGCTTCCGTCGGGATATCTCGATGCTGCAGGAACAATGTATACGGAGTCTAAAAAGGTGTTGCTAGCTTTAGAATTGACCTTGTTCCATACGTGTTCAACTCCATAGAACAATTCTCCTCCTTTCCATTTTTTACCAAGATCCAAATTGATATTTAAAGCAGTCACATTTTCGACCCTCTGGATGAATTCCACGTCATTTCGACGACGTTGTTCTCTGCTCTCTTCTACATTTTGCAGCCCAACATTGAGACTCAATTCATCGCTGAAAATGGAGTTCTTCGTTTTGCGATTGATGCTCAACGCATTGAGAGCCCATTGCTGCGGGCCATACTGCCAGTTGGCATATCGAAGAGAATCACCGGAATACTGGATCAGGCGGTCGTATCGAGGAATCGGACTAGAGGTGGTATAGGTCGTCTGCCAGTCAATGGTGGTCAGAGAATCCGGTTGCCATTGGAACTTTTGGGCCAAATTGATCTGCGAGTAAGAAGTGAAGTACTGAATGAGCGGACTCGGGTTCTGTATGATGGTATCCTTAACGCCCTGTGATTCAACCAGTTCGGGGCGCTTGTAGAAATCAGGTCCGTTTGAACCCATTCTCAGGTCGTTGAAATTGGAAATACTGATACTCGATAGAGCCGCCCACTTCTTTTTCCCAAAACCAAAATCGATATGCCATGAATTCTCTCGGTTGGCCGAACTCCCTCGCAAGGCCAAACTGCCGTGATAATGCATTTTATCCTGATCGATCACTTTGGGCTTTTTGGTTTCAAATTCAAAGACGCCGCCTAGTGCATCACTCCCGTACATCACTGAACCTGGACCCAGCAAAACATCCGTTTCTACTACAAGATTCGGATCGATCATGATCACATTTTGCAAATTGCCTCCACGAAAAATGGCGTTGTTCATTCTGATCCCATCCACCACGAGCAATACGTTATTTGCCGAGAAGCCACGCATCATAGGACTTCCGCCACCTAGTTGGGATTTTTGAATAAATACATGCTCACTGATACCGGCCAGATCGGCACTGGTTTGAGGTGAGGCCAAAGCGATATCGCGCAACTTGATCCGATCGATCTTGACAGGCTCCACACTTTCTTCGTCCCTCCGAGGATAGGCCCGAAAGACAAAAGCGGGAAGTTGGTTCGACACTGGACGTAATCGTACACGAGGGAGGTGATCGTCCGCTTCTGCATTTCTAATGGTCAAACTTTGATAATCAGGGTGGCTGAGTAGGAGGCTATCAAATTCACTCCCTGTTTCGATGTACACCTTTCCGGCTTCATCACTGGAATAGGGCTTGTAACCACCGCCCGAAAAAACAAATACACTCACTTCAGGGATGCTCAGCTCGGTCTCTTCATCCAAAACAGAGAAGACCAGTTTGTTCTGAGCTTCTACATGGAACCATGCAGTTAGTACGAAGAATAATGCGGCGAACTGTTTCACGAATGCAAGTGTATGACGGGTTTCGAAATCCTGCAAGAGCACAACGCTAAAAACCGACATTGAATGGTCATTTCATGGCTACGTGAGCATTTGACAGAAATTCACGACTGATCATCGAGATCATCACAAATGATCAAATCGCGTGATTATATTCGAGACACTATGACAAGACTACTGAGCAATGCCCATGAGATCGATTTCAAGATCATCGGGGAAGAGATGCAATGTGTGGAGATCGAACTCGATCCCGCTGAGACGGTGATCGCAGAGGCCGGAAGCTTCATGAGCATGGAGGAAGGGATCGAGATGGAGACCATCTTCGGCGACGGAAGCAAGTCGGATACCGGATTCATGGGGAAATTGTTCAACGCAGGCAAAAGAATTCTGACCGGTGAAAGTCTATTCATGACCGCTTTTAGCAATGTGCGACAAGGGAAAGCCCGGGTGAGCTTCGCATCGCCATACCCGGGTAAGATCATTCCGTTGGATCTGGCTGTGTACGATCAGAAGATCGTGTGCCAGAAGGACGCATTCTTATGCGCTGCGCAGGGTGTATCTGTGGGGATCGAATTCAGCAAACGACTCGGTAGAGGACTGTTCGGAGGGGAAGGATTCATCATGCAGAGCCTCGAGGGAGACGGGCTCACGTTCGTTCATGCAGGTGGCACCGTCATCGAAAAAGAACTCCGACCCGGAGAAGTATTCATGGTTGATACCGGATGCCTGGTGGCCATGACTCGCGAAGTAGATTATGATATTGAAATGGTCAAAGGGATCAAGAACGCCATCTTCGGAGGTGAGGGCTTGTTCTTGGCCCGATTGCAAGGTCCGGGAACTGTATGGATCCAGTCGCTTCCTTTCAGTCGGTTAGCCGACCGCGTGATCGCATCTGCTCCCAAGATGGGTGGTAATCGAAAAGGAGAAGGAAGTATCCTCGGGGGACTGGGTGATATCCTCGACGGAGATAATTTCTAGAAAGTAAATTCGTAGAATAAGTATGAAAGTGATGTTTCAGCGGTTTGCGCTTCTTGCTGTAATCTTATTGGGCACTGTTCAATCACACGCTCAATCCCTTAAGCCGGAAGCCAAGTACTGGGTATTCTTTATGGACAAGAATGTCAGTGATTTTCAACCTGAGCGAGAATTCGATCCCAAAGCGATCGAACGTCGCAAACAGATCGGCTTACCTTTTGATGAAAGCGATGTACCTGTAACCACAAGCTACCTGGAGGCAGTTCAAGGCACCGGCGCTGAATTGAAAGCTAGGTCAAGATGGTTCAATGCTGCATGTATCTACGCCAATAGCACAGAAGTAGAGCAGATCAGGAAGTTTGACTTTGTATCGGATGTTAAAGAGGTCGGTTCCACGCAAAAGATAATTGCCGGAGATGTCGCAGGAACTTATGATCCTACCGAATCGGATGTTCAATTGGCAGAAGCACAATTGAAACGCATGGGTGCTTCAGAGTTTTCAGAAAACGGAATCGATGGCCGCGGAATTCGCATCGCTGTATTCGATATTGGATTCAAATCCTGGAAGACCAATCCCGCCTTTGCTCACATCCGCGACAATAAGAAGATCCTGAAGACCTGGGATTTCGTGAAGAACAGAGACAATGTGGATGGGTACAACAGCCACGGAACATTTGTGCTTTCATGCATCGCCGGAAAGATCGGGGATATGCAGATCGGACTTGCCACAGGCGCAGAATTCATCTTGGCAAGGACTGAGACATGGACAGAGTTTTACTCGGAGGAGGAAAATTGGGTGGAGGCTGCCGAATGGGCAGACAGAGAAGGTGCAGATATCATCAACAGTTCTTTGGGCTATACCTACCACAGATATTTTCGGGAACAGATGGACGGTAATCACAGCCTGGTGACCAGAGCAGCTGATCTTGCGGCCAAGAAAGGGATATTGGTAGTGAATGCTGCCGGAAATGATGGTAACAATGAGTGGAAGTTCATTGGTGCACCTGCAGATGGCGATTCTGTGCTGAGTATTGGAGGCATTCAGCCATCACTTGGAGTCCATACGACATTCAGTTCATTTGGACCTACAAGAGACAAGAGGCTAAAGCCCAACGTTTGTGCTTATGGTCACGTCACCGGATCAGGTCCTAAAGGTGTTAGCCGAACTCAAGGAACGAGTTTTAGTTCACCGCTGGTCGCAGGTTTCGCTGCTTGCGCGAAGCAAACCAGACCCGGATATTCAAACATGCAGTTGTACGATGCTATTCAGAAAAGTGGTGACCTCTATCCATATTTCGATTATGCACATGGCTATGGGGTTCCGCAAGCTTCATATTTCATGCGAATGAGTTCTGCGGTCATGCCGACTTTTAAATTCGAGCGAACTAGTTCTACTGTGCGGATTGAGATCATTGACAGCTCTGAACAAGTAGAGCCAACACATGAGGGATACTTCGTGAAATGGCCTGAATACGTGTTCTATCACATCGAGAATAAAGTAGGTTACCTCGACAAGTACTTTGTAGTCGATGGGACGGGATTTGACAAATACAACTTTGAGCCCGTATCCAATGAAATGTCGGAAGAAGTGGATCTAAAGAAATTCTACGAACAGCATGGTCCTCTGGTCATCGACTTGGAAGAATTCAAAAGGCCCGTTACCATACGAGCACATTACAGAGGATATACCGAAGAACTGATCATCAACTAACCTGAACCAAAATCTAAATGAACTATAATCACATTAAATCGTCGATCCGAATAGTAGCTATCTTCTCCTTAGTATTCCTATTTGCTATTGATAGCTCTGCACAAAGAGTCATAATAGAACAGGACGTAAATTCAGATACTGCTGTCCCAACCGTAGGCAAGAACCGCAAGAATTTCTGGGGATCCTTTGTAGACGTTGGAATGGCGGTGGGAGAGTCCACCGGCGATTCGGCCCCTTCTACTTTGATCGGGAAGAGCTGGTCATTCAAATACGGGATGTACTACAAACGGAAAATCTCCAACTGGTATTCCATCCTCGGACAATTGGCATACAAACGCGCGGCGTACAACTACAATGTAGATGACTTGAATCCTGATCAAGAGACACTGAAAAGCTCCAAATTGATCATGAACAATGTAACGGGAGAATTCTCCAATCGCTTCAATTTTGGCAAGCGAGGGGACAATATTGGTTACTATGTCGAGATCGGTGCTTCAGCAGACTTCAATTTCATGAACAAGGAAAAATGGGTCTATACCGATCAAGGAAGTATAGACGGTTCGTATTTCGAAACGACCAAATTGACCTACCATGATCTCAACTATATTGAGGCACTCGCTTACAACGCTCACCTGAGATTTGGATTCAATAAGATCGTGGTGTTTGGCGATTACCGATTGTCAGACAGATTCAAATCTACAAACCGGGTGAATTATCAGGTCACACCGCTCACGGTTGGTCTTAGGCTGGATTTCGGGGCTTAACAGAATCCAGCGCTTTTAGGAGGATCTTTATTGCTCGATCGAGTTCCTGGTCGGAGATGGTAAGAGGCGGAGCAATTCGTAGGGCTGAAGTCCTGTATAGGAACCAATCTGTGATCAGGCCATTGTCCAGACAGGTCTTGATTGCCGTTTGCACCTGGTCGAAATCTGCCAATTCAATACGCATCATCAAGCCTGTTCCGGTGAACTCCTTAACTGCCGGATGTTTTTCCAGAGCAGCACGAAGCTTATTACCTTTTGCGTGAACGCCGTCAGCGACATTCCTTTCCACCATGAATCGCAGGTTCTCATCTGCTGCTGCACAGCTCACAGGATGACCTCCGAAAGTAGTGATATGCCCAAGGATCGGGTCTTTCTTCAAGCTGCTCATGACCTCCCTGGATGAAATGAATGCACCCAGAGGCATTCCTCCCCCAAATGCTTTCGCAAGGCATAGGATGTCTGGTTTTACACCATATTGTTCGAACGCGAACAGGGATCCCGATCTTCCCATGCCGGTTTGTATCTCATCCAGAATAAGAAGCGTGCCTGTTTCGTCGCATCGCTTGCGGATGGCTTTTAGAAATTCTTCTGTGGCGGGGATATAGCCCGCTTCTCCTTGCACCGGTTCTATGACCACACATGCCGTATCCTCATCGATAACGTCCAGTGATCCCACGTCGTTGAAGCGCGCGAAATAGACTTCCGGCAGCAGTGGTCGATAGAAATTCGAGTAGTACTGATCATCCATCAGGCTCAGAGCACCGTGAGTGCTACCATGGTACGCAGAACCCATTGCCACGATCTTTAGTCTTTTGGTGAAGCGCTTGGCCAACTTCAAGGCACCTTCGATCGCCTCACTTCCGCTGTTGACGTAGTATACGCTGTTGAGGTTTTCGGGAAGTAGTTTGCAGAGTCTTCTGGCCAGTCGGACTTGAGGTTGTTGTATATACTCCCCATAGACCATGGTATGCAGGTATTTCCCCAGTTGTTTGCGGATCGCTTGAATAACACGGTGAGGGCGATGACCTGTGTTGTTCACCCCGATACCGGAGATGAAGTCCATATAGCGCTTGCCATTCCGGTCGATCAGATAAATACCATTGGACTTGACGATCTCCAGACTCAACGGATCATCCGTGGTTTGAGCCAGGTACTCGAGGAACTGCTGTTTGTGGCTGATCATCGCGACAAAATTAGGGGCAAAAAAAATCCCGACACATGGTGTCGGGATCAAAATCTTAAAGGAAGATCTTAGTTAACAGTATTAGAAAGATCTGATCCAGCTTTGAACTTCACTACGTTCTTCGCTTTGATTTGGATCTCTTTTCCAGTTTGTGGGTTTCTTCCTGTTCTGGCAGCTCTTTTAGAAACTGAGAAAGTTCCGAATCCTACCAAGATAACTTTGTCTCCTTTTTTCAATGCTCCTTGAGTTGAATCGAGGAAAGAATTGAGGGCAGTCTGAGCCTGTGCTTTTGTGATGCCGGCGTCAGCAGCCATTTGTCCGATTAAATCTGATTTGTTCATGTAACTTAAGTTTTTGAATTGTTTAATTACTGCAGCTCTACAAGCCATGCAAACGCTGAAACGCTTATCAGTACTAGCATTCCGCCGATTGCAGGAACAATACTAAACAAATTGAGCTTGAATGCACAAGGTCTAGCCGAATTTTGTGAATAATTCTATTCGTTTTGTTAATAATTCCGGTTCTTGAACCTCTTGAACGCCAGTAATGATGTGGCTTTGCCAATATTTGGCTTTACGGAGCCCCCATATTATTTTAAGCTTGGAACT
>VMBT01001701.1_pt1 | contig 11577 bp, 10 predicted proteins | sample 4404301 | NCBI WGS metagenome assembly VMBT01 (sample SAMN12238535, study PRJNA552566) | marine metagenome | isolation source: Coastal seawater | place: USA: coastal Georgia, Sapelo Island | collected 2008-08/2009-08
AACAGGCGGAGTCAAGTCTCGCCGCTGGTGCGGATTATATCGTGTCGCCAATGGTCAACGAAGAAATAGTTGAGCCGGTTCGTTTGGGTAACAAGGGTCTCATGATGGGTGCTTTTACGCCAACCGAGATACTTAAAGCCCATCGAATCGGGGCAGATATCGTCAAGGTATTTCCAGCCGATCTTGGGGGGGCAAAAATGATTAAAGCCCTCAAGGCAGTATTTAACGACATTAGGTTGTGTCCTACTGGAGGGATCACCTCAAGTAATTATCGACAATATTTAGAGTCTGGAGCTGAATTGGTTGGGATTGGCTCTGCTCTTTTTGGTGGATTAGAGCCTTCCATCGAGAACGAGCAAAAGATTCTTCATTACGTTCGACAATTTCTTTGAATGGTTTTAACGTTGAGCGCTATTGAAAATAGAGTTAATTGATTAGAAGAACATGACTATTGATATTGTGTCTCTGGGGGAGCCGATGGTCGAGTTCTCACAATCCGGAGAAACTCGACGGTCGTACCTAAAAAGCATTAGTGGAGACACCCTAAATTGCGTTGTCGCTGCTGCTAGGCTTGGCGGATCTGTCGCTTATTTGACGAAACTTGGATCTGATTCTTTTGCTGATGATATTCGATGTTTTATTCGAGATGAGGGTATTTCCGAAGAATTTCTTTCGATAGCGGCAGATCGCAGGACTGGAGTATATTTCATTCATCATGACGAGACCGGCCATTACTTTGATTACTATCGTAATCAATCGGCTGCTGCAAGTTATGAGCCTCGTGATCTCCCGTTAGATCTATTAAAGACTACGCGGTTTTTTCATAGCTCTGGCATATCGCTCGCAATCAGTGAGAGTATGTTTGACTCCGTGGGCTCTGCAATGAAAGTGGTAAGCCAGGCTGGGGGGAATATCGTTTTAGATGCGAATGTTCGTCCGAGTATCATCAGGAATAGCGATTTCAGATTGTCGATTGAAAAACTTTTACCCAACGTTAACTACTTTCTTTTGTCTGAAGAGGATGCCGAGTATTTGATCGGTACGACCAACGCTGAAAAAATACTTTCTTGGTCGTTAGGTGCTGGTGCAAGGGCCGTCATCTTAAAAAAAGGCGGTGAGGGTTCGGTGTATGCAGACTCGTTCACGTCATTCAGTACGCCAGCTTTCAAGATTGATTTAAAAGATGCAACTGGTGCTGGAGATTGCTTCGCAGGCGCTTTAATGTGCGCTCTTTGTCGACATGTTGATGTTCAGGCTGCACTCCGATATGCGAGCGCCGCGGCAGCGCTGACGTGTGAAGGTTATGGTGGCACTAATGCGTTACCGCGCGCGGACGAGGTCAGCGCGCTTTTGGCTAATTAATTCGTCAGTCAGGCCTAGGTTTCTGGATCATCTGTGATTTGTGTTTTGTTAACGCTTTATATAAACGGAGAGGTAAATTTGTGTTGAATTTCTTGAGCAGAATTTTTCTTACTGGCTTGTTTACAGTGCTTCCCGTCTTGGCGACTATTTACCTCTTGGTGTGGTTGTTTTCCAGTGCAGAGGCTCTGATGGGTGACCCGCTTAAAACGTTGCTCCCTGCAGGGGTATATGTCACGGGGATGGGATTGCTGGTCGGGTGTGGCGTTGTCTTCGCTATTGGGATACTGATGCGGGCATATTTAATCCGAAGTGTGTTTAGTTTAACGGAAAAGCTATTTCTAAAAGTCCCGCTCGTTAAAACAATTTACAGCGCACTCAAAGAGTTTTTTGGTTTATTCGCTGGCGAGAATGGAGGGGAGAGTTTTCAGGTGGTGATGGTTGATTTTCCTCATCTCGATATTCGAGCTTTGGGGTTTGTCACACGTGATGAATTTTCCGATATGCCTGAAAATATGGTGTCCACTGATTCGGTCGCAGTGTATCTGCCAATGAGTTATCAAATTGGGGGGTATACGGTTTATGTACCGAGATCCAGATTGACGTTTATTGATATGCCTCGAGAGCAGGCGATGCGCCTTGCAGTGACGGCTGGTATCAAACAATCAAAAAAACAAAGCTCTTGAGTGGATAAAAATAAAAAAAGCTCTACGATGTAGAGCCTTTTTTAATCAATTATCTAACTCTTATAGAAGAGGCACTAGAAGAAGTGCAACGATATTGATAATTTTGATTAGAGGGTTAACTGCAGGGCCAGCCGTATCTTTGTATGGATCTCCAACAGTGTCTCCGGTTACCGATGCTTTGTGTGCTTCAGAACCTTTTCCACCAAAATGTCCATCTTCGATATGCTTTTTGGCGTTATCCCAGGCGCCTCCACCAGTGGTCATAGAGATTGCTACGAATAGACCAGTGACAATCGTGCCGATCAAGAGACCGCCAAGAGCTTTGATGCCGGCACCAGGACCCATTAACCAGTTCATGCCGAAAGCGACAACGATAGGCATTAACACGGGCAGTAGTGAAGGGACCATCATTTCTTTGATGGCAGCTTTTGTTAGCATATCCACGGCTTTTGAGTAATCTGGCTTACCGGTTCCGTCCATGATTCCTTTAATTTCTCGGAATTGACGGCGAACCTCATTCACAACCGACCCAGCTGCGCGTCCGACAGCTTCCATTGCCATAGCACCGAATAGGTATGGAACCAGACCGCCGATGAAGAGGCCGATAATGACTGCGGGATCAGATAATGAGAATTCAACAAGTTTGCCGGCCGCCTCGAGGTTGTGCGTGTAGTCGGCAAAAAGGACCAATGCTGCGAGTCCTGCTGAGCCAATCGCGTAACCTTTCGTAACCGCCTTCGTTGTATTACCAACAGCATCGAGAGGATCTGTGATGTCTCGAATCTCTGATGGTAGTTCGGCCATCTCTGCGATACCGCCTGCGTTATCAGTAATTGGACCATATGCATCTAAAGCAACGACCATTCCTGTCATCGATAGCATCGCAGTAGCTGCAATCGCAATGCCGTATAGGCCTGCGAGAGAGTAAGACGCCCAAATTGCCGCACAAACTGCTAGCACAGGTAGGGCAGTTGATTTCATTGAGATTCCTAGTCCAGCAATGATGTTTGTCGCGTCACCCGTTTGAGATGCAGCCGCGACGTGTTGTACTGGCTTGTATTCAGTCGAGGTGTAGTACTCAGTGATGACAACCATAAGACCCGTCAGCACAAGACCGACCAATGAGGCATAGAAGAGATTCATTGATCCTGCGCCCATAATCGAGTCTGTGATGAAGTAAAAGGCAATCGCGGCAATGACGCCTGATACGATGACGCCTTTATAGAGGGCAGTCATGATTTTTCCACCCGCTGGGGCCTTGACGAAATACGTTCCGATAATTGAGGCAATGATAGAAGCACCACCAAGAACCAGTGGGTAAATCACCGCGCTCTCACCAGCTTCACTCATCATCAGCCCACCTAGGAGCATTGTGGCGACGATTGTCACAGCGTATGTCTCGAAGAGGTCAGCAGCCATGCCAGCACAGTCTCCGACGTTATCTCCCACGTTATCCGCGATCACTGCGGGGTTACGAGGATCGTCCTCGGGAATCCCAGCTTCGACCTTACCGACTAAGTCAGCTCCGACATCAGCGCCTTTTGTGAAAATGCCGCCACCGAGTCTTGCAAAAATAGAGATGAGAGAACCACCAAATGCCAGACCAACCAACGCATGAAGGGCTTTATCTAAATCAGCAGTTAGGTGCATCGCGACCGCGTAATACCCCGCAACGCCCAGTAATCCAAGACCTACAACCAACATGCCTGTAATTGCACCGCCCCTGAATGCCACATCAAGTGCAGCGTTGATACCTTTATTTGCGGCTTCTGCCGTTCTGACATTCGCACGAACGGAGATGAACATACCAATATATCCGGCTGCTCCTGATAACACTGCTCCCACAACGAAGCCAATAGCGCTATACCAATCTAGAGCAAAACCGAGCGCTACAAATAGAACCACACCCACAATGGAGATCGTGTAGTACTGACGGTTTAAGTATGCTTGCGCACCTTGTTGAATCGCCGAGGCAATTTCCTGCATGCGGCTGTTACCCGCTGGCTGGCGAAGAATCCACTGAATCGAGAGTGCGCCATAGATGATCGCAACAATCGAGCAAGCAATCGCAATTAACAGACCTGAAGACATTAATGTCCCCCCTATTGTTGTAAATTGTTGACCGAAGAGGGTCGGCCAAGGGCCCTAAAGTTTAAGGTTCGGTGGTGTAGCGAGTACTTCGAGCACACACCTCACCAGTTTCTGCAGCGCGCGATTGTACCTGAAATAGCACATTACTTCAGGTTTTCGACGATAAATTCAGACTTTGAAAGTCGTTTTTAATTTTTTTGGGACCGATTTATTCTTGAGAATCACATATTTAGGCAGTCCCGACTCATAAGGTGGATAAGATTCGCCTTTGATTAGGGGTTCTAAATATCGACGACAGCTGCTCGTGATGCCAAAACCGTCGCTGGATATGAAGCGTTTGGGCATTTTTTTCTCAACGTTTGCAACTCTCGATAATGCTGCTGAACCAATCTTCCACTTGTACGGCTTGTCGGATAGACGTTTAACTATCGGCATGACTGCATTTTGCCCGTCAAGCGCTAATTCAACGCCAGCTCTGCCCAAAGCATATGCTTGATCGACATCGGTTTGCGAAGCAATATGACGCGCTGCTCTTTGAAGATAGTCTGCAACGCTCCAGTGATACTTTAATCCCAGGTCTTCTTTTATGATGTTTGCGACGACAGGCGCGACGCCACCCAGCTGCGCATGTCCAAAAGCATCAGTCAATCCTTGGTCAGATAAAAACTTCCCGTCAGCTCCTTTAACTCCCTCTGACACTACGATGGAGCAAAATCCAAATTTATTGACCGCTTCGCGTACTTTCTTGACGAACTTCTTTCGATTGAAGACGATTTCTGGGAAAAGAATGACAATTGGTAGCGGAGATTTCTCTGTCGAAGCCAGTCCTCCCGCGGCTGCAATCCAGCCCGCGTGTCGGCCCATCACTTCTAGGATAAATACCTTGGTAGAGGTTTTGGACATCGACGCAACATCTAAGCTAGCCTCCTTTGTCGATACGGCAATGTATTTTGCGACAGAGCCAAAACCGGGACAGCAGTCGGTTATTGGTAGATCATTGTCGACCGTTTTCGGTATGTGAATCGCTTGTATTGGGTAACCTAGGGACTTTGAAATTTGGGACACTTTCAGACATGTATCGGCTGAATCGCCCCCTCCGTTGTAAAAAAAATACTCTATGTTGTGCGCTTTGAATACCTCTATGAGTCTTTCGTATTCCTTGCGATTTTCCTCTAAGGATTTCAGCTTGTAACGACACGATCCAAACGCTCCCGCCGGAGTATGTTTCAAGGCGGCAATTGCAGCTGTAGATTCTTTGGTGGTGTCTATAAGATCTTCTGTCAGTGCGCCGATGATTCCGTTCCTACCCGCGTAAAGCTTGCCAATTTTATTCTTGTTTTTTCGGACGGCTTCAATTACGCCAGAGGCTGATGCGTTGATCACTGCTGTTACGCCCCCTGACTGGGCGTAGAAGGCATTTGGTAGTTTGTTCATATTCCCTCTGGGTGAGTTAAGAAATTCAATGCGGTTGCTAAACCGCGAGCATCAAAGCAACGCGTCGAATATTTTTTCTTTAATTGCATCCAGTGATCCAACTCCCGATACTTTGACGTACTTCGGTGATGTGTTCGAACCGTTTTGCGCTTGCGTTGAGTAATACTCAACCAAAAGCTCGGTTTGTTCGTGGTAAACCTCGAGACGTTTTTTTATCGTGTCCTCTTTATCGTCATCACGCTGTATCAGCGGTTCGCCAGTCACATCGTCGATTCCGGCGGCTTTTGGTGGATTGAAGTCAATATGATATGTCCTTCCAGAGTCAGGGTGGACTCGTCGTCCAGATAGCCTTTTGATGATTTCTTCGTCATCCACGTCTATCTCTACAACGAAATCAATTTCGACACCGGCCTCACGTAAAGCGTCTGCCTGGGGGATTGTCCGAGGAAATCCATCAAATAAAAAACCGTTTTTGCAATCGTTTTCCTGAATCCGCTCTTTTACTAACCCGATAATGACATCGTCGGGAACAAGCCCACCCGAGTCCATAAAACTTTTGGCTTGCTGTCCAAGTTCGCTGCCCGCTTTCACAGCTGCTCGTAACATATCTCCCGTTGAAATCTGCGGGATATTATATTTTTCCATGATGTAAGCAGCCTGGGTTCCTTTCCCAGCGCCTGGAGGTCCAAGCAATATTAATCGCACGTTGAATTTTCCTTATATTTGATGCCGCTCTGAGCGGCCACCCGAGTCAGAAAGGCATGTCAAGGCTGAAGGCCTTAAGTTCTTTTCGTTTCTTGCAAAGCGTTCGATTATAACCCGCTAATATGTTCCTGGGCGCGTTCAAGGTCCTCAGGTGTGTCAATGCCAGGTGCCGGCGGGGTATCGGTTTGGACGACAAGAATACGCTCACCCGACTGTAATACTCGCAATTGCTCTAATTTTTCACTTTGTTCCAGCGGGCTAATCGGTAATTCGGCGTATCTTTTCAGGAATCTAACTCGATAGCCATAGATTCCAATGTGCCCATGGCCCAAGGCAACTTTTCTATGTGAATCCGTACCCTTGGGATAGATATCTCTGATCCAGGGTATTGGTGCCCGGGAGAAATATAGGGCGTTTTGTCCGTGGTCGAGTACCACTTTAACCAGATTCGGGTCAAATATTTCGTTTCTCGAATGGATCGGAAAGCAGGCGGTCGCCACCGAAGCTGAACGATTTTCTTCCAGAGACTGAGCAATGGTTGAAATCAGATTAGGCGGGACAAAAGGTTCGTCCGCTTGTAAGTTAACAACGACGGTCTCTTCCTGCCAATCGGCACGACTGCACACTTCGACCAGTCGTTCTGTCCCATTCTCGTGTGTTTTGTCAGTTATGACGACCTTGCAGCCGGTTTTAATCACCGCGTCTGCAATACGTTGGTCATCAGTCGCAACAATGATTTCTTCTGCCCCAGAGAGCCTTGCCGCCTCGACCGCGTAACAGACCACAGGCTTATCACCTAGTTTGGCTAAAAGTTTTCCAGGAAATCGGCTTGATTCGTAACGTGCTGGAATTACGACTTTGAACGTCATTGTTTATGCTGAATTTCTAAATTAATCATCCAGATCGCGAGCTTCTTCCTGAAGCATGATAGGGATTCCGTCCCTTATTGGATAGGCGAGACGACATCGGTCACAAACCAGTTCTTCGTTTTTTTTCTCGTAGGTTAATTCACCCTTACAAACTGGGCATACGAGTATGTCAAGTAGTTTTTTGTCCAAGTGTGGGTCCTAATTTTTGAAAAATAAAGTTCAACGGGTCCTGGCTGAATTCGGCATCTACTGGCAGTACCCAGCATGTTTTTGTATCAACCACAGGAAATTTTACTGCATCTTTTTCAGTCATCACGATCGTATCGTTCTCGATGTTTTCGATCTCATGACGGGTGTAGTGGTGATGATCTGGAAATGCCATTTTTTCCGCTTTGATCCCTAAAGAGGCCAGCTGATCAAAAAATCGATCAGGATTACCTATTGCCGCTACCGCTGTGACTTTTTGATTTTCAAGGTCTCGTGGCTCACGCTTGATTGTTTGGTCCGTTAGTGAGTAGAGCAGTGTTCCTCTCGGATTCATTTGAACTGTTGCAGTAGCGATGTCCAAGCGCTGATTGCCATTAATCACGACGAGGTCGCAAGTGGATAGTCGAGACAGCGACTCTCTCATCGGGCCAGAGGGTATAGGGAGTGTGTTACCAAATAATCGCGCGCCGTCTACGACACAGATCTCAAAATCTCTCGGTAGCCAGTAATGTTGTAGGCCGTCATCGGATATCAGTACGTTAACCTTCGGATACTTTGTAATTAAAGCGCTGGCAATATCCGGTCGATTTTTTCCCACCCAAACTGGGCAATCAGTTTTCTTGTGGATCAGGATAGGTTCATCACCTACTTCGGTGGCAACGCTGTTTTGATTTACCTCCCTGTTTTTGCCCTCTCCTCGGTAACCTCGGCTAATGATGCCCGGCGTAAATCCAGCATTTTTTAATTTATTGGCGAGAGATATAACGACTGGTGTTTTTCCTGTTCCACCGGCCGTGATGTTACCAACGACAATGATTGGAACTGGGAGTTTTTGTGCTCGTAAAAAATGGAATCGAAAAAGTAGGCGTCGTGTTGCAGTGACAAACTTGTACACGAGCGCGAGCGGAAGCAGCGAAAAAGCAATGACGTTCATACTGCTCCAGAATTTAGGCATTGGATCCTTCTGGTCTGCTTTTAATTTTTACGAAGAATATTGAATTACTCTTTTTGAGTTGTAAACGTGATGCGACCATACCCCGCGAGCCTTGCCGCCTCCATCGTATGAATGACTGATTGGTGGGTGGCTTGCGAGTCTGCGCTGATGATGATGACGGGGTCAGCGTTATCTCCGGCAAGTTGCTTTAGAGTATTCGCAAATTGAGAAGGGCCTTCCATGACGACCTCACGCCCATTGATGAAATACTGACCCGTTTGAGATATGGACACTTCTAATTTTTCTATGGGTTGGTCAACTGAGTTGGCGTCGGCAACAGGTAGGTTGATTTTTAATTCAGCGTACTTTGAGTAGGTCGTTGTGACTGCGAGAAAAATCACGATGACGATGAGAATGTCTATGAAGGGGACCAGATTAATATCCGGCTCTTCACGAAAGGATGTTCTTCTGAAATTCATTTGAGTAGCCTCAATCCGCTCGTTGGTTGTGTGTTATCTCGACGAGTTTCACGGCCTGAATTTCCATTTGGACAATCAAAGAGTCAACCGTAGAGCGGAAATGACGATAGAAGACGAGTGCAGGAACAGCTACGATGATTCCGAAAGCCGCGTTGTAGAGTGCAATTGAGATGCCGTGCGCTAGTTGAGCGGGGTCCGTGACTCCAGTTGGTGTAGAGGCTCCGAAGATTTCAATCATACCGATGATGGTCCCTAGCAGGCCTAATAAAGGTGCCATTGTCGCGATGGTACCGAGTGTTGTCAGGTATCTGTCCATCTCTTGCGCTATTTCTAACCCGGCTTCTTCAATCGCCTCTCTCATAGCATCTTTCGAGTTTTCGAGATTTTTTAAACCAGCAACAAATACCCGGCCCAGCGGTGAGGATTGCTCTGTGCGGTTGATGAGCTCTGCTGTCACGCCATTTTCTCGGATCCGGCGAACAGTTTCTTCAAGAAGCCCCCTGGGCACAATGGCTTGTCGGCGTAGGGTGTAAAACCTCTCTGCGATGATCGCAACGGCAAGTACGGAGCAGAGTATGATGGGCCAAATGGGCCAGCCGGCAGCTTTAATTATCTCAATCACTTTTTTCCTTTGTCACTTTCAGTGTTGTTGATCGGTCAGGCAGATCAGGTCACGGGAGTTTAATCTTAGCTGACTCCGACATCAAATACAGCTGATAGGCTAGGTAGTACGCGAATTCGCTGTAGATGTGGATAAGTGTGTGGGTAAAAAAACGCCGGTTGGGAAAAAATCCTGATAGTGTGGTTTGGTGATCTTATTATCAAGGGGGTGTGAAAGAAAAAAACAGTTAAAACAATAGTTTACGTGGAGCTATTCGCTAACCATGTGTTTTTAAAGATTTTTTTACATGAATATTACAGATGTGGATTATTGCAAACATAAAACAAGCAGTCATGTCAATATTTGACGCTGTTTGGATCAAATTCATTGTCTGTTGATTTAAATCAGATTTTTCTTTTTTGATCGATCGTGCAAAATATTTCGTGAGTTATGAACGATTTTTATAATCAATCGAATACCCTTTCGGTATCCGAACTTGTCAAATCAGTTAAGGCTACCGTTGAATCCGGTTTCCCAAGCGTCTGGGTAAAAGGTGAGATCTCGAACTTTGTTCTTGCCGCATCGGGACACAGCTATTTCACTCTTAAGGACAAGACCAGCCAAGTGCGCTGTGCGTTTTTTCGATCCAGAGCGTCTGGAATCGACTTCAAATTTGAAAATGGACAGGAAATTGAAGTGCTCGCTTCTCCGACGATATTCGAAAAGCGAGGCGAGTTTCAGTTAATCGTCATGACGGCAAGGCGCTCTGGGGTTGGAGAATTATTTGAGATTTTTGAGGCGAGAAAGAAAAAATTCACTGAGGAGGGATTTTTTGACGATGCCTTCAAGAGTGATATCCCACTATTCCCAAGGCGAATTGGGATTGTTACATCAAAAGACGCGGCTGCGCTGAAGGATGTGCTAACGACATTGGAGACTAGGGCACCAAATGTTGATGTCGTGATTTATCCCTCTCCGGTACAGGGTGAGGGGGCAGGGCGGCAACTTGCAGCCTCGGTATTACTGGCAAATTCGAGGCGAGAGGTTGATACTTTGATCGTGTGTCGTGGCGGAGGTAGCTTTGAAGATTTGTTCGAATTTAATTCTGAAGAGTTGGTGCGTGCAGTCCACTCAAGTGATATTCCCGTGATTTCCGGTGTTGGACACGAGACAGATTTCACTCTCGTTGATTTTGTCGCGGATATGAGGGCCCCAACACCAACGGCCGCCGCGGTTGCATCGGTATACTCGAGGCGAGAGGTACAGGGAAAACTCGAGACTATGCGCGCATCATCGTCCCGCAAGTTAGAGGCGCGACTTAACACACTCCAACAACGACTGGATTATGCGCAACGCCGCATCGTTCACCCCGAAAAGCACAATCGCGATCAAATCAATCGGCTTGCTGAGCTGAAGTCCAAGTTACAACGTGTGTTCGAGAGATTGTTAGTGCACCGGTCTCGAGAACTGAAAAAAGGGGTCTTACTCCTTAGAAATTCCTTACTAGACACTGACGTATTGGAAAAGCACGTTAACGTACAGAGAACCGTTTTGAAGCGTCAAATGGTTCATCGATTCCAGCGGTTTAATGCTCGCGTCTCAGGCCTTAAGTTAAATCTTACGCATTTGGACCCCCAACAGGTTTTATCTCGTGGGTACAGTATTGTGAGGGACGCATCGGGCCATTTGGTAATTGATAGCGCGAGTGTCTCGAAGGGGACAGACCTAACGGTCACACTCAAAAAAGGTGAGCTAACCACGAAAGTCACCTCAACAAATCCCAAGCTAAGTTAAGTGTTTTGATATCAGCGACGAGACGATTTGCTCCATCTTCTCGTCAAATGGATCAAACTGATGTTTGATCTGTAAGCTTCGTAACCAGGTTAATTGTCTCTTTGCGAGTTGCCGCGTTGCGGCCACCCCTTGTTCATGGAGCATTTTCTTATCAATGCGGCCCTCCAAGTAACTCCAAGCCTGTCTGTAACCCACGCAACGCATTGATGGCATGTTTTCATTGAGTTCCCATGTTCGGCGCAAGCGGTCCAGCTCATCAACCAGTCCTGCTGCAAGCATTTTGGCGAATCGCTCTTCAATCCTCTTATGAAGAAGGGTGCGATCGTCGGGAATCAGTGCAATGTCGAGAGTCTGGAGCGTTTTAGCTTTCTGTTTATTTTTTTCGAGGAGCGAACTCATAGTTTCTCCCGTGATGTAA
>VMBT01001702.1_pt1 | contig 11573 bp, 7 predicted proteins | sample 4404301 | NCBI WGS metagenome assembly VMBT01 (sample SAMN12238535, study PRJNA552566) | marine metagenome | isolation source: Coastal seawater | place: USA: coastal Georgia, Sapelo Island | collected 2008-08/2009-08
GAAGAGGCTGTTGATCGCACCCTGATTACGAAGGCTCTGGAAAATCTTGATGCCTTGCGTGAGCGGGTGGAATCACAGGTCGCTGATGTGAATGAAGACCTTACTCGGGTGTCAGCAGCAGCGGCGCTACGGATTGCAGGGATGCGTCCCAATGAACGGGAGACCTTTGACCGGGAGATGCGGCTGCTGGCGGATGATCTCGAGCGGGTTCGCAAACGCATCGACGAAAATGAGGAGATGATCGAGCATCTTGGGGAAATGCTCACGGCTGACAATCGCCGTGAAACTGCCGACCGTGTTGTTGAACTGGTAGCTGAGATTGCTGCCGCAGTCGATGAGATGTCGTTGATTCAGGCCCGGGCCAGGGTCGAGGCGATCACAATTAATCCAGAGCGAATTGACCCTGATCTCGCCTTCGAAATTGCTCGGGCGAACCGGCTGGATTGGATGAATAATCGGGCGGCACTGGTCGACCAGTGGCGGCTGATTCAATACAACGCGATGTCACTGCTAGCTGGACTCGACCTCGAGATCGAAGGAGACCTAAGCACGACCGGTAATAATCCAGCCCGCTTCCGCGCCCCTACAGGGGCCATGGGTGCCCGGCTTCGGTTTGATGCCCCCCTGACAAGGCTGCTTGAACGCAACAACTTCCGGCAGGCCATTCTCGATTACCAGCAGGTTCGTCGGCAGCAAATTCGCTACGAGGACCGCATCAAACTTTCTATTCGTCAGTTGTTGCGGCAGCTGGAACTTGATGAGCGCAACCTGGAAACACAGCGGCGGGCTGTGGTTATTGCAATTCGACGAGTTGATCAGACTCGGCTGACCTTAAGTCAGCCGGCCCCTCCCCCACCACCGCCAAGTCCGGATGGCACCATTCCACTGGTTGATGCCACGGCAGGACAGCTTTCGCCGACAGCCACACTCAACCTGATTTACGCCTTCAATGATTTGCGAAGTTCTCAAGATGCGTTGACGAGCATCTGGATCAACTACTACGCCTCGCGGGCCTCCCTGGCCCAGCAGCTTGGGGTGATGGACCTTGACGAAAATGGAATTTGGATTGAAAAGCCATTCGAGTTGGCATCACGTTCCCGCGACGAAGAACTGCCCCTACCTCCGCCTGTCCCTCAGGAGTGGCTGGATCATCTGGAAGAGATTGATCCGCCACCACCGTTGCCACGTGATGCCGATATCAAGGTGCAGGATCCCCCCGGAATGCTACCGGGAGTTTTTGCCCGGGCCTTGCCGGTGGCTAACGAGGCCGATGCCGGACTCAGGAAAGAACAGTCAGAATCGATCCAGCAGACTGCTGCTGAATCAGACGAGCAAGGGTTGTGGGGCAGCCTGATTCCGGCGTTTTTGCGATGAATTGTGCTTCCTCGGTTCGCGGGAGAGCGTGGACTGAGCGACCTGGGGCCGTGATAATAATGAAAGAGTCGCAGGTCTGATGACATCGTTTGATGACATGGTCTGGCGAGAAGGTTTGATCAGATTCTGAATACGGATGGGGCAATTCATGCTGGATGCAACAGGAGCAGACGAGTCGGAGACCGCCGCCGGGACGCCTGCTTCCAATGCGGCTGCCATCGCAGACTTGCTTGGTCAGCCAGTGGTCGGTCCGGCAGGAGGTGACCAGCGACGTTCGGTGCCGTGGGCCTGGCTGGTTGTTGGGCTAATACTTCTTGCCGGCAGCTTCGTTCTGTGGCCACGCCTGCTTTCTCTGATCAGTCAGCAAAACGCAGCTGTCGATCCTGAGGGGTTGCCGCTGCATGTTGTCGAGCGACGTGACCTGCTGATTACCGTGACGGAAGAAGGCAGTCTGGTCAGTGATGACAATGTAGACATTACCTGTGATGTTGCAGGCGGGGCCACCATCATTGAACTTGTCGACGATGGTGCCCGAGTGACCAAAGGCATGGAGATCGTCAAGCTTGACGACTCAGTGATTTCAGAAAATGCCACAGCTCAGAAAATTGCTTTTGAGAAAGCTCGAGCCTTGATGATCCAGGCTGATAAGGATCATGCGGCAGCCAAGATTGCCGTGGAGGAATACCGGGAAGGCATTTTCAAAAAAGATCTACGCACAGCAGAATCAAATGTGACGGCAGCCACCGAACGGCTACAGGCGACACAGAACACACTTGCCTATGGCGAGCGGATGTTTCGCAAGGGGTACATCACGCCCCAGCAGCTTGAGGCACAGAAATCGGCAGTTGATCGAGCGGAGCTCGATCTCGGTACAGCGAAGATCGCCCTCGACGTCCTCACGCGGTTCACCAAGCCCAAGATGATCACAGAACTAGAGAGTGTTCGTGATGCGGCCGCAGCGCGGCTGGAAAGCGAGCGGGCAGCCCTTGAGCTTGAGCAACTGAAGCTCACGCGTCTGGAAGGGGAGTTGAAAAAGTGCACCATCACCGCACCGCAGGATGGGCTGGCGATCTATGCGAACAGCAGAAATTATCGGCAGGAAACTGAGATCAAGGAAGGGACAGCCGTGAAGGAGCGGCAGGTCATCCTGCAGTTACCTGATCTGACAAAGATGCGAGCAGATGTCGAGGTGCACGAATCGAAGGTCAGCGAAATTCGTCCAGGCATGCCGGCCACCATCCGGGTGCAGGGCGAGTATTTCAGTGGGGAGGTGAAGGCCGTTGCCAATCGGCCAGAATCCAACTGGTTTTCAACCGCAAAGAAATACATTGTCGAAGTCAGCATCAATGGTCAGTCCCAGTCCCTACGGCCAGGGTTTACGGCTGAAGCCGAAATTGTCGTGGCCAACCTCAAGGATGTGATTGCCATTCCCGTGGCCGCCGTGATTGAACAAGGTGATGACTATGTCTGTGCGGTCAGACGGGGAGACACCATCACCCGGCAGATCGTGGAGCTGGGGCAGAGTGACGATCGCTTTGTGGAAATCACCGCCGGTCTGAAAGAGGGCGACAAAATATTTTTTAATCCCCGCACAGTGCTCGGTGATCAGATTCTCAGTGACGAAGAAGAACAGTCAGCAGAGCCAGGCCCTACGAGGCCGGTGAGGCCACCGGTCTAATTCACGAGACATGTCTTGAAGAAGGCCGCGGTCGCAAAGCCTGTGGAGCTGGCGCAGTCACATGAATGTCATTCATCAGCTTGGCCTCGGTTTTCGCAGCCTGATGCTTCATAAGCTGCGTTCTGCACTTGCGGTGCTGGGCATCCTGATCGGTGTGACGGCCGTCATCTGGTTGGTGGCGATGGGCGAGGGGGTTAGTTATCAGGCGCAGGAGCAGATCAAGAGCCTTGGTGCCACCAGCATCATTGTTCGTACCATCAAGCCAGCCGAAGAGGCTAATAGTGACAACGGCAGCCGCTCGGGGATTAGTTATGGCCTGCTCCGAGATGACTTTGATCGGCTCGTCGCCAACGTTCCAACGATCGTTCGAGCGGTTCCCATGCGGGAAATCACGCGGGAGGTACGGCGTGAAGACAAAGCGATAGCGGGGCAGGTGGTTGGCTGCACGCCGGACTATTTCACCACGAATCGACTCGCGGTTGCGGCAGGCCGCCCGCTCTCTGACGCTGATCTCGACGAACTTGAAAACGTGGTGGTCCTTGCCCATGAGGTGGCCAGGCAGTTGTTTCCCATTCAAAACCCGGTTGGGCGGGCCGTGCGAATTGGAACTGAATTCTACGTCGTGGTTGGTGTTGCCGAACCACGAACCGCAGCAGCAGCCATTGGTGGCAGTTTTGCTGCTCGCCAATATGACCGGGATGTCTACATTCCGCTGACCACCTTTCGGTCGCGGATTGGTGATCGAGTTATCACGGTTCGGGGTGGTACGTTTCAGAATGAGACCGTGGAACTCAATCAGATCACAGTGGTCGTTGACTCCATTGATGCAGTCGATGACTCGGCTGAGGTGATCCGGGAACTCTTGCGTCGCTATCACAAAACGGTTGACTATGCAGTGGTAGTGCCAAAAGAGTTGCTTGAGCAGGCCGAGACCATGCGGATGATGTTCAACGTGCTGCTCCTCCTGATAGCGGGGATTTCTCTGTTCGTCGGTGGCATTGGCATCATGAACATCATGCTGGCAACGGTCACGGAGCGAACCCGTGAAATTGGGATCCGTCGCGCCCTCGGAGCCACCAAGGGCGAGATCGTCCAGCAGTTTCTCTGGGAGACAGTAGTTCTCTCTGGAACAGGTGGGCTTCTGGGTGTTGGGGTAGGGTTTCTCTGCGGCCCAACGGTCAGCGGTATTCGCAGCGGGGTGCAGACGTTTTTCCCTGATGTCTGGGAGTCACTCCCACCGACCATTCACGACCTCGAGCCGCGGCTAGCGGCATGGTCGATTGTTGCCGCCTTTGGGATATCGGTTGCCGTCGGCATTGTGTTTGGCATTTACCCAGCCCGGCGAGCAGCCAACATGGATCCGATTGAGGCGCTGCGTCATGAGTGATCTGACAACCAAAAAGAAACAAGGTCTCGTGGCCTCGGTTCGTGATGTCACCAAGGTCTATCGACTGGGTGGCGAGAATGTGCAGGCGTTGGCAGGCGTTTCCCTCGATTTTCATCAAGGCGATTTTGTTGCCATCATGGGCTCTTCCGGTTCGGGCAAGAGCACCCTTCTGAATCTGCTCGGCTGTCTTGATCGGCCAACAACGGGGCGATACATCCTTGGCGACCGGGATGTGGCCACCCTTGATGACGAATCGCTCTCGCGGGTGCGGGGCCGCTACCTGGGTTTCGTCTTCCAGTCGTACAACCTGATTCAGCAGCTGAGTGTGGTCGAGAACATCATGGTGCCGCTTTCCTATCAGCGACCGCCGCTGCCTCATGGCCGAGAGCGAGCCATTCGTCTTGCTGACCTCGTCGGGCTTGCCGGGCGTCTCGGGCATCGGCCCAGCCAGCTTTCTGGTGGCCAGCAACAGCGGGTGGCGATCGCCAGAGCGTTGGTCAACAACCCTCAGGTAATTTTGGCTGATGAGCCGACAGGAAACCTCGACACGGCCACGTCAAATGAGATCATGGATCTGCTCGACGCCCTCAATGAGGCAGGCCGGACGATTGTGATGGTGACCCACGAGCCCGATATTGCCGCCCGCTGCAAAAAGATCGTGAGCCTCCGAGACGGTCTGATTGAGTCGGTTGAGCAAGTTCGGGGTGAACCTGCTCGAGAGAACCCATGAGGGTTTGGGGAGCCCATTCCTGGTGGAATCGGAGGCTGCCTGCCTTGCACCTGATTCTTTGCGTGAAGGAGGGGTTTCCCCGTCATTGCTGAGAAATCGCAATCACAAGTGGGGCGACATAATCGGTTGCGTTGCGAGGGTGTTTCGTTATCTGGCTGCGTCGCCTTGCTCAGCCTGTTGTCGTTTAGCCACCCGAGCCTTGTGGGCTGCGATTACCTTTTCAGGTTCTTCCTGAAACATGCTTAGGCAGCCTTTGCAGCAGACCCAGTATTCTTCACCCTGGTACATCACCCGCTGGTTCCCTTCGCCACCAGTGACGACGCATTCGTGCTGGGGCCGCTGCCGGGTTGCGAAGACAACCCCTTCCCGGGTGTAGCCAAGAACGGCTGCCTGCTGGTAGTGGCCAGACGGACTGCGGTGTTGAATGGTGATGACCAGCCGCTTGTTGTCGGCAAGATTTTTGATGAGCAGTCGGGCCGGCTGGTCTGATTCAGCCTCATTGTTTACGAGGTCAAGTCCGTCGTCAGCCCATTTGCCTGTGAAGATCAGAGGCGGAGCTTGCTCAGGGCCTTCAGCAGTCAGGACAAATGTTTCTGGCGAGGTGCCTGGCCGAATGGTGCCCTCGCTCAAATACTTTCCCGGCTCAGTAGTGAAGTGAATCATGGCGTGCCCATCACCAAATGACCACACCCACTCGGTTGTGGCTCCCCATCTGGCATTGCCGCCACGTTTCTGGAGGCCGACCCCGTTCCATTTCCCGATCATGGGCTGGAGGACTGAAAGCTGTTCGCGTTCAGCTTCAAACGTCACTGCCTCATCGTGGCCGTACGTGGTTGTTCCGCAGGCAATCAGCACCAGGAGCCAGCCTGCGTGAATAGGTTTTCTGAATTTAGATTGCATCTGTGGCCTTCATCTCACTGAAAGGAGGTGAGCGTTCGCTGATTTCCCCCCCGGTCGAAAATACGTCAAGACCGAGAAAGCGTGAGGCGACCCTGAGGAAGAAAGCCCACAGCGTCAGCCTTCTACGATCGTTCTCATCAAGGTATCCAGTGCAGGTTCCTAAAGACGGGCTTTTCCCCCTGCCAGCCGCCACCGAGTTGGCGTTTGTGTTCTTTTTGATTCGTTTTTGACTTGAGTGTTTCTTGATCACCCAGCCGAAGTTCCTTGATGTTCGCCCACGTCGTCAACGGTTTTCCTTCGGCGTTCGTGAAGTCTTCGTGTGAGAGCACCACTGATTGAAATTGCGGGCCGCCGGTGAGGTGAACCTCAGTGGCATACTCACCCAAACCAATCACAAGTGTGTTTGGATGGGCTGAACGAACAGACAAGGCCAAGCGGACTCCTGCTGGCGGCTGGTAGCGTTGGTCGTGAATCTTGTGCGTTTTCCGGCCCCATTTTTCTGGCCGGTACGTAAACCATTCGTGCTCCCAGCCGGGCTCAAAGTCTTCGATGAGCAGGGTGGGTTCGTGTGTGGCCTGAACACCGGCGGCAGCAAGATCTTCGACTGTTCGCATTTCCATACGAGAAGACAGGACAAACTGCTGGGTGGTGTAGACCCGGTAGTAATAGCCAGCCCCGGTGATTGGTTTGTCGAGTTCATAGCAGACGTTGGCATATGCCCAGAGTGGCTGGTTCACGTTGGTCAGGTGTAGATCAGCAGACCATGTTCCGTCGGTGAGCACAGCTGGTGTGTGATGCCAAAACCGATTGACTACGTCTGTGCCACCGGGCTCGCCGTGGCGAGTGAAGTAAATATCGACCGACCGAATCGGCAGTGACGGATCGGCCTGGACACGACAGCAGGGAATGCCGCTTTTGGTGTTGAGTTGGAAATCGATGTGCGGTGTTTCTGGAAGTTGCAAACCGCCCTTTAAGGCTTGGTCAAACCAAAGCTGAGTGCCCACCTCATATGGGGCCGTGTCTTGGTGGTTATGGTGAGGTGAGCAGCTGATTCGCCAGTCGTCGCTTTCGATTTCCGTGACCGCTGTCTGCAGGTCATCGATGCGGCCGTGAAAATCATTGGCTGGGCTGAGGAACATGATGGGGCACGAGAGCCTTTTCAAAAAGGCGTCATCGCCGATCGTTTGCCTGAACAACGCGTCGTTGCTGGTTCGATCACTGATGCCACCGCAGGATGGTGCCGCAGCTTTTACCCGGTTATCTGAGCCAGCGGTCATGACCGTGAGCTTCCCACCCATGGAATGGCCATAAACGCCCAGTCGACTGCCATCGACTTCTGGCTGTTGTTCGAGGAACGTCAAGCCGCGACGGGCTGCCAGGGCACAGAGGAACCAGGGGCTATTCCGTGGGGAGTCGACTGCATCAAGGGTCCATGCTGCCGATTTGATACTCGGAAACTGGTTCCCTGGGTTTCGGCTTGGGGCATGATAGCCATCGAGGGCACCCCAGTCGGTTGTTACTCGGTACTGAGGGCTGTCCGTTTTGTTGTCCCAATAAAGCTGGACCACGCCCGGGTTCACAAAGTAGTCGGGGGCCGTGATGCGGCCCGCCCAGGCAAGCGAGAGGGTGGCGTAGCCGCGGTGGGCGTTCGTAAGCGGCGCCTTGTAGTCGGCGTATTGCCCTCCACCGTGGATCTGAAGCAAGCCGGGCAGGTTTTGCTGTCCTTTCGGATAGCCATACACCCCAGCCATCATCGCTTTCTGGCCCTTGAAGATACCAACACGATAGCGGAGTACTTTGAGGATCACCCCGTCTTCTTCCCACTCTTTCAGCACCTCAACCTCAAGTGGTTCTGCCTGTGGATCAAAACCCGCCCACATTGCTTCTACGGTTTGTGGTGGCTGGTGTTCCCCCAGTGGCGGCAAGGTTTCCTGAGCCGTTGCAGTCAGGGCAGCAGTAAACAGGAGAGCGACAAAAATGCTTTTCATAGAGAACCCTCTGTCTTTCGTCTTATCCGCTTTGGGTGCGTAGATTACTTGCAAAGATAGGCATCAGCCCAGCTGGCATGGTCGCCACCCCGACCGTCACCGCCATCGGTCACGATCAATGTGAGCGTTTTTGCTCCGGATAGTGGAATGTCGAGAGGCTTTGCCTGATAGGTCAAGCTGCTTACCTTTCCTGTGGAAAAGACCTCTGCATCATCAACAAGAATTTGCATTTCGAGCACGCCTCGATGGGCATCATCAGGTCCGGGCACGACGTGGAGGCTTGTGTAGTCACCTCTGAGTAAAAAGCTGATACGAGAGTCGGCATGCACCCCGAGGCCTCGGGGGAATGTCTTGCCACCGATACTGATCGGCTTCTTGCCCTCTACGGATGTGTCCGTGGCTGCTCTCCAGAAGGTCTCGATGTGGTCAGCCATTTCCGGTGTCAAATAGACCCGTCCATGTTCATCAGCGTGTACCTTCTTTTCTGCTGTCGACGGCGGCATGGTCCATTTGAAGTCTGCAAAAATGACTTTCGTGATATCAGCTCCAGGCTTGGGCCTGATGGCAAGCGTTGTGATGTCCGACCACTGCCTTAGCGCGAATCCATGTGCCTTGTGACTGAGCTGTTTTGGTGGAATGTGGAGGGTCTGCCAGTCGTCTGACGCAGTGATGGGGAGTTCTGTTACGAACTGTTTGTCGGCCTCGAGCAAGAGGTTCTGCGGCTGTGTGCAGTAGAACCGAAAGCTGAGGACAGCGTCTTTTGGAGCCTGCCATTTGGGGTCAGCAAACTGTGCGGTTGACGTTCCCATTTGTTTGTTCAGGGGACGAAAGCCTTGAACGCCACCTACCCCCTCAGCCGGCGCGACGTCAGTCCACTGGCCGGTCCCCTCGGAAATAAAATCGGCTCGTTTGTCTGTTGCTTTGGCGTCACCAAGCCTTGCTGGGATGACGGCTTCAAAATCAGATGAAATCACACAATTGTTAGTGTACGAGATGTTGGCATAACTAAAGACGTAGTCGTCGATGCTAAGGACCGGCAGTTTTGCAACCCACGTATCACCGCTGCGAATCGGTTCGACATCACGCCAATAGCGGGCGATGTTGTTAGCCGTCTTCAGGCACTGATAGATCTCAATTTTTTCGACTCGTTCGGGGCTCGCCGGAGTCAGGCACATCTCCGCCACCCCATCACTGCCAAGCCGAATTTCAGATTGCGGACGAGCCGGCCAGAATATGTCCTTCTTGAGCACATGCTTCTCAAGCCAAAGTTTGCAGTCGTCGCCAAGTTTTTCAGTGTTGTGATGGCCTCGTGCCTGAATGGCAAAGTCCCAGGGAACGTCTGGTTGGAATGCCTTGAAGGTTTCGCACCCCCGCTCGTGTCCACCATGATGGTCGTTGGAACCATTCAGCCATAAGCAGGCCGCCGTAATGTGCGGGGCATGGGCCTGCGGAGCGACCGCAGAAAGAAAGAGTTGTTCGCCAGGTGTTTGGTCAGGGGCCTGATAGGGGTTGTTGTAGAGCCAGACGCCATGATTTCGGTAGTAGTCAATCCAGCCAATGCCAAAGTAGGCAACAACGGCCTTCACCCGTTGGTCGGTGGCGAGGTTCCACATGATTGTGCCGCCATAGGAATAGCCTTTGGCACCGATGCGGCTAGGGTCAACCTCCTTCTGCGCAAGCAGGTAACTGACTGCTCGTCGCTGAATGGCATTCCACAGATAATGTGAGGTTGCCTTTGGATCAGTCAGTTGGCTGCCATCAGGCATGCGGTCGTAGATGAGTTGATGCCCCATCTTGCTGGCTTCCATGTACCCATGGCCTAAGGCCTCTGGGTACTTTGTGAAATGCGGACGCTTGATCCCGGAATAGTCGTGTGACAAGACGGCCCAGCCATCATTCACGTAAGCCATGTCAATGGCCGGCCTGCCCATCCAGCCATGAACGTTCAAGAGCCCAGGGGCCTGTTTCGCCCCCGCCTTGACGGCGTATTTGCAGAAGATGCGGACTTCCTCACCGTTGATGAAGCCGCTGATGTAGGCATCCTTGAAGTAGACGCCATCGGTCGTCTGTTCGTGGACAATTTCTTCTTTGAAAGAACCAGCATCAGGGTCGTAGTCACGCCAGATATCCGGGGGCGTTGGGAGACCGGCATCGGCGAAAGCGGCCGCAAGAAAAATTGATGCGAATGAAGAGAGCCGTAGCAGACCGCGGGTTGGTTTCATCTTGTTTTTAATGCGGAGGGTTTTACGAGCGGGAAGCAGGTATTGCCTTGTGGCAGCATGCCCGATGTTGAGTTCGTGTTTGTTGTGCGGCTAATCGTGGCGTCAACCGAGAACCAATTTATCGTAATTGGGGCGATGCTTTTTGCTCATCCAGTTTGCCCGGTTGTTGGTAGCGATGGCAGGGTCGGCCAGAACCGGGGCGTGTGAAATGTCACGCAGCCGCCGCTGGCGTTCCGAGGGCGTTTGTCGGCGACGGCCTCACGCCGGGGTTCTCGGCAAACTGGGCAGAGCCTGCCAAAAAAAGCGGCCAGGTGGGATCAGCCTGGTCGATAGAAACTTTAGCGTTTTGGAGCCAGTGAGCTGCAGTGGGCCTTTGGTTGGATGGGTCTTTCACAGTGGAAACGGAAAGCCGTTTGGTCGGCTCGCAGCCTCATCAACCGCTGTGGCGGTGTAGCAGTACCGCGTGAGGCAGTCTCAATCGATGACTGGAACGCATCGGCGGCGAGCGGGAACGGCCTGCTACTGCGGACGCACTCGTCCTGGAAACTCCCACCGGGTCGCTCGGTGGCGGGAAATCTGGCAGCGGTCGAGGTAGTCGCTGCGGCTATCGACAATCAAGTTGGTCAGGCCCGTTACCGGCAGTATCTGGATGGCCCTGTCGAGCGTAGATGTGACACATTCGTTCTCGCGGTTGACTCCGGCCGGGTAGCCCACAGCAACGGGCTGGTAGTCACGCCTGACAACCAGGTGCTGGCAGGAGGAACAGGCATCTCTTTCTCCTGCCCGCATCCGACCAATCCACTTCGTCTCACCCATCTGCCGCGGCCCCGGCGTGTTGACGGAGAGCTAGCAGTACTCGCCTGCTTTGCTGGTGAGAACTATTACCACTGGTTTGTCAGCAACCTGGCTCGTCTCTGGCTCTATGAGCAGGCTGGTGTTGCAGATAACGCGCGGTTCTATGTCCCGATCGACAAGCCATTCCAGCGAGAGTCGTTGCGGCTGCTGGGTATTCCGGCTGAGCGAATCGTTCCTGCCCAGCCGCAGGCCCATCTCCAGGCGGATTGCTTGCTCGTCTCGTCCTTGCGTGACCAGCAGCTCAGCCCCGACGCGTGCGAGTTTCTGCATCGGCGACTGACTGAGCATCTGCCTGCTGACCGACCAGCCAATGCCCGGCTGCTGATCATGAGAAGCCGGCGGGGCCTCCGGACGATGGTGAATCAAGACAAGCTGTGGCTGGCGTGGACACCGTTGGGATTTGAGCCGGTCGGGCGGTAACAGCTGCCGCTGGCAAAAC
>VMBT01001703.1_pt1 | contig 11573 bp, 10 predicted proteins | sample 4404301 | NCBI WGS metagenome assembly VMBT01 (sample SAMN12238535, study PRJNA552566) | marine metagenome | isolation source: Coastal seawater | place: USA: coastal Georgia, Sapelo Island | collected 2008-08/2009-08
TGTCCGTCAAATGCAGCAACGGACGCTGTGTTAACGATCACGCCTCGTTCCCCATCAGCGTTTGCATCTTGTTGAGCCATTGCGTTAGCAGCCACACGAATCATATTGAAGGTGCCGACAAGGTTGATGTTTATCACTTTTGAGAATGTATCGAGTCGATGAGGTCCGTTTTTGCCGACTGTTTTTTCACCAATGGCAATCCCCGCACAATTGACGACACCGTGTATGCCACCGAATTCAGAGATCGCCAGATCAATCGTTTTTTGTGCGTGCTCCTCATTGGATACGTCGCAAAGGGTAAATTTGGCGGCATCTCCGAGTCTTTCTGCTAGCGCGAGACCCAACTCTTCGTTCATATCAGCGATGACGACTTTGCCGCCTTGGGCCACAATCATCTCAACTGTTGCTGCTCCCAACCCTGATGCGCCGCCCGTTACTACGATTGAGCTACCTTTGATGTCCATATGTCAATCTCTTCCTTTAAATTTACGTTTCATTCAGTGTTAACCGCGAAGTATAGCGTTTAAACGCTTACAGATCCCCCCATAGCGCTTGAACGATTGAGGCCGATATCATCCCTGCTGTCTCAGCCCTCAGGGTACGGGGCCCGAGAGCTGTATCGAGGAATCCGGCATTTTTTGCAAGGATAATTTCGTCATTCGTAAATCCACCTTCTGGCCCTACAAGTATCTCGGCACTACTAAGTTCATCGGTCTGAGCCTTAATCGTATGTTTACCCGTGGGTGTAAGAACCATTCTTAATTTATTTGCGTTATGGGTTTCTCTGGATTTAAGTAAGTCAGTTAGGTCGTCGTAGACGGTGATCTTGGGAAGTGTCACGCGCCCACTTTGCTCGCAAGCAGATTGGGAGATCTTTTCCCAACGTTGTAGCTTGGCAGACAAGCGGTCTGAGTTAAGGCGAACTTGGCTTCGCTCTGATCGAAACACGGCGATCTCTTGAACACCGAGCTCGGTTACTTTTTGAACAATCAGATCTAGTTTTTCATTTGACACCAGCGCTTGCAATAACGAGATATGAAACGGAGATTCAGTGTCGACGGTAATTTTCTCGAGAATCTGGGCGTGGCATTCTGGTAATTTATCTGAAGTAAGCTCCGCTCGGTATGTCGCACCATCGGTGGCAATCAAGTCAATTGAGTCACCAATACTGCATCGGAGAACTCGGACAACATGATGACTGATCTCTTTATCCAACACGACTTGTGTTGAGAGATCTTCAGTAGACTCTTTCATAAAAAAGCGCGCGCCGCTTTTCGGTTTGTTCACTTCTAATGCTCCCTCTGTGGATGAGCCTAAAACACTCTAATCTAGTATATTAAGGTGTCAGAAGTTTAGAAAATCAAAAAATCTTCGCTCGCATAGTGAGTGCGCTACAGAAACTTTTTTACGCAGTTTGCAGGTGACATCCAAAGACTCTCGTGAAGAACCCGTGACCAATCCTCAAGATTTACTCGAGGACGTGTCTCGTTTGGTAGTGAGGATCGGTCAGGACATCCTGATCCCAAATTTTAAGTCTATCTCTCATGAGCGAAAATCTGATGGGAGCCCGGTGACCGAGATTGACCGCGAAGTACAGTCCATCCTAGAGAGAGAGCTTTCGGCACTTGTCGCTTCGCCAGTTCTGGGTGAGGAGATGGGCCCGCAACAGCAACAGGATCTTTGGTCCGATCGACATCTCGGGCTTTGGTGTGTTGATCCGATAGATGGGACGACCAATTACATCAACGGCATACCGTACTTTGCGATATCGGTTGCTTACTTTGCATCTGCATCCCCCCTTGTCGGGGTTGTCTACAATCCGGTGAGTGGTGAGTTGTTCGCAGCGTGTGCTGGAGAAGGCGCGACGCTCTGCGGGGAGCGTTTTAGCCGCAGTGATGAGAGTATCAAGATGTTGGGTGATTGTGTGGCCAGTATCGACTTTAAGAGACTACCGAGCAATATGAGGCAAAGCTTGATCGAGCGGCCGCCTTACTCCTCACAAAGGAATTTCGGTGCGGCCAGTTTGGAATGGTGTCACGTTGCCTCCGGTCAATTCGATGTTTATTTGCATGGACGACAAAAAGTATGGGATTTCGCTGCTGGCGCCCTTGTTTTGGCTGAGGCGGGTGGCCGAATGAGTACGTTTGATCATGAGGATATTTGGGTTGGGCCGGAGCTCTCCAGAACGGTCATGGCGGCGTCAAATGCAGCGATTTTTGCAGATTGGATTGCCCACGTCGGTAAAATCAGCTGACTGTCCCCTAAGTCATTGTTTCTTGACTAAAGATTATCTTCGGGGTATCTTGGAACGTTTCCTTTTTTAAAGCGTAGACGCAGTAGGTGGACTCATGGAAATGACGGGGGGGCAGGTCACCGAGCTATCGGGGGCTGAGATTGTTTCGCGATGCTTGGCGGAAGAGAAGGTTGACTTTTTATTCGGTTATCCGGGGGGCGCTGTCCTTCCGATATATGACGAATTATTCAAGCAACAACAAGTGAAACATATTCTCGTGCGACACGAACAAGCAGCCGTTCACGCAGCTGATGCATACGCTCGCTCGACCGACAAAGTCGGTGTCGCTTTGGTCACGTCTGGTCCAGGGGTTACGAATGCCATTAGTGGCATTGCGACGGCATACATGGATTCTGTTCCGATGGTTGTTCTTACGGGGCAGGTCCCAACGAAAGCGATTGGGGAAGACGCATTTCAAGAGGTGGATACGGTCGGTATCACTCGACCCTGCGTGAAGCACAACATCCTAGTCAAGCGTGCTGCTGACATTGCGCCTGCAATTAAAAAGGCATTTTTCTTGGCAGCAACTGGCCGACCTGGACCTGTGGTCGTTGATATTCCTAAAGACATCACTTTAGAGAAAACCCCGTATTTTTACCCCAAGTCGGTAGAGTTACGATCATATAACCTCGTGACTCGTGGGCACTCGGGACAAATCAGGAAGGCAGTAGACCTCCTACTGGCTGCAAGGCGTCCGGTGATTTACACGGGGGGCGGAGTGATTTTTGGCAATGCCTCTGAATTATTGAAAACTTTAGTTAAAAAGTTGGGCTACCCCTGTACTAACACGCTGATGGGGTTGGGAGCTTTCCCCGCAACTGATCCCTTATCGCTTGGGATGTTGGGGATGCATGGGACGTACGAAGCAAACATGGCGACCCAACACAGTGACGTAGTTCTTGCAATTGGCGCGAGATTCGATGATCGGGTGATTGGAAATCCAGATCACTTTGTCGCTGAGCCTAAGAAAATCATTCACATTGATATTGATCCCTCCTCAATATCGAAGCGCGTCAAAGTTGATGTGCCGATTGTTGGCGATGTCGGCGAGGTCTTGAAGGTCATGATCGAACAAATTGATGAGTCCAAAGGAGTTCAGTCGCCGCAAGAGATCCAAAGTTGGTGGACTCAGATCAACGACTGGCGGTCCACAGATTGCCTCAAGTTCAACCAAAGCGGTGACATCATTAAGCCTCAGGCTGTTGTTCAGACGCTTTACGAGTTGACCAAAAATGAAGACACGTTCATTACATCAGACGTGGGACAACATCAAATGTGGGCTGCACAGTACTACAAGTTTGATCATCCTAAGCGCTGGATTAACTCGGGCGGTCTTGGCACCATGGGTGTGGGGCTACCGTACGCGATGGGGGTTCAGTTTGCACACCCGAATGCCACAGTCGCGTGTGTGACGGGTGAGGCCAGTATCCAAATGTGTATTCAAGAGCTGTCGACTGCTAAACAGTATCGATTACCGATCAAAGTCATCAGTTTGAACAACCGTTATCTCGGCATGGTTCGCCAGTGGCAAGAGTTTTTTCATGGCAACCGCTATTCGGAATCTTACATGGACGCATTGCCTGACTTTGTGAAATTGGCGGAGTCGTATGGTCACGTAGGTATGAGAATCGAAAAGCCTTCAGATGTTGAGGGTGCGCTTAAAGAGGCTTTGGCACTCAAGGATCGATTGGTGTTTATGGATTTTCTGACTGATCAGACAGAAAACGTGTATCCAATGATTCCCGGTGGCAAGGGGCTTTCTGAGATGATCCTTGCCTAAACGACGCTAAGAATCACAACGCGCAAAATTCCATGAGACACATACTTTCTTTATTGCTCGAGAACGAATCTGGAGCATTGTCACGAGTTGCCGGGTTATTTTCTGCCCGCGGCTATAACATCGAATCCCTGACGGTGGCTCCAACCGAGGATCCATCTTTGTCCCGAATGACGATTGTAACGATCGGTTCGGATGAAATACTCGAACAGATTACCAAGCAGTTAAACAAACTGGTTGATGTGGTCAAGGTGATCGACCTGACCGAGGGTAATCATATTGAGAGGGAGTTGATGCTCGTAAAGGTCAGAGCTGTCGGCAAAGATCGAGAGGAGATGAAGCGAATATCAGACATCTTCAGAGGCCGCATTCTTGATGTTACGGACAAAACTTACACGGTTGAGTTAACTGGCACGAGTTCGAAATTAGACGCATTTTTTGATGCGTTGGACAAAGAGGCAATATTGGAGACCGTGAGAACGGGCGCTTCTGGTATCGGTCGCGGCGATAGAATCTTAAAGGCCTGAAACTGCAATCTGCAAAACAATTAATAACGAATATATCGAGGGAATTATGAAAGTTTTTTACGACAAAGATGCAAACCTTCGCCTTATCAAAGGCAAGAAAGTCACCATTCTTGGATATGGGTCACAGGGGCATGCGCACGCGCTCAATTTGAAAGATTCTGGCGTCACTGTAACGGTTGGTGTGCGTAAAGGAGGATCATCCTGGACCAAAGCAAAAAAAGCCGGCTTCGCGGTTAAAGAAATGGGCGCCGCGGTTAAAGGGGCGGACGTGGTCATGCTTTTATTGCCAGACGAGAATATCGCGCAGGTTTATCAAGACGATGTAGAGCCCAATATTAAGAAAGGCGCAGCAGTTGGTTTTGCGCATGGTTTCAACGTGCACTTTGGTCAGGTGAATCCATCAAGTGACGTCGATATTATTATGGTTGCTCCAAAAGCCCCTGGTCATACGGTACGATCAACTTACGCGCAGGGTGGTGGTGTGCCGTGTCTTATTGCGATTCATCAAGATGCGTCTGGGAAAGCGAAGGATGTGTCGCTTTCATACGCTGCTGCGATCGGTGGCGGCAAGGCCGGAATCATTGAAACTAATTTCCGCGAAGAGACTGAGACCGATTTATTTGGTGAACAGGTTGTTTTGTGTGGCGGCACTTCAGCTCTGATTCAGGCTGGATTTGAGGTTTTGGTTGAGGCTGGATATTCGCCAGAGATGGCCTATTTTGAGTGTTTGCATGAGCTAAAACTCATTGTCGATTTGATTTACGAGGGTGGCATTGCCAACATGCGTTACTCGATATCAAACAATGCTGAATACGGTGACATTACTCGTGGGCCGCGAATCATCACCGAAGAGAGTAAAAACGAAATGCGTAAAATCCTGAAGGAAATTCAAACAGGTGAATACGCGCAAGAGTTCCTGCTTGAGAATCAAACGAGGAACACCAAACTCACATCGACCCGTCGGATTGCGGGGGAGCACAAAATTGAAGAGGTTGGTGGCAAGCTTCGGTCAATGATGCCTTGGATTAAGGCCAATCGACTTGTCGACAAGTCAAAAAACTAGTCTGCTAATCTTGCGTGGGAAAAGCTTTGATTTTGCGCAAAGTTGATCCCGCTCGCACGATTCAAAGAGAAGAACTATGAAAGATCGGATGTCCCATCCCTTTATCGCCAAGGAGGGATGGGTACATCTCGCGACCGTAAGTGCCATGGTGCTCCTCGGATCGATGTATTCGGCCTACCTGGGCGCTGTTCTTTTTTTATTGTTCGTCTTTGTGCTCCAATTCTTTCGGGATCCGACCCGGGTAACCATCGATGATGCGTCGTTGGTGAGCGCACCCGCTGACGGACGAGTTATCGTTGTTCAGGAAGACGAGGATCCGTACACCGGGTCAGCGTGTCTTAAAATCAGTATTTTTATGAATGTGTTTAACGTCCACTCGAATCGATCTCCGTGCGCTGGGACCATTGTTAAGCGTTCCTATTCTCCAGGACGGTTTTTCAATGCGGCTTTAGACAAAGCGTCCGATCAAAATGAGAGGAATGCGTTAGTCATGAAAACAGATCAGGGACATCAGATTACGTTTGTGCAAGTTGCCGGCCTAATCGCTCGAAGAATACTTTGTTATGTCGGAGAGGGAGACTCGGTATCGAAGGGTCAAAGATATGGATTTATCCGATTTGGTTCCAGAGTTGACGTGTATCTTCCTCGCTCAGCTCGACCTAAGGTTAGTCTCGGTGATAAAGTGGTTGGGGGTGTGACGAGTATCGCGGAGATTGCTTAGGTGGAATCCGGAGATAAGGGGGACGTCGAAGAGGTAAAGCAGCAAAGCCAGCGCAGGCAGCGTTTTTTTTGGTTGCCAAATGCGATCACCATCTGTGGGCTGTTCTCGGGCTTTTACGCAATAGTACAAGCCATGAACCATCGTTTTGAGCTCGCCGCGATGGGCATCTTTATAGCCATGATCTTCGATGGGCTGGATGGTCGGGTAGCACGTTTAACGAACACGCAGTCTTCGTTTGGGGCGCAGTTTGATTCTCTAGCGGATATGGTTGCGTTTGGTGTCGCACCTGCTCTAGTACTTTATGAATCTGAGTTACGGTTGATCGGAGGCAAATTGGCATGGGCCGCAGCATTCATCTACGTTGGCTGTGCAGCACTTCGATTGGCAAGATTTAACGCAAACATCGAAAAAGTTGATGGTCGTTTTTTTCAAGGGTTACCTAGCCCAGCAGGAGCAGGCGTAATTGCTGGTTTCATATGGGCTACTCAAGTAAATGAATTTCAAGGTCTTCCCTGGTTAGCGTGGGTTCTGGCTGTATCGGTTGGATTTACAATGGTCAGCAACGTCAGATACCACAGCGGTAAACAGATAAATATTAGGAAAGCGGTCCCTTTCTCTGTTGTCGTACTCATTCTCTTTTTGATCATGCTCGCGATTCATCTCGCGGATAATCTCCCAGAGATGTTGTTCTTGGTGTTTTTGGGTTACTTCCTATCTGGATATTGCGCTATTGTCGGGTCGTATATGAAGAAAATCCGAATGTCCAAGAAGTGATCGTATTAAGATCATCGCGCTAACTGATCCAACGACTTAAAGCTCGCTTGCAAGTGATATTGAATCATCCTATATTCTATTGATGCCATGCTTCGGCTTGGCGCCTCTACTGATCCGCAGCTTAAGTAGCTGTGCTTGAGAACAACGTAATTGATCACCTGGGTAAACCAAATGACAGACAGATTATTGATATTTGACACAACGATGCGTGATGGGGAGCAAAGCCCAGGTGCTTCGATGACCAAAGAGGAGAAGCTCAGGATCGGTAAGCAGTTGGAGAGAATGAAAGTTGATGTCATTGAGGCAGGGTTTCCAGCTGCGAGTAATGGAGACTTTGAATCCGTTAATGCTGTCGCTCGCGCGATTACAGAAAGTACTGTGTGTGGGTTGGCTCGAGCGTCTGAGAGTGATATCCGTCGCGCTGCCGAGGCGGTAAAGCCAGCTAATAGTTCGCGGATACATACGTTCATTGCGACGTCTCCGATTCATATGGAGAGAAAACTTCGTATGACTGGAGACCAAGTCATCGAGCAGGCAGTTAAATCGGTGAAACTCGCGCGATCGTTATGTCAAGACGTTGAGTTCTCTCCAGAAGATGCTGGACGGTCTGAGCTTGATTACCTATGTCGCATACTCGAGGCTGTGATTGAAGCGGGTGCGCGAACGATTAACATACCTGACACGGTTGGCTACACCATGCCAGACCAGTTTGCCGATCTGATCAAAAATTTAATTGAGAGAATTCCAAATTCAGACAAAGCGATTTGGTCTGTACATTGTCATAACGACCTTGGCGTCGCTGTCGCAAACTCGTTAGCAGCGATTTCAGCGGGCGCGAGGCAGATTGAATGTACCGTGAATGGCCTGGGAGAGAGGGCAGGCAACGCGTCACTCGAGGAAGTTGTGATGGCAGTGAGGACGCGTCAGGACTTTTTTAAGTGTGATACCCGAGTTGATGCGACACAAATTGTTCCCGCGTCAAAGTTAGTTTCTGCGATTACCGGATTTCCAGTGCAACCGAACAAGGCGATTGTTGGTGCTAATGCATTCGCGCACGAATCTGGCATTCACCAGGATGGTGTACTAAAGCATCGAGAAACGTATGAAATTATGAAGGCTGAAGATGTTGGCTGGACGACTAACAAACTGGTTCTTGGTAAGCACTCAGGCAGGAATGCTTTCAAGCAGCGATTGATCGAGCTCGGCGTTGAGCTCGATGGTGAAGAGGCGATGAATGCCGCGTTCGTTCGGTTCAAGGAACTCGCAGACAAAAAGCACGAGATTTTCGATGAAGACTTGATCATGCTTGTTTCCTCTGATGAAGCAATTAGCCAAGATCAGGAGCGCTTCAAGTTATTGTCAATAAAAGCGAAATTAGAAACGGGTGAATCTCCGATTGCCTCGTTGTGTCTTTCGGATTCTGGGTCTGAGCGACTGGCAGAGGCTACGGGCAGCGGCCAGGTCGATGCCACGTTCAAAGCAATAGAGGCAATCGTATCTAGTGGTGCGGATCTGCAGTTGTATTCCGTTAACGCGATTACTAGTGGAACCGATTCTCAAGGTGAGGTGAGTGTTCGTTTGTCCAAAAATGGCAAGATTGTCAATGGACATGGAGCAGATACGGATATCGTTGTCGCTTCTGCGAGGGCTTATCTGAATGCGGTCAATAAGCTGCAATCAGGCGCGGAAAAAGTAAACCCGCAAGTGTAGTGTCACACGAACTGTTGCGGGTTCTGATAGATGAATTTGGGAGAGGTAAAACGGAGCGAAGGAGATTGTTGGCGAAGGTGCGGAGTTATTTAAGACTTCGGTGGAACAGTTTTCTCCCTTTAGTGTTTTGTGGCACGCTCTGCTCGTGTGGTGGGTTTAAAGATTATGCTCCCGATCCGATTAGTCAAGCCGATATAACTCGGGAGTTTGAATCAAATCGCCAATCCCTTGCATCCATCGAAGAGTTTGTTACCGAGGCTGGCTACCAAAATGGATGGCCACCATCGACGTGGGGCCTCGATGAGCTAACCATTGCCGGGGCTTATTTTAGTCCTTCCATTCAACTCTCGAGACGTTTAAAAGAGCTAACGGACGCTATTGGCGACTCGATGCTAAACGAAAGTGGCATCAGTCTCTCAATAGCTTCTGAGTACCACTCACGCGAAGTCGTTGGTGATGAACCGTGGGGAGTGGGTTTTGTAGTGGGTCTTCCGTTCGTTACGAAAGAGAAAAAAAAGACCTTATCCGATAAGTCACTTTTGTATAAAGAGTCAGCGCTCTACGACTTGAGCGCAGCAGCTTGGAAATTACACTCTAATCTTCGAGATTATCTTTTAAGCATTAATTTTGTGGACCAACAGCTTGAGTTGGCAAATCAAAAGCTACGATTATTGATGGAAGTCGGAGAACTGACTCAAAAGAGAGTGGATAACGGATTTGATTCATCAATCGATTTGACGAAGCGGCGGTTAGCTATCAAAGATTTTGAAGAGCATGTGTTGGAATTAGAATCCTCGAGGGTTGAGTTGGTCTCTAAACTCGCTGGTGAGGTTGGGTTGCCCTTTGATGCGTTTGCCACATCCGGTATTTTTTCAGATTTGTTGAACAAGGAAGTTAGCCTATTGCATAGGGACGCTTATCGCACGATTGCGTTACGACATCGATCCGATTTACAAAAAACGTTAGTTGAATTCGGAATCTCGGATGCAGAACTTAAACTTTCTTTGATTGCTCAATATCCGGAGCTCACATTTTCTCCTGGGTATTTCTGGGATCAAGGAGATAGTGTGTGGAATTTTGCTCTTGGTCTCATCATGCCAAAAAACTCAGATGTAAAGATACTTGAGAAAGAAGCATCGAGAGCTGTTCAGCGAGCTAGGGTAAAGGAGATACAAACAAATATACTCTCCGATATTGATACGGAATACTCCTCGATTTTATTTAAGCAATCTGTTTTGTCACTGCATCAAGAAAAAATCAGTCAAGCATTTGATTTGATGGATCGAAAAGTAGCTGAGTTTGAACGTGGCCACACGAATCGTGTCGAGTTGTATGAGGCGCGTATCCAATTGCTCGATTACTCGTCGAGAATGCTCGAGGATCAATTTTCACTGATGCAATCAATTGCCGCCCTAGAGGATATTTGCGAATCACCTGCATTTTTTGACTCGAATATCTCTATCGGGTCTATTAATACTAGAGAGGATCTCTGATGTTAAAAGACAAGTCTCTTCTCATCATCAGTTCGTTGATCATTGTGATTGTTTTACTTCTATTAGCTTTGGTCGATGCTAATCGAGACAGTCTCAATTTTGTCGAAGAGGAATTTGAGGAAGAGATTGAGACAGCGGACACCGCAGGGTTTGAAAGTGGACGTCCCTTTGTGTCACTAGATTCGCAATCTCAAGATGCGGCCGGAATACGAGTTGTGTCTTTGACGTCGCATATTTATTCCGTTGGAAGTAGAGTGTATGGGACTGTTATCGATCCTTCCGAGCTGAGTGAGGCTAGGCATCGAATAAAGATCATTGACTCAGAGGACGCTTCTGATGCATCACAAGAGGCATATTCGCGCGAGCGCTACGAGCGAGCTTTGACGCTTTTCAGTGATCGACGAAGTATCTCTGAGCGAGAATTACAAGAGGAAAAAAATAAGTTAGACCTGATTCAATCAAAACGGAGATCAAACCAGATTGCGAGAGATGCCGTTGGTGACTCCATAGCATTAAGTTGGGGGTCGGTCCTGTCAGGTTGGGTACTGAGTGGCTCCCCAATATTAGAAAAGCTACTCAAGCAAGAGTTACACCTTGTTCGTCTTCGCACTCGAGAGTCTGACGAGGGAGACGGAATCATGGGGGCGAGGATCGCTCCAATTGGTAAGCCTGCGGCTGTGTCAGATGCAACATATGTTTCCGATGCACCCAATATACGGTCGGGTGACGGCTCGCTCGATCGATACTTTGTCACGACAGCAGATTTACCATACGGCACGCGCGTGATTGCGATCGGGAAAACTGGTCAAGAGGATATGGTCGGGGTGTTAGTTCCAAACGAATCTGTGGTCTGGCATGCTGGTAAGCCATGGGTGTATCGTAAAGATGAAGATGAAGTGTTCAGTCGAATTGAAATTCGTGCTGATGTTGATTTAGGCATCGGCTGGTTCGAGCAGGGGGTGCTTCAAGAGGGGGACTACGTTGTAGAGTCCGGAGTTCAATTGTTACTCTCCGAGGAGCTCAAGTATCAAATTCGTAATGAAAATGAGGATTGACAGGATCGCGGTTAATGGGTGTACGAACACCCCGGAGGTCATTAACTCGTGATCGCAGGAATCGTTCGTGGCTCCGTTAAGTATGCTGGCGTTGTCGTCGCTCTTGCGATCACGCTTGTCATGTATGGTTTCTATACCGGCATTAACGCTAATCTAGACG
>VMBT01001707.1_pt1 | contig 11535 bp, 24 predicted proteins | sample 4404301 | NCBI WGS metagenome assembly VMBT01 (sample SAMN12238535, study PRJNA552566) | marine metagenome | isolation source: Coastal seawater | place: USA: coastal Georgia, Sapelo Island | collected 2008-08/2009-08
AGTGCGAACTGTCCATTCTTTAGTTCCATAAGGTTAAATGACTTGTGTTCTTCGGGTGTTTCACTTGTTGAGTAGTCAATTTTGTCTATGTCGGAGTGATAATTGTCTAAAGTACACACATATTTTCCTTTCATGCTTCCAAAATGCCTTGTTCTGACCTCCCATTCCATTGAACCGACAAATTGCTTGCAAATATTAACGACTCCGTAGTCCATGCAATTCCAAAACTGGAGGTTTGGTAGGTCAAGGTCAGGATCGGGGGTTTCGGGACTACTCAAAAAGGCACTGATAGGCAACTTATCGTACATTGCAGCATACTCTGGTAGATAAGTTTCAAAATAAAATGCTCTTCCGGGAATAGATTTAGCAGATACCCATACTCCTTCAACAAATTCTCCCTCTCCTGATTGAAAATCTGTTAGATATTCTTTCCTTACCCATACCTTCTCTGAAGGCATGTTGCATATTAGTTCAGACATCCTTAGAGATTACGGCATTTTTTGTATTTATCCGTAGAGATGCGTAAAAGGATTTTTATAAGATCTCATAAAACCCCCATAAGTTTCCATAAGACACAAAAAAACCGGGGATTACTCCCCGGATCTTTGTAGGGTATTTATCGACCCTGCCCACGATAACGTTTGCGAGCTTTATTTCTGCTGGTTGCTGCATACTTCGTGTGTTGCCCAGATCCTTGTCTGGTCTTTTTGGGATGACTCTCGATGAATACAGTGCCGAGCAGTGATTTTTTAATCGCAGCCATTAGTCAGTTACCTCTTCTAGTTCAAGGAGTTCTGGATTGAACTCCCCTTCATTATAGAACTTCTGTGCCAATTCGTCAAGTATCTCTGTGGATCTTTCATAAGACACTGCTTTGTGAAGAACTTCTCCGTCGTATATGATGTTAAATTTTGCCATATAGTGAAATAGAAATAAAAATATATGATCCTTAAAAATAAAATATGATGACCTATTGAGTTATCAAATAATCCTCGTCTTCTCATGTCCTACACGAATTCTGGGATCACACCAGATTTTAAATCCTGCAGCCTTAGCATCAAGACAGAATGAAACATCCTCTCCACACATATCCTGAACATCACCTGACTCGAAGATCTGCATTTTAGGAGCAAACCAAGGATACTTTATCTCAGGATGTTCAAAAACTCCGTTCTTAATCATTACCCAACCAAATCCAGTGTAATCAACTGTGAATGGTTTCTGACGTTTACTAATGCCATCAACCATCTCATGATTCATGACTCCTCCATTACTACGGAAGTCATCCTCCTCTAACCAGTGTGCAACTGAGGTTGTTCTTCCGTCTTCTGTGCAGTACCATCCTGCAACAATATGTCTTTCCTTTTCTGGATTTGATGCAAAAGATTTATGAACTAACTGAGCACCAGGAGTATCAGGACTTACAAGTTCCTGTCCAGCAGTGTTTGTAGCAGGATCAACAACTCTATATTCTTCCTGAGCAACAGCAGCAACTACTTCTACTGCCCCTTCTGTACCCTCTTCGACTATTTCATTTGTTTCTTGCAGTCTCCACTGCTTTTCTGTCATAACGGCTTCTTCTGGAAATGCAAGATCACATAATTTCCAAAAGTCATCAGTTTGAAATACAATATCACTATCAATCCATAACTGATAATCATAAGGTAACTTACCGTCCCAGGGAATTTGATCGGGTCCTCTGAGAACATTCGCACCTAAACACTTACACCTTGCGAAATTTACCATAGATGAATAATCTTGGCAAATCTGAAAACTCATCTGATTTTGATATAATTCAAAACTGAGTTTCAGAAAATTCTTCAAAAAGATATACGAGACATTTCTTCCTGGCAAACAAAATGCTATGCGCTTTCCTCGCATTCTTGCTTTGATCTTCTGGATGTCCCACTCGTTGACTTTTTGTGTCTTTCTTTCGTTACTTTCTTTTGGCTTTGCTACTTTAAATCCTTTTGCCATAATTCTCTCAAACCTTCAATGTTATTTTAATATACTTTATGATAACGGTCAAGTCAATATGATGACTCTGCTGCTACTTTTGTATTTACTGTGAGTTCCTCATAAGATAAATCTGAGGTCGTATAATTGTTATTTCCTAAGAACTCTGTGAGATAATTGATATTCTTCCAGTACTCTCGGAATTTTTCTTCGGGTAGATTATGATATACACACTTGTCTTTTAGATATATGTGGTAGATCTTATCTGATTTCATATAATCTTATTGAGTTCACTGCGGTATTTAGTTATCTTCTGTTTCGTGCTTTTAGGTACATTATGAGACCTACTGAGGCAATTATAAGAATCTTCCAGGTTATCGGTGCTACCCATAATAAGAATAAAAGAATCGCAATGCCCCTCAGCATTTTTCCGGGATGATAAATGAACCATCCTGCAATGATTGCACGGTAGATATTCCAATAGGGGGTTTTCAATGGTTTTCTACCTCGGGAAATTTTTAAAGGGTTTGCGTATTTCATTTTGAAAATAATATAGAGATCTTTATATAGAACGCAAAGGACAAGATTTGTAGGTTAGAAGGACCCATTGTTTTAATATACGGTACGCCCCGGTCAACCCCCCTTGGGCCACCTCAACAACTGTCACATCCATAAGAACTGCTAATCGATCAGAACTGCTGATGGATGGGAGGGGGTGACCCCTCCCTGTGCTGATCAGTCCTCCCAGATGCACCCCCAGAAAGAACCCTTCCCGTGGGTCGCCTCGCACCATTGCTCTGCAGCAAATTCAGCAGTGGCAAAGAAGTCTTCCTCCAGTTCGATGGCATCGACGGTCAGGGTGACATCGGCGGTGCCGTTGGGGATCCAGTGGCGGGCATCGGTGGGCAGGAAGAACGACACGCACACATCGACGGTGGTGGGGTTGGTGGTGTGCTGGAGGCAGGTGGCAGGCATCGGGTTGCTCCCTTTGGTTGACTCTGTAATTGTAGCAGATCAGGGGGTCAGGTGTGACCCCCAAACCTTAAGAGATTCTGAGAATCTCAACCCAGCAGTGCTGCTGCCACCCGGTCACGTTTGCGGGGGTTGATGGCAAACCAAAGGTCACGTTTGCCGGTCTTGTCGTTCCGGGTGGCACCCAGGGCACCCTGGGTTTCGAGGGTGCAGAGCACTGCATGGACAGTGCCTTTGTGGTTGCGGGGGTTCAGACCCATGGCACGAACCAGATCGGATCCGGTCATCGGACCCTGCTGGATCAGGATGCTGCGGGCAGCAACACGGATGGCAAGGGTGAAGGTGTCGTTGATCAGGGAAAGCATGGTGGGTTGCCTGTTGACTCTTTAATTATACAGAGGGGGGAGGGGGGATCGTGGATGATCCCCCGGATTTGTTGCAGAAGTTTACAGACCGAACTTCTCTGCACAGATGGGACCGATGCCCCTCTCGATACTGTCTTTGCGGGTCAATTCCCGACCGCAGCAGGAGCAGTTACCAGTCTGCTGCCCGTACAGGGTGGCATGGGAGGTGGGATCCTGTGAGATCTGCTGGAGAGATGCCACCAAGGCAGCATCGCTCAGGTTGGTTTGGTCAACAGTCAACCAACCCTGATAAATGTTGCTCAGGGTGCCCCAGTCGTTCAATGCTTTCTCATGAGAGAAGACATACACCTTGCCCTGGTACTTTGAGGGTTTGATGATGCAATCCTGGAAACGCAGAGTGATACGCTTCAGACCAGACTTCTGTGCCTGCTCGATAGTCCGAACGATGCCGGAGAAGTCCTTGCGGGCATGACGGATGATGGGGTGGCGCATTTGGTGCTTACCGGGGGTAGTGGGGGGACCGTTTGCCCCCCGTTGAAACCATTATGGGTCAGATGGGGACCGTTTCCAGTCCCCTTGTGCAGGTTGTCCGATTGTCACACCCCCAGTGCTGCTCGCAGTTCCTTCTTCACCGTGCGGTTGACCCGTGCTGCCTTGCCCCATGCAGTGCCCTTGGGTTGGGTGCCATGCACCAGGATGGCAAAGGGTCCGGGGGTGAAACAATGCCGTTCGTCAACATCAACCGGCAGACCCAAAGTGTTAGCATCCTCGACAGATTGCACGACTTTGGTGTACCTGGAGAAGTAACCTTCATCGATCAGGTAGTCAAACTTGCCACCATAAGATGCAGTCATGTAGAAATTAGAGGGCAACTTAAAGTTTACAAACAACTGCAAACTCTTAGAGTAGCAGTAGAACTTAAGATCAGGATTGCGGTGTGCAACTTCAATCCAGGCATCCAGATAAGCACCGGAGAAGAAGTCACCCGACTCATGAATACGAACACGGGTGTGCTTTTTCTTGAGGTTTTTGTGCAGTTCGGTGTTGATCAGATCTGCACAATTGCCTGCCTTGAGAGCATCAATGATCTGCTGAAGATTCTCTGCACGGTTGTAGAAAACCGCATCGTATTGCACCTCAGAGGATGCAGCAAAGCACCTGAACTCAGTGTGAGGTCCATCCGCAATCTTGCGACCCTCGGGTGTAACAATCGCCATGGATTTGCAGAACATAGCACCTGGGCAGGTCTTGCCTGCGGGCAAGTTGAAGATCAGGGTGTTTTTGTTGATCTTAGCGTTGCCGGTGGAGAAGTGCAGTGCCATGGGGTTTGTTGCGGTTGAACCTATCTTAGAGCATGGGGTGGGGGCATTGGTGCCCCCGATGTGCCACCTAGGCAGGTGGTTGCCAGGTCCAGGTGGTGGGTTCCTCGCAGGTGATCCCGGTCTGTCCCCACAGTTGATCCACAGTCACCTGGAAGAGGGACGCCAACTGCTCGTCGGTGAGACCGCTGATCACGGTGAACTCTTCGGGGGGCAGGAACTCTTCGACTTGGGCGTTGGTGGTGAAAGGATCCATGGTGCGTTTCCGGTTGACTTGATCAGTGTAGGGCATGGGATGGGGGCATCCCTGCCCCCGGTGTGCAACTTAACGGATTGTCACAGACACCCGTTTTGATCTAACTTACCCCATGCAATTTGGTTTCCATAAACACCCAAATAGTAATCTGAGATGCTGATGCCAAATCGTTCGTCATTCTCATCACAATTCCGGGTAAGATCCATCCCAAGGTAGAACTTATCAGAAAATTGATAAGGAGTGGAGAACTTAACCTTTCGGAGTTGTTGATACATAAGACCCAGAATCACGGCACAAATTGCACCAATGGTGAGAATGTTTGTCCAAACCTGTTGCCAATCAATGCTTTCAATTTTAGTTTCGATTTTAGAAACTAGGGAGATGAAAGCATCAACGGGAGGGAAGGAAGGATTGAAAGTGGTGGCGGTCATTGTCTTGGGAGTGAGGGGAAAGTGTAGAGGCATCCCTCACATGAAACACAATAGGGGGTGGGGGTCACCTATGCAACCCCCTTTGTGCCACCTTGGCAACTGGTTCAGATCTTGCCCTCCTTCACCAGACGATCATAAAAGGCAGAAGCAACCTTGCCGCAGTGGGGACATGCTTTTGCGTACTTAATCTCACTGCGGAGAGAGTAAACATTGCCACAAGCATTTCGTGCATACTTAACACGATAAGTTGCGGAGATGAGTTTCAACAACTGGCGATTTTCCAGTTTCTCATCATCATTCTTGCCCTTAACTGCTGCCCACTGATAGACAGGAGAAAAGTGGTTGTAGTTGTGATCTTCGGTGCGGCACTTTTGCAACACTTTGATGATGTTGCGTGATGTCTTCTCACCAAAGATTGGAGTCATCTCATTGAGCATGAAGACATCAAATTCTTCTGCTTCAGTGAGAGTTTTGATCTGAGACTCAATGTCAGAAACTGTTGCCAAGACTTGCTGAAGTTGGATCTGAAGAGCAGCAACGTCAGTGGTGGTAGCAGGCATGATCGGTTTGGGAGGTTGTGGTGGGTTGTTTGCCTCCGATGCACATAAGATCTCATGGATTCGGGGGCAGTGCAACCAGTTGTGGACTGTTAAAGAATTGGCACAGCACCATTGGACAGAAAAAAAGAGGGGTGATACCCCTCTCTGATCAGATCTCAATGTCCCAGTGTGGATCATTGTCGAGCAAAACCCAGAAGTGGTTTTTGCCGTTGGAGGAGGTGACGAACACCTCCCGACCGTTGTTCTGCTCCACTGTGACCTTGGATCGGTGATCCATCAGATTAGCAAAACGATTCTTCGCCTTGCTGCTCTTGGGTTTGACAAATGCCATGATCAGTAGTGCGTTGGATGTCCCACCCAGTTTACATTGTCGAATGGGTCGTGCTCTTCCTCTTGTGACGATTCTTCATCTGGACTGATGGCATTGAGAATGTTGAGAATATCCTCACCATTCTTGCCCTGACGAAGCATACCGAGATAAGTTGAACGATTCATGAGAACTGAAGAATGAACGTGTGTATTCTCGTCGAGATTTTGTGAGATGTCAAGTGTCTTGTGACACTTCTTCAGGTGTCACATTCTCAACGAGTTCTTGCCAATATTCCTCATCATAAATTGCGGTGATGATTTCCTCCATGTCATGTTCGGAAGATTGTTGAAAAGAATCCACCAACAGATCATAGAGCGTTTGCTTCATAGAATTGGTGTCCATTTCATCTACAACGCGATCACAATACTTTTCGATGATCTCATCGAGTTGTGAAATTGAGAGTGTCATCAGTTAGTGGGAAAGTTACGGCAGACAGCATCACATAAGACCTTCACAAGTTCTGGATCATTTGTGATGCCATACTCTTGGAAATACTCATCAACAATACAGTCAATGTCCTCCATGAGTTGTTCACGGGCAGAAAGCATTGTGAGACGATCCATCAGAAATCAGCAAGAATGTGTTGAAAATTGAGAGAATTGATGCACCATCCGGTAGCAGCAGTGATCTCCTCTACCAGATCCTCTTCGTCGTCTGCCTCCCAGATCTGACCTACTGTAGCATCAACGAATCGTCTCTGCTCGTCTTCACTGATAGTTCCTTGACTATCCGTAAAGTCAAAATTAATCTCAGTGACCTGGAAAAGCATGAGAACCTCAACGACTCCACTAATATACACGCACATCTCGTCGAGATCTTGTGAGAGTGGACACCATGAGAACTGGCACACCATATCTCTTCGAGACCTTGTGAGGTCTTATACTATGAGAAATCAGATGAGAGGTGGGGTAACCTCGTAGACGAAAAGACATCGACACCGACCCTGCCATGAAATAATAATAAAAAATGATACAAAAAGGGGACGATTGTCCCCCTTAAGTATCACTCACAGAACACTTCTCCTTTGTGAGTTAACCAAACTCTATTTGCTTGGTATACTTCACCATGTCGAGTGTTGAAGTGATCATCACGATACGGGTTGTAATTAACCCTTACCATCTTCTCATTGCAACCTAAAGTGTTTGCCATGAGAGTGCCATAGCAGTATGCGTGAACATACTTTTTGCCCTCTTTGCGAACACGGTTGCGTCCCTTTTCGTCTACAACGAAGTGGGCATTGTCGAGCACAACGTAATCCCAACGCAACCAGACCCTCCAACCCTTGCCGGGGATCTTACGTTGGATGCTCCAGCAACCATCACGAAGGTTGCGGTAAACCCTGACGGTTTCCTTGTGGAGCACTTCCTCACCGTTTTGGTTGCGATGCATGGACTTGGTTGCGACTGGAATCAGTATAGGGCATGGAGTGGGGATCCGAAGACCCCCAGTGGACACTTCAGGCAGTGACCCACATCCACTCCTGACCATCCCTTTGGATAATCATTGTCCGCCCATGGGACTGTGCCGACCAATCGTAGGCAACATCCAGGGCGTGATCTTCACTGGTGAAGAACTCCTTGTCCTGCTCGTCGTAGAGCGGGTGAACAGACCAGGAAACAAATGCCATTGCTTTGTTGCGACTGAAGACAGTATAGGGCAGTTTTGGGACATGCCTAGGTCCCAGGTGGTCAGTTAGGCAACTGGCACCTTCTCCCAGTCGATGTATGCATGTGGGAACATCTCACTGCACTCGTCAACGAGACGATCTGCCTCCTCTCGGGTTTCCACCCGGTTCAGCATACGCTTCCCGCTCAGTTCATCCCAGGAGAGCATGTAGACCTGATACATGGTGCTTTGTGCGACTGAAGACAGTGTAGGGCAGTTTTGAGACCTGCCCAGGTCTTATGGACACTCCTCAGACCGTCACAGGAGTCAGGATGCCATCCTTCTTCCACTGGGCGATCTGCTTGCCGATGGACTGCTTCTCTTCGGCATTGCCGTCGATGCAGTTCTCAGTGCAGAACGCTTCGATGATGAAGGAATCACCCGTCTCGAAGTCGTAGGACTTGTCGGGGTTGGATCGGTAGGTGACCTTCACGTCACCGTTGCCATTCTGGCACTCAACAGAGTAGATGGCAGTGGAGTCGAACTTAAAGAGCATTGGTGCCTCTTGTGGTGTACTTGTGAATGGTAGGACAGAACTGGGAGGGTGTCAACCCCCCACAGCAACCGATTCCATCAGAATTTCTGATAGGGCAACACGAACAAAATCATTACAGATGATGTCCTGTGCTTCGAGGAAGTTGATGCACTCCTCGAAATCGGGATCCATCTCGGCAATGAAGGACTCGATGCCCGTTGCGAGAATGAGTGCTTTGTAGTCGTCCATGAGAACCTGTGTGACTTGAGAGAATCTTATCAGACCTTGATGGGATCCGCAACCACTCAGGTGGACGGTTTGAGAACTGTCTTCTCCAGGATGTCAAATACATCATCAGAACCGATGGATTTACCATCCTTGGTGTAATAACAAACACTGCATTCTACACCCATTCGTGAATCAATAGATGCAGAATTAACTTCCATGATGTTACTTACCATCGCAGAATGCAACACTTGATCAATCAACCAATCCCAAATCATGGTATTCTGTTCTTCAGAATCCACATTGATCAGTAGTTGATCACCAGTAAGTTGCAAATAACCTGAAAGATCATCACAAACTGCTTCGTGAGTTTGATCTTCATAATGCCACAGTGCTTCTTTATCATTAGCACTTAGATTCTCATTTTCTTGATCATCAACATTGTTGCCAATCCAATCGGCAGTTGACATCACAAACTGATTTAAATCAAAATCTTCTGCCACACGGCACTTGGCAGTTCCAACAAACTGAGTGTAAGACATGAGAACTGAGTGGTGAACAAATGAAGTATGGCAGGGATCTTATAAGAACACAAGACCCCTTGTGCCAGTTTCTAAAACGAACCAAGGATTACAGTAGTCATCAGTATCGAGAATCGTTCATGAATTCTTTATACACTTCGGCAACTTCTTCCCAGTGCTCATCACGAAGTTCGCAACATTGCGATTCCATGAAGTCATAAACCATGCCCCAATCGGCATCGGTTTCCATAACGAACTGGGGCAGAGATTGCAGAGCAGAGTAGAACAAATCGGTTTCGTTTTTGGACATGAGAATACAATACACGATTTTGGGGGGAACTCAACCCCCCTTGTGCCACTTAATCAGGTGTCTGCTGAGATGAAAGTGTTGAAGAACAAATCCCACGCATAGTTGTCATCAACAAAGGATTGAATCTCTACTTGATCGCATACCCAATCGTATGCCATATCACAATCTGCATTAGTATTCAAGACGAAATCTTGAAGACCTTTAATTGCATTCAGAAAGTCATCATCTTCAACCAAAGAAAGACGAATCTTGCCAGTTGAAATGTCACGAATGATGGTCATGAGATCTGTGTGAACTGCAGATATCTTATGGGATCAGGCAGAGAACTGCTGGTATACATGTGCAGGTTGTTGAACTGGCACACCAGTCCTTGATCCATACCATCCCATGATGCTAAAGGCAATTCCCATAAGAACTGCAAAACTTACAAGTTCTGATGATTTAAATTTCATCACATAAACTCCATGATGAAATATTCAACAGAAACTCCTTGCTCTTCTGCTAATTCATGAAGTGCTTGATCGAATGCATTGTCGATCTCATTCTTTTGGTTCTCATGATTGCAGAAGAGATCTAGTGATGATTCATGCATTGCGTAAAGTCTCTTAGAGGAACTTATACTGGATATCAACCTCGACAAGGCAATTATAATGGAAAATGGCATACCTTGTCAAGCCCCCTTTACAAATTGTTGTAATGGATTGAGATCCAGTGGTGTGGACATAAGAACTATACACCCTCTGAGACCCCTCCAGATGCCGCTGTGACACCTCTCAAAGTGTCCATAAGATATTGCGTATATCTCGTCGAGATCTTATGATATGGGCACAATCAAATGAGAGGTGGGGTAACCTTGATGATTAAATGTTCGTCACTGAACCTGCAATGAAATAATAATAAACAATAAAAAAAGGATCCCTTATATCAGGAATCCTTATACACGCACATCTCGTCGAGATTTTATGGTATCATATTCACCACCTATCAGGGCATGAGAGATCTTCGACATAAGATTCGACTCTCTCATTACCTTGAAGTTCTAGAACTTTATTCCAATCAATTTGATGTGGATCAAAATCTTGTAGTGCTTCAATTTCTAATGTGACTCGGTACTTTAACTTGTGAGCAATGTGATAAACAGACATGAGAACCTCGGAGGAATGGGTGTGGACTCTTATCCTATCATAATGTGAGTGGGGTGTCAACTGAATATATGTATAATCTAGTTGAGAATTATTAAGATTTTATGTGAGCATAAGAACACATAAAAAAAAAGGTTGGTCTTGATGATATTGTAGAGAATCATCAAGACCTTCCTTGGTTACCCACCGAGATCATTATAGCACACCCCATGAGAACCTGTCAAGCCCCTCCATGAGACTGTGTGGGATTCGGGATACATCAGAAGATCTCATAAGATTAGAAGGTCTTATGTGTATATCTCGTCGAGATTTGAGAGTCTTATATCAGTAGGTCTTATGTGAGGATCTCGAAGACATTTGAAGGTCTTATGTGAAAAAATATTTCGTCCCCCTTGACAAAAAGAGGTGCCCGTGCTATAATAGGCGGTCCAAGATCACAAGATCCGAAGGGATTTTAAGGGATTAAAATATCATAAGATCTAGTAGAGTTAATGTGAATCTAGTAGAGTAATATAGAGTATATGTGAATCTAGTAGAGTATCTAGTGCAAAGAAACCTTTTATTTATGTGAGCAAAACAAAACACAAAACCATATTTTTCCACAAGTTTTTCCACAGGTATTCCACAATGACATAAATCTAATAGAACAAGGATTTATGTCAAACTCATGAGAATAGAAACCCAGATGAACACTAGCAAGTCCATATGTGACATAAAAGAGTATGAGAACTATAGAGACTATTATGTCACCATTGATGGACAAGTGTTTTCCACAAAGTATAAGAACCCAAGACCAATCAAACCTAACAATGTAGGTAAGTATCAAACAGTAAGACTATCTGATGGTACTAAGACTAAAACATTCTACCTTCATAGATTAGTTGCTCTTGCCTTTCTTCCTAAACCAACTAACTCTGATCGTGTTGTTCACATTGATGGTAACAAACACAATAACAATGTGAATAACC
>VMBT01001708.1_pt1 | contig 11534 bp, 9 predicted proteins | sample 4404301 | NCBI WGS metagenome assembly VMBT01 (sample SAMN12238535, study PRJNA552566) | marine metagenome | isolation source: Coastal seawater | place: USA: coastal Georgia, Sapelo Island | collected 2008-08/2009-08
CCACTCCTGATCAGCTGAATGATGCTTCCACAGAGCGTGTTGGAAATGGATTTGCGAATCTTCAAAAACACCTGGAGAATGCGCGCAAGTTCGGCTTGAACCCTGTTGTGGCTATCAATCACTTCGTTACAGACACAGACGCAGAAGTGGAATTGGTCAAGCAGAAATGTGCAGATATGGGCGTTGAGGCGGTCCTGTCACAGGGATGGGCCAAGGGCGGAGAAGGAACGAGTGACCTTGCCCGTGCAGTAGTTGCGGAGATCGAAAAAGGAGAAGGGGAGTTCAAACAGCTCTACGACTGGAACTCTTCAGTGAAAGAAAAGATCGAAACCATCGCTACCGAGATCTACGGAGCGGATGGAGTAGATTACAGCAAACAAGCCCTGATTGATCTGCGACGAATCGAGAACCTCGGACTGGATAAAATGCCGATCTGTATGGCCAAGACTCAGAAATCGTTCTCAGATAACGATAAATTGGTTGGTCGACCTACAGGATTCAGGATCACAGTACGTGAGTTTGAGTTTGCAGCAGGAGCCGGATTCGTGATACCTATATTAGGAAACATGATGCGAATGCCTGGACTGCCCGCAGTTCCTGCGTCCGAAGGTATGGAGATCGACGCCGACGGTGTGATCACTGGACTGTCTTAAGCGCTGCTGAACATATAGCCTCGGCAGGCGTTCTCTATTTGAAGCTTTACATTTGATCGTAAATGCCTACTACGCGTACATATCGTGCGATACGATTTCGACATGCACAGAGTGAATCTGTGGATGACGTCCTGACCACCGAGAATGCTTTGCAGATTTCAGTAAATGGTGAAGCATTCACTATGACCATGCGTACTCCGGGTAGCGACCAGGCTTTGGTCCGTGGTTTATTGCACAGCGAAGATGTGGTTCTTCCGGGCGCTAACAGTTATCGGTATCAAACCAGTTGTATTGATGAGAACGGCGATATAAGCGCTGTCAACGTCATTCTCGATGCTCAGGATTCGGGAAAAGGTCTGGAAAGTGAAAGAAGCCTCATGTCAGTATCGTCATGTGGTATTTGTGGGAAACAAGACGCGGATAGCATTCTACCCGAAGGTGATCCACTTCAAACGAGCTATCAGCTCTATCCCGAGGATCTTTACCGGATGTTTCGCATCATGGAGAAGCATCAGAATACCTTTATTCGTTCAGGTGGATCTCATGCAGCGGCAGCATTCAACACCACGGTGGAAATGATCGCGCTGGGAGAGGATATCGGTCGACACAATGCTGTTGATAAAGTGATCGGACAATGTCTGCTAGACGGTACGTTGGCAGATGCAGAGGTTCTATTAGTGAGTGGTCGAATATCCTTTGAGATCATCACGAAGACATTCAAAGCAGGGATTCCTTTCCTGGCGGCAGTTTCAGCACCTTCAAATTTGGCTGTGGAATTCGCCGAAAAACTGGGCATCACGCTCATGGCTTTTTGTCGAGACGAGAAGTGCACGGTATACAGCCGCTCTGAACGTCTTTTAGGAGATAGGAGATAGGAGATAGGAGAGTTCTATACTGGTCAAATCATATCTGCGAACAATAAAGCGGCGAACAGCAAGCTTATCCAGGCAAATAGCCTGAAGAATCGATCCATAAATCTAAAATACCAGGGAACCTTTTTCACCAAGCCGGGATTGATGTTGGTCAAATTATTTTGCAACCGTCGATTCATTGCGGTGCCGACATATCGGAAAAAGAAATATCCCAAAATGAAACCAAGCGAAAGGAAGATCCTGCTTTCCAGTGTCATAAAAGGGATTCGGAACTTTGATCTCTGGAGATAGCCAGATTGCTGTCCCGAATGTTTCGGTCATCTGCGATCTTCTCGAAAAGGAAGCGAGCCTCTGCTTCGTCAATACCGGCGGCGAATTTGACTGTTTTCATCCCGTAGTCGAATTTCAGGGTGCCTGAGTTGAGTTTGTAGATACTGCGAACTTGTGAGATCATGGGCGAGCTGTGCAACTCAGGATTCAACTGCAGGTTCTTGATCTCCCCACAGTCGTACGTCTTTTTACGACCGATACCGAATACTCCTCTAAAGATGCGCAGCTCTACACGTTCAAGGGATATCACTTCCTTGCCTGCAACCATATTTGCTATCACGAAAATCACGAACGCTCCTCCAAGGGTCCAGCACAGAAGCCAGAACAGTAGAAAGTCGTTGGCAAAAAGAGGAGTGTCTTGTTTCCACAGAATTCCTATGACAGTCACCTCTCCAAATAACCATCCACCCATCCAGAAAGTCAGAAAAATGATCGCGATCCATATCCGAGATGAAGGAATTGTGATCTCGAGACGGTTGATGTCTTCATAGATCTTAGCCCTTCCCTTAGATGGAACTTCCATAGCTCGGATTACTCCTCAGAACCTTCTTCCTCCGGTTCGCGGTTTTGTTTTTCCAGTTGGTCTATCGTCTTCAGTCGCTCCTTACATTCGTCGATCAACGCCTGATCTCCTTCGTAGAAGTCAAGGATGCTCTTGATCGTTGCTCTGGCATTGAAGTAATCTTTCTTCTCCAGGTAGATACCCGATAGAAGGATGAATCCTTTAACGACCCAGTACTCATAGGAGGCAAAATCATCATTGAGCGCGAAGATGGCTTCTTCACATTCGTCGAATTTGCGTTTCTGGAAGAGGATGCGACACTTGTAGTACTGCGCCTCTGCTCCTTTTTCCGTCTTGCTTTCTTTCCGCACATAGTCGAAGCTGAATTCTGCACTGAGCGTGTTGCCATCTTCCCAATGGATCTTACCAAGGATGAGGTTAGCTTCGATCAAATGATCTTTGTCGATATTCTCGATAGGAAGGATATCCACGGCATTCTTCTTTGCCGCTTCCTTATTACCAATGCGGTAGTTACAGCGCATCTGTCCTACAAGTCCGATGACATAGTTGTCTTTGCTGTTGGCAATGCGCTCCAGCTGACTATAGTAAGGCAAAGCACGATCGTAGCGTCCTTCGAAGTAGAAACTTTCTGCCAGTTTGAGGTTCGCATCCTCGCTGAACTCGTTACGCGGTTGCGAGGCCACATAGGCATAGTGCTTTTGAGCGACATTATAACCCCTCACCGACCAGGCACATTCTGCCTTATAGTAGTTGACATGAAGCAGGAAGAAACCATTTTCAGAGAACCGTTCCATGTAATCATCAAAAGTCTTGTTGGCAGCTTTGCAATCCCCGCGACGATAAGATCGCATGGCAGATTCATACAAAAGTGAATCCTGATAAGTGATACGGATATCACTGTTCGGGATGGTCGCGATATAGTCCAGATAATCTGCTCCGCGACCACTCTTTACATAGATGGTTTCCATGAGCGACATGGCCTCCTGTGAGCTACTTGTCCGCGGGTATTTCTCCACAACTTCCTTGCAAAAATCAAGAGCCCGGTCATCCATTCCTTTTTGGTAGTAGATCAATCCCATTTTCAAGTTCGCCTCTGCGGTATAAATACCACTGTCGTACAGGCTGATCAGTTGATTGAAGTATTCCAGTGCTTTATCAGGATCTCCTTTGTCTTGCAGATATGTATTCCCGATCTCAAACACAGCGTCATCGTTGTAGATGGACTTCGCATACTTTTCATTGATCAACCTGAGCGTTTCGATCTTTTTGTCGGGCTTGCGTTGTAATCCGTAAATGATACCCTGCTGGTAAATGGCGTAATCACTCCGTCGGGCATTCTTGTCACTAACGGATCTATATGCGGTCAATGCCTTACTGTAATTCGTGCGCAGGAAATTACAATCTCCCAACCGCAGACTATTGTCCGTATACCTTTCAGGGTCAACTGCGTAGCTGGATTCACGCTCGAATTTGCTGAAGTAGTTCGTTGCTGTCGTGTATTGCTTTTGCAGGTAATACGCATAACCGATGTTGTAGTAAGCAACTGCACGATACTTGCTGCGTTTGCTTGCACCGTTGTTGAGGAATCGGTTAAAATGACCGATTGCATCATTATATGAACGCGTCTGAAAATCGATCTCACCTAGCCAGAAATAGGCTTGAGCTTGCAACAGTTCGTCATCTGTAAATCGCAGAGATTTCTTGAAAAATGCACTAGCATCGCTGTAATTGCGATCCGCATACAGCTGCTCACCTCGGAGATATGTGATCTTTTGGTAGACCTTCTTGGTAGGTGAGTCGAACACCTCTATCTCATCAAGTACTCGCACCGCCTGAGAGTAGTTGTTCGTGTTCAGGAACATCTGAGCCAGCATACCGCGAGCCGGGTTTACAAATTTGGAATCCGAATGCTCATCGATGAATTTCTGCATCGAAATGATCGCATCCTGACGACCCAATTCGAAAGCTAGTTTCGCATAGTTGAAATGTGACACCTCAGCGATCTCCTCGTGGTGATCCATGCCCTTGGCAACAGTGAAAGCTGCCAAAGCCTGGTCTTTATCATCCAGCTTGATAAAAATTTGACCTAGCTGATAATTGGCCAATTGACCAAGTGGGCTGTTCGCTCCACTGATCTGTACGAACCAGCGGACCGCTTCAGAATATTCATTAGCATTGAAATTACTGAACCCGAATTGGTAGATCTCTTCGTCATTCAGGCGGAAGTTCTTATCAACTTTCGCAAAGTATTTCGTCGCGTCATCGAAGTTATCCTGTTGGAAGTATGATTTACCTAAGACCAGATTGAATTCATCAGCGTACTTGTCGCTGAAATGCTTTTCACTGTGGTTGATGGCATTGTCGTAGGCTTCCTGAGCATAGTAGATCTGTGCGATGTAGAGATCCATGATCTTAGGACCTTTACCACTTATGCGTTCAAAGCTCGAGAGAGCACATTCGTAATCTTTTTGGAAATAGCAGATATACCCATAGTAGTAGTTGGCCTCCACGTAATACTCCCCATGGCGATTACGGATATTGCTGAAGTGCACTTCGGCCTCTTTGTACTCTTTGCGCTGCAGATAGCAATACCCCATCTTGAAATGGGTCTCTTCCCAATATTCTGACGGAAGATTGCTCAGGTCAATGTCTTCATAGATGCGTCCGGCTCGTTTGAATTTCCTTCGATCAAAATGGTAATTCGCCAAGGTGAACAATGCCAGATTGTTGATGCTGTTCTCGGGATGATCTTTTACGAATTTCTCCAGATTGTAGTCGGCTTTGTAGTGCTCCAACTGCAAATGGTTCATCAAGCGATAGATCTCAGCCTGCTCCTGAAGAAGAGGATCATTATCGCTTCCATCGAGATATGCATTCAGATACTCATTTGAACTACCATATAGCTTCTTCTCATGAAGTTGAACACCGGTATAATATGACTCTTCGCTTTGTTCATAGACTTGCGTCTTCTGTGCTTTTCCCGAAAATGGGAGGGAGAGAAAAAGCAGAATGGCTATGAAAAATGTGATGAAATTGCGCATAAATGGAGCTTCAATCCTCAAAAATAACTGAGTTGAAGAGCCTATTAGTATGCTATTTCTGCACAATTGTGGATAGGGGATCGAGGAAAATGGCACAAAGGAGCAATACGCTGTAAATGAGCAGCAATCGCATTGGAACATATGTGGAAAGACCAACACCCTCTTTATTGAGGTGGTATGCCAGGACCACTTTATCGATGAGATGGGCAATTACCATGGCCCATGCTACTCCGTGGATCCCATAAATGGGCATCCACCAGATGCTCAAGCCCAGTCCAATTCCGAATTCAATGGCAGAAGCGTAGATCATGGAGTGATTGCGCTTCAGTGCGAGCAGGATGCTCTGAGGGAATAACAAGCGGCTGGTTAGCAACAGCAGGAGCACCGAAAAGACCTTATGTGCCGGAGCGAGATCCGAATTGAACGCCCATCGAAACAGAGGCTCACTGAGTAGCGAAAGAACTATGGCTATTGGAAATAACTGGTGAGCCAGACGCGCAGTATCAGCCTTCATTTGCTTGAGTCCGATTTTGAGGTCATTCAGCTTCTCTGCCAACTCACCGCTCTTGATCGTGCTAAAAGAATTTGCCATGATCATAAACAGCGGGAATTCACGTGCACCGTATCTGAAGATATTGAACTGCTCCGTGTTGGCCTGGAACTTGACGAGGAACGTACTGAGATACAGATATCCGTTCGCCAGGAACAAACTGCCCATTACAGGGGAGGAGATTCGAAGCAATTCACGGATCTCTTTGCCATTCCACTTGAACACCGAATACTTCGTGATAAGGTACAACGTGTATAACAGTTTCAGGGCTGCAACCAAGGTCAAATACAGGATCGCCTCATGGAGATCTGCGATCAAGGGGCTGTCGAATTCGCTGTTCAGCAAAGGGAAACAAATAGCAGCAACCTGAGCAGAGAATGCAAATACACCGTAGCTCACCAAGGAACGCTTTCGTTTTTCGACCACTAGTATGTTCTCCGCTAGTAAAGCAGGAGTGTTCAGGAGGATATAGAAAGCATAGTAAAAGATGAAGTAAGATTCCCTGGCGTTGTCGATGAGCGTGCTGTATATCATCATACTCAGCAGACTGATCATACTTCCGGCGATCAGGATGATGAATGCGGAAGAATAGGCCGAATGCCCGGACCCTTTGTCGATCCCACCTACAAAAGGTACCAGGGTGTGGTTGATCGCGCTCGCATAGAAAAAGGTCACTGTTGTGCCTACGAGGATCAAACTCTCATAGAGTCCGATCAGATCTGTGCCCGCCACTTTAGCAAGCACAACTGCGATCAGAATAGCAGTGCCAAAACGCATACCATTGAAGATCTGAAGAGAAAGAAGGTGCTTGTTACGGATCACGATTTCAATATTACTACGATTTAGTAATTCGTCATTACCAAATGAGACACAGTTATTTTCTCTTCTTTTTGTCTGATACAAAAAGAAGCAAAAAGATCAGAGCATGCGAAAAGCACTGCGTTTGGCTTGTCGCGCCAACCAACCCCTCTCTCACCCAGCCAAACCCCACCCACTATCCTCCCTTCGCATGCTCATTTCCAGCACACATCGCCTACCAATGGTTGCGTGAGAATGTCCTAATGTCTAATTTCTGAAACCAAACGCAACGTGCGTCTTTGATTGAAAATTTGATTTTTTCTATCGTCTGGATATTATATTTGCAGCCCTCAAAACGGTGGTTGTAGTTCAGTTGGTTAGAACGCTTGATTGTGGTTCAAGAGGTCGCCGGTTCAAGTCCGGTCTTCCACCCAAAGAAAGCTCCTGATTTCAGGGGCTTTTTTTTGACAGCTTCCACCTGGTGAAATCTGACATAGGTATTGAGGTTTTCACCAACTGGCACTTACCTGTTCTTCCTTATCTTCGTAGACGTGAGAATTGTAGCTCACATATTGATCTTACTCCCTATGCTCCTGAGCATCACGGGATTCAATTTAGACCTGCATATCTGCCAGGACGAAGTACAATCGTTCTCCGTGTTCAGTGAAGCCGAGTCGTGCACCGGTGTATGTGCGGAGCCAACTACCTCTCACGAACCTAACGGCATCCACAAAAAGCCATGTTGCACCAATGAGCACTACTTTTTCAGTCCGGAATTTCAGGAGATCCAGGGATTAGTCCTTTCTTCTCTCGGATCCGCACAATTGGATCTGGATAATCAAACCGCTGTTCCACTAGAGCAGTGTTCATTCGTTTCGGAGCAACCGGTCACGCGTCCCCTTCCCGACATCTCGTATACAGGTGAAGGAACGGAATCTCTTTTCCAGAAGTGGTTGATCTGATGCCTCTGCTACGCGAGTAGCTGGCTTTCAGACTTTTCTATTTTTTCAAACCCTTCATTTTACAAACTCAACATGAAACGAATATTTACGTTAGCCTTGATCTTCTGTGTGGCGCACGTGTTTGCTCAGACAAACATCACTTTGAATATGGAGCAATTCCTTAACGGAGAAGCTATTGAATTCAATAAGGAGGCAAAAAACAATTTAGATAATAGCTTTAAGATCAATCGATTGCAGTACTATGTGTCCGGATTTTCTGTAAAGCACGATGGTGGAAAAACAACAGAGATCTCAGATACATATTTCCTCATCGATCCAACAAAACAATCAAGCTTTGACCTAGGAAGTCACGATGTAACCAATATGGAGTCCATCACCTTTTACGTGGGTGTTGACCAGGCAAAGAATCATGCGGATCCTTCTCAGTATTCAAGCGAACATCCATTGGCACCTAAATCACCATCCATGCACTGGGGTTGGTCTGCCGGATACCGATTTGTTGCAATGGAAGGAAAAGCGGGTGCTTCACTGAACACCACATTTGAATTGCATGCACTTGGAGATAACTATTACTATCCGATCGAGATCCCATTTGTAGAAACAGCCAAAGACGGAGCGATCAATGTTGGCCTAAGAGCAGAGTATAGTAAGCTACTCGAGGGGATAGATGTCTCTCAAGGATTGATCGTACATGGTGCTTTTGGCGAAGCCATTGATTTACTGCAGAATTTCAGAGATCATGTATTCACCAATGTTATTGGTGAAGGAAATGTGCTCTCTGTGCCACCAACTGACCTGATCACTGGTCTGTATCCGAATCCTTCTGCAGGAATACTCAGCATCTCAATGGAGAGATCGGTTGCCGGTTCAGTAGAAGTCATGGATGCGCAAGGCAAGCTCTTGTATTCTGAGGAATTCAACGGGAATCTGTTTACCACTACTATTGACCTCAAATCCGGGGTGTACTTCGTGCGTGTTCGTCAAAACGATGGGATACTCGCAACCAGGAAGTGGGTGATCACCAGGAACTAAGTACATCGACATGAAGCATTTGAATATCAAATACTTATTGCTTCTGCTCCTGTCGGTTTCGGTGGTACTGAACGCCTGTAAGGACGACGAAGACCCCGATCCAACCGACACGGTGCAGCATGACACTACGCCATATCAATTGGATATCGGTTCCTTCCCTGCACCGGATATCGCTGCCGATAATCCACTCACCGTGCAAGGAGTGAAACTGGGCAGAATGCTCTTTTATGAGAAAATGCTTTCTGGCGATGGAACCATGTCTTGCGCCTCGTGTCACCGACAGGAAGATGCGCTTTCCGACACGGCACGACTGTCCATAGGTATCCGCGGCCTGGAAGGCAAACGTCAGGCAATGGCTGTTTTCAACATGGCTTGGAATACGAATGAATTCTTCTGGGATGGAAGAGCGCATCTCGTTCGCGACCAAAGTTTGCTTCCAATTCAGGACGAATTGGAAATGGATGAAACACTGGAGAATGTGATCACCAAGCTCAGTGCAAGCCAGGCCTATCGCGACCAGTTCATGAGAGCGTTTGGATCCGAAGAGATAACAGCAGAGAAGATGTCACTGGCCATAGAGCAATTCATGAACAGCATTGTTTCTAATCGCTCCAAGTACGATAAAGTACTGGCAAGAGATGCACAATTCACTCCGGCGGAGAGACGCGGACGAGATCTTTTCTTTACTGAATACAATCAGTTCTTCCCCGACTCTTCCGGCGCCGATTGCGCACATTGTCATGGAGGATTCAACTTTGAGAACGATCGCTATATAAACAATGGACTTGATGAAGACGCCGATTTTACTGATCTGGGCAGATTCGAAGTCACAGGATTGGACAGACATAAAGCGGCCTTCAAAGTCACCAGTTTGAGGAATGTCGAATTAACTCCGCCTTATATGCACGATGGTCGCTTCGAAACACTCGAAGAAGTGGTAGATCACTACAACTCAGGTTTGAAACCATCAAGCACGATCGATCCGGCATTGGAAATGACACGAGGAACCGGGTTGTTCCTGGACGAGCAGGACAAAGCAGATCTGGTGGCGTTCCTGAAAACATTGACTGACGAAGAACTTCAGACTGACGATCGCTGGTCCGATCCACACTAGGTGCAAGGAGAAAGGGGATAGGAGATAGCTCGTAGCCAACAGCCATTAGCACATAGCCATTACCTCGTAGCTGCTCAACTGGCAAGTTCTCCTGCTACATAGGCTGTAGTCCAGGCAGCCTGGAAATTATAGCCACCGGTGATGCCGTCAATATCGAGGACCTCACCTGCAAAGTAGATGCCGGGAGCCGTCTTGCTTTCCATCGTCTTCATATTCACACTCTGGAGAGAAATCCCGCCGCAGGTGACGAACTCCTCTTTGAAGGTAGTCTTACCTTGAACATTGTACGTGTCATTCATCAGCATGTCCACCAGCTTGTTGATGCCTTTCTTACCCAGATCGGACCAGTGATGATCTGATCGAAAATCACATTTACCAAGCAGGAATGACCACAGACGTTTCGGAATTTCGAATGGAGTGTAGCTGTACATTTGCTTGCCACCGGAGGATCGCATGGTCTCAGTGATCACGCTCCGGAGATGCTCTTCCGGTTTGTCACCGCACCAACGGATCCGTATCTCAAACGTGTATTCCATATCAGCAAGCTCTCTCGCCGCAAGTGCCGACATTTTCAAAATTGCCGGTCCGCTCATGCCCCAATGTGTGATCAGAAGCGGGCCGCTCGAATGTAGCTTGGTCCCGATAAGGCTCACCATGGCACTTGGAACGGATAATCCGGTTAGTTCAGTGATTGGATTTCCGGGCATATTGAACGTGAAGAGGGAAGGTACCGGATCGACTATGTCGTGACCGAGCGTTTCCAGCCATTCAAGTCCGGATCGTTTTGGGCTTCCTCCGATACAGATGATGACCTTATCGGCAATGATAGGGGTTGATCCTGTTTGGAGCGTCCAACTGCTTGAACCGGACTGCTCCAATGCAGAAACTCTCGTTCTGCTCTTTATTTGTACCCCACATTCGCGAGCTTGATCGATCAGGAGATCGACGATGGTTTGACTGTTGTCGGAAATAGGAAAGACCCGACCGTCCTCCTGCGTATAAAGTTCGACACCTTTGGACTCGAACCAGTCCATAGCGTCGTGATTATCGAATCTATGAAACAAGCCCTTCAGCTGTCGTGAACCTCTGGGATAACCTTGGAGCAGGAATTGGCGGTCAGGTGCAGCAGTGGTCACATTGCATCGACCACCACCAGAGACTTTCACCTTCGACAATAGCTTTCCTGTCGCCTCCACGAGCACTACATCGGCATGCGGATGCATCTCCTTGCAACGGATGGCTGCGAAAAAGCCTGCAGCACCACCACCCAGAACCGCTATACGAAAGTCTTGCTCAGATGACATTTCCTAACCTCGGTCCAAAGAACGGTGGAAAGGACGAGATCATCAATCCCAAAGCTGATCCGACCAGGTGTCGTCTCCCAGAACACCCGCTGACCAGTATATACCGTATCGTGCGGAGTTATAGCCGGCGAGTAATTCGATTAGCTTGAGGCGTGCGGTGAACAACATATTTTCCCGAGAGTTGATCAGGAATAGAGAGCTCTCTCCGGCATTGAATTTCTGTCTTTCTGCTTGGAGAAGACGATCGTAGTTCCTTACGGCATCTCGGTAGTTGTCGATCTGTTCCAGAAGGATGTTCTGAGCTCTCCTTGTCGCCGCCGATACACAGAACACTCAAGGCACTCTTCAACTTTTC
>VMBT01001710.1_pt1 | contig 11521 bp, 13 predicted proteins | sample 4404301 | NCBI WGS metagenome assembly VMBT01 (sample SAMN12238535, study PRJNA552566) | marine metagenome | isolation source: Coastal seawater | place: USA: coastal Georgia, Sapelo Island | collected 2008-08/2009-08
TAAGCGCTTGTAGCTCAGTAGGATAGAGCACCAGATTCCTAATCTGGGGGTCGCAGGTTCGATTCCTGCCAAGCGCGCCAAAAATATGAACATTGAATTTAATAACCAGAAACCATTGATCTTAGATGGAGGAATGGGTCAAACGCTTATTAAATATGGAATGATTCCTAAAGGTACTCTTTGGTCTGCTACCGCTTTACTAGATAGCTCTTTGCATCAAATGGTAATTGAAGCCCATCAAGATTTTATGAGAGCAGGCGCCAAAGTGATTACAACAAATAATTTTACGGTGCGAAAATTGCGTTTTTCTGAAAATAATATTTTAGATAAATTTGATGAGGCTTTACATACAGCGGGACTCTTAGCAACAAAAGCAAAACAACAAGACGTTGTTTTTAAAGATGTTCTGATCGCTGGATCTATCCCTACTCGAAATCAAACATATATGGCCAAATTTGAATTATCCGTGGAAGATATTTTTAATGAGTTTCAGCGCTCAGGTGAAATTTTGAAAGATCATATCGATATTTTTTATTTAGATGTTTTCTCCAGTTTAGAAGAAATTAAACTTGCTTTAAAAGCTCTTAAAAAATTTCAAAAAAAATTTTTAATTGGTGTTCATATCAAAAAAAATAGCTTAATGGATGATGGTTATTGTATTTCCCAGTTAAAAGAATTTATCGATCAATATGATATATTAGGAGTTGTAGTGGCTTGTACGGATCAGTCCGCTGTATTAAACGTCATCAATAAAATCCAAAAACTTCAAGTTCCTTTTGGTTTTAAAGTTAATGCCTTTGCAAATATTCCAGAGGGTTGGAAAATTAAACCAGGTAATCCAACAGAGTCATTGGGTGTTGATCAAAGTTTTAATAGTGAAAGTTTTATATCTTTTGCAGAGAAATGTAGACTTGAAGGCGCTTCTATTTTAGGTGGGTGTTGCGAGGTTTTACCTAGCCACATTAAAGCGCTAGCTGAATTTTATAAAAATTAATTTTTTTCGTGTAAAAAGTCTAAGAGCCTATCCAAGTACTTTTCATCGACATTGTATGCTTTTTTGTAGTGTTCGATGCAATAGGGTTTGGTCGGAATATTCTGACCACCACAATAATGAAAACCTTCTTCTAAAGGATCTCCAATTGGCCACTGACATGACTTGAAGCTTCCAGTGCCCACGATGCTCTTTTTAAAGCTGAACTTCTCTCTTCTTCTAGTGACTTCTCTTTTCACAGTAGTTTGAGTGGCGGCAGAAACACTTGTTTCACGATACATGGTCGTAGAGGAGAGTTGTTGAGTGGGGGTTGTTTTTTTTCGTGAATTTTGTCTTCTTTCAAGGCCTAGTCTGAATGCCTTTCCAATAACAGCATTTTTAGTAAATCCAAGTTGCTCACCAATTCGGCTAGTCGCAACGCCTTCATTCCAAAGTTTTTTTAGATCTTCAACTTTTTGTGTATTCCAAGACATAATATTAACCTACTCTATATAGTTCTCCTTATGAGGTATTTTATACTATATATAGTGGTAGCAATCTAGTGGAAAATCATTAAAAAATGTGAACAAATATGAAAAATCTCAATCAAATTAATTTTCAAAAAATTAAAAATGTAGGCATCAGAGTGGACTTTAACGTCCCCACTGATGATTTATTTCAGGTGACTGACAATACAAGATTGTTAAGAGCGAAAGACACTATTGATTTCGTTCTCAAAAATGAATGTAAGATTTTATTACTTTCTCATTTTGGTCGACCCAAAGAAGCGTTCGATGAAAAATTTTCATTTACAAATTTAATTGATCAGTTCTCAGATATTTTAGGATATGAAATCCATCTTTTACCCTATGAAGAATTTTTGCAAAATGGTCTAAAGCAATTTAATGAAAGCACGAATAAAATTACGCTCTTAGATAACATTCGTTTTTTTGAAGGGGAGAAAAAAAATGATGAAGTGTTTAGTCAATCAATCACAAATGAATTAGATCTTTTCATCAACGAAGCCTTTTCTGCATCTCATCGAAGTCATGCATCAGTGAATCAAATGGCTAAAAATATTCTCTCCGCTCCAGGATTAAATTTTTCAAAAGAAGTCACGGCAATCAATGATATTAAGAATTCTACCAAAAGAAAATTAGCAATTATTGGAGGTTCTAAAGTTTCAACCAAAATCAAAACACTTTTATCTCTAACTCAATCTTGCTCCAATATTTTTATAGGCGGGGCCATGGCCAATAATTTTTTAAAATATCAAGGCATAGCGGTTGGCCAATCTCTTTTAGAAGAGGGCTCAGAAGAAATGATCAAAGATATTTATACATTGGCGAACAAAACAGGTTGTGAAATTCATTTACCAACAGACGTAGTCTTAAATGATGAGCAATCTTTGTCCATAGATCGTCTTAGTGATCAAAATCAATTTAGTATCCTTGATTTATCTAACCACTCTATTGAGGTTCTAGAACAATTGGTACAGAGAAGTGAAATTGTTTTATGGAACGGCCCAATGGGGATGATTGAAGATCCTCGATTTGCTCAAGGGTCATCAAAATTAGCTCATCTTCTTGCTAATTCATCCTGTGATGTAGTGATCGGAGGAGGTGATACGTTGCTTGCAATTAATATCGCTGGAGTAAGTTTTGATCATTATCATTTTGTCTCTACTGCAGGAGGTGCTTTTTTAGAGGCTTTAGAAGATAAAGAATTGCCCGGAATTATTGCTCTTCAATAGTTCCGATAAAGTGTTTCTTCAATAACGGAATTTGAATAATCGTAAAAGCAAGGGTGATGCCCATGATCCCAAATACTTTAAAGTTAACCCAAAAATCAGTTGATTGAGTTCTCCAAATAATTTCGTTGAGCACCGCAAGGAAAATAAAAAAACCAGACCACATTTTATTCATTAAAGACCAACCTTGATCCGTTAGTTTCATTGAGGAGTTTAAAAGAAGTTTTAAAACGGGTTTGTTGATAAAAGTACTTCCAATTAAGACAATAGCAAAGAGGGCATTGATGATCGTTGGTTTCATTTTGAAAAAGATATCATTTTTTAGGAACAGGCTTAGTCCACCGAAGACCACTAAAATTATTGTACTTACCAACATCATAGTCGAAACTTTTCTTTCTTTAATATAAAGAGCAGCTAGAGAGATTAATGTTGCGATGATAACAGCTGCAATGCTGAGATATAAATCTTTATCTGATTTATAATAAACAGCAAAAAATATAATCAGAGGAAAAAATTCGAAAAGTTGTTTCATTTTATTTATAAGAGTCTATCTAAATATTCAGAAAATTGAAACTTTCTTAAATGACTCATATCTTCCCCATATCCTTCAAAAAGAATGGGAATAGAAAAATCGTTCATGATGGATAAAAGAGCCCCATATTTCGCATTACTATCTACTTTATTCACAATAATACCATTGAGATGAATGCTATCCTGAAACCCTTGAATAATATGTTTCGATGCGAGACCAGTATTTGCATCAATCGTTAGCAAATTATAGACATGGTTAAATTTGTCAGATTTCTTTTTGATGACATTTGATAGTTTTTCCAATTCGGCCATGAGGTTTTTATTATTGTGCTGGCGACCTGATGTATCCACTATAATGACATCACAATCAGCTAATTGATCTATCCCTCTAAAGACAACAGCAGAGGGATCCTCTTTGTCCTGCCCTTTGACAATCGGTATTTCAAATTTATTCGCAAAAAATTCTAATTGTTCCATGGCTGCCGCACGAAAGGTATCTGCTGCTATAACTCCCGGTTTTAAAGAGTTTTGTTGAAAATAATGAATAAATTTGCCTATAAATGTTGTTTTTCCAGAACCATTATTTCCAGCAATCACGAACAAACTCTTGTTGGCGGGCTCATAATTACCAAATTCCTTGTCTTGAAATTGTTGAGTTAATTCTTTTTTGATGAGTGTTTTTAGATCATCTTCTTTGGAGTTTGAGTTTTTAATTTTTTCTAAAATAAGATCGGCAAACTTTGGCTCGACACCACTTTCAAAAAGTAAATCCTCGACTTCATCAACATTGAGTTTTTTTTGAAATATTTTTTTTAAAAAGAACATTGCGTCGTCACTATTTCTCCGAGTGACATGCCTATCATCGGTATTTGATGTTTGATGTAATTCTGATCATAACCAGAAATATGATGTGTGTTTAATTCTTCAATTAAAATTTTTCTTTCATCGCTCAAGTTTTTTTTCACTAAGCTTAAAAGATTATCGCCCAAATGTCTTAAATCTTGAGCTCGTTTTTTTATAATTGATTTCTCTAATTGAGGCATTCTTGCTGCAGGAGTATTTTTTTTTGGGGAAAAAGGAAAAATATGTAAGTGAGAAATTTGATTATCATTGAGTAGATTGTAAGTATTTTGGAACATCTCCTCATTTTCTGTTGGAAATCCTGCTATGATATCAGCTCCAAAAGTAATTTCTTTTCTAACCTTACGACAACGTTCTATAAAATTATTAACATCTTCAGGATTATGTCTGCGTTTCATTCTTTTTAAAATCATGGCGTCACCGGATTGAATACTTAAATGTAAATGAGGCATGAGGCGTTCATTGCCTAATATTTCAAAAAAATGTTCATCTACTTCCACACAATCGATCGAAGATAATCTTAATCTTTCTAGTGACGTTTGCTGGAGAATATCTTTAATTAAAAGACTCATGCAATAGTGATGATCAAAGTCACTACCATAGTCTGAAATATCGACACCCGTTAAAACGATCTCTTTAACTCCATTGTCGACATGTCTTTTTACTTCATCAATTAAATACGAGGGGTCAAAACTACGATTATTTCCTCTTCCAAAAGGTATAATACAAAAGGTACAACGATGGTTACATCCTTGTTGAATTACAAGGCTTTCACGAACGCCAAAACTTTCATTTTGAAGCGAGGGTTCCACATCTAAAGGATTTGTAAATATATCTTCTAGAAAAGGAGTGGTTTGCTGATCTTCTAATATTTCATCCCAAGTTTTTTGTTTGAGTTTATTGATATTATCAATCACATAATCAACTTCCGGCATGGTTTTATAATCATCGGGGGAAATCTGTGCAGCACAACCTGTCATTACTAATTTCGCATCAGGGTTTTCTTTTCGCGCTCGCCTAATTGTTTGACGTACTTGTCTTTCTGTTTCATTGGTAACAGCGCAGGAATTAATGACGATAATATTGTCTTGTTGAGGGATTAACTCTTCGATTTTTTTCCCCTCAAAGTTATTGAGTCGACAACCAAAATTAACTACCTTTGTCATGCGAGGTTAATGGTGGAGTGATAAACAATCTCTGCTGGTCCCTTTAAGGAAACCATTTTATTTTCTACTTCGGTTTCTAACTGCGACTGCTCAGTTAAAACTTTGATTTTAGAACCAACATAATGGTTATGATGAAGAACAAAAGCTGTAGCACAGGTGCCAGAACCACAAGCCAGTGTGTGCCCTCCTCCTCTTTCCCAAAATAAAACTTTTACTAATTTATTATTTAGTTTTTGAACAAAAGTAATATTTGCTTGTTCGGGGAAATAAGCATGGCTTACTAATTGAGGGCCAAGCACCTCTAGATTAATCGATTGAATATTTTTTACTAAGACAACACAATGAGGATTGCCAATATTAGCTGTCATAATTTTGATAACCCCTGGTATTTTAATTTTTTTAAACTGGAGATTTTGTGTTTCCATTTTTTTACTCAATGGAATTTTTTTCCAATCTAGGGAAATTTCACCCACATTAATATGATACTCTTTGCCAATTTTTTTACCGTAATGAAGAAACTTCTGGCTTTTAATGATAACGTTTTTCTTTTTTTTAATTTCTGTCAGATATTTGTAGGCACAGCGAAGCCCATTCCCACAGTTTTTTCCAAGAGACCCATCTGAGTTGTAAAAGAACACTTGATGATATTGCCCTAATTGCTTTAACAGAATTAACTGATCGCAGCCAATGCCAAACCTTCGATCACAGAGTTTTTTGATCATCTTTTTTGACTTTCTAATGATATCAACGTTTTTATCGATAATGACAAAATCATTCCCTGCCCCGTGAGCTTTAATAAAAGGTATTTTCATTGAGCGGCTATAGTGATATAAAACCACTCGTTAATAAAGAAAAAATTAGTCGACCGATGAGTTTCATCCGTCGATTTTTTTTATTTTTTAAATGCTAGAAAATATAACAAATAAAATTACAGGGATATTCCAAGGCCTCTCTAATAAGGGAGCTATTACCGAAAAGGATTTAGAGACGACACTTCGTGAAGTACGAGTCGCATTATTAGAGGCAGATGTTTCATTAAAAGTTTCCAAAGATCTCATCAAAAATATTCAAGAAAAAGCTCTCGGACAAAAAGTAATCGAAAATGTTCAGCCTGGTCAGCAAATTATTAAAATTGTTAGTGATGAGTTAACCGAAATTTTAGGCAGTCAAAGTAGTGAATTAAATTTCAAAAACAAACCTTCCGTGTTTTTAATGTGCGGTCTGCAAGGTGCTGGTAAAACTACCTCAATTGCGAAGTTGGCACATTATTGTCAAAACACTCTCAATAAAACAGTCTCCCTAGTATCTACTGACTTAAGAAGACCAGCGGCGATTGAGCAATTAAGAGTCTTGGCCCAAAAAAATAATATTCAATTTATTGAACCCTCAAGCGAAGACGTGAGAGATATTGTTCAAACCGCTCTCAACCAAAGTGAAAAGCTCCTCTCTGACATACTTATTATTGATACCTCAGGTAGAATTAGTACCGATGAAGAATTACTTATAGAACTCAAAACTATTTATGAATTAGCAAAGCCCCAAGAAAATCTTCTTGTTCTTGACTCTATGATGGGTCAACAAGCATTAAGTGTTGTTGAGGCTTTTCATCAAACAGCCCCACTAACGGGTTTTATTCTTACTAGACTTGATGCTGATCCTAGAGGAGGTGTTGCCCTCTCAGCAAAATATCAAACAGGATTGCCAATTCGTTTCTTTGGATCTGGAGAAAATATTACGGATTTTGAAGTATTCCATCCTGATCGCATAGCCTCCAGAATATTAGGAATGGGTGATGTGGTTTCCTTAGTAGAAAAAGCACAAAAAGATTTTGATAACAAGGAAATGGAAAACCTCCAAGCGCAAATGATGAGCGGAAAATTTAATATGGAGGGAATGCTAAAACAATTTTTACAAATGAAAAAAATGGGGGGCATGTCTGGGTTAATGTCCTATATGCCAGGTGTTGGGAAAATTAAAAGCATGATGGAAAATGCAGATTTCGATGAGAAAATTATCGATCATCAAATTGCAATTATACGATCAATGACTAAACAAGAACGTTCTGATCCCGATATTTTAAAAGCATCCCGAAAGAGAAGAATAGCCTCGGGCTCTGGAAGACAGGTTCATGAAGTCAACAGACTTCTTAAACAATTTGAGCAAACTAAAAAAATGATGAAACAAGCTCAAAAACCTGGTTTCGCTAACAAGATTAAAAATCTTTTAGGTGGGAACCAAATGCCAACGATTGAATAAAATAAGAAAGGAGAAATCATGGCAACAAAAATAAGACTAGCAAGGGGAGGCTCTAAAAAGAGACCTTTCTATAGAATAGTAATCGCAGACGAAAGAGCACCACGTGATGGTAACTTCATTGAGAAGATTGGAAACTTTAATCCTATGGTCCCAAAAGATCATAAGGAAAGAGTAGTTATAAGTAAGGAGCGTGCTGAACATTGGTTAAAAGTAGGAGCACAACCCACTGATAGAGTGCAAAGAATTTTAGCTGATTTAGGAATGATGGAAGCTCCTAAAATTACTGAGAAAACAAAAAAACACTTACCAAAAGCAAAAGCCCAAGAAAGAATTAAAGCAAAAGAAGAAGCTGCACTAAAAGCTGAAGAGGAGGCGAAAGCCGCAGCTGAAGCAGCAAAAGCAGAGGCAGAAAAGCCAGCTGAAGAGCCTGCAGCAGAGGAGCAACCTCAAACAGAAGCGGCACCAGAGGCTGAAGCAGTAGCGGAAGAAACTCCTGCTGCCCCTGAAGAAGCCCCTGCTGCAAGTGAAGAGGCTCCAGCTGAGCCGGAAGCAGCTGCAGAAGAGGAACAACCTAAAGAATAAGTAATTTCTCTTGTCTTTATTAGATAATTTTATTCAAGTTGGTAAAATCGGCAGGCCCAAGGGAACCAAGGGCCTGCTGAGGCTTCATTGTTTTTTAAATGACAATCGAGATATAAATAAGTTTCAAAAATTTTATTTGGAAGATGAGACGATCATCAATGTCAAACTAGTATCCTTTGATAAGAAAAGTCCTTTAGTTACAATCAATAATATTACTGATCGTTCTCAAGTAGAGGGTTATGTTAATAAATACATATATCTTCAAAAAGAAAAACTATCACCGACAGAAGAAAATGAATTTTATTTTCATGATTTAGAGGGTTTAGAAGTAGTTGATCAACAAAATGAAATTGTTGGTAAAGTGGCCTCAGTAGTTAATTTTGGGGCAGGAGATCTTTTAGAAATTTATTTTATTAAAAGCTCTAAAAAAGAATTTTTTCGATTCACAGAAACTAATTTTCCTAAAGTCGATATTAAAGAAAAAAGAATTACTATTAAATCTTAATGATCACTTTTCATGTTCTAACTTTATTTCCTGAAAGCTTTCCTTCCATTTTAAATGTGGGATTAATTGGCAAGGCTTTTCAAAAAAAATTATTCGAAGTTAATACAATCAATATTAGAGATTATAGTGAGTTATCTGCTAACTCTGTAGATGATAAACCTTTTAGTGGAGGAGCGGGGATGGTTCTTCGACCAGATATCATCTCTAGCGCAATAGAGAAAAATTTTTCCTCCTCAGACATTAAAAATTTTAAAAAAATTTGTTTTTCAGCTAAGGGAAAGTCTTTGACGCAAAATTATTTAGAGGAAAACAAAGACCAAACAAATTTTATTTTACTCAATGGTCGTTATGAAGGAATTGATCAACGAGTCATTGATTATTATGAGTTTGAAGAACTTTCAGTGAGTGATGTTGTTCTTAATGGGGGAGAAGTAGCCTCGCTTCTATTTATGGAGTCATTTATCAGACTACAGCCGGAAGTGCTAGGAAACCAGGATACTCATTTAAAGGAGTCTTTTTATGATGACTTATTGGAGCATGACCAGTTTACCAGGCCTAACCCATGGATTGGACCGGATAATCAACCTTATGAAGTCCCCGCAGTTCTAACAAATGGCCATCATGGAGAGATTGAGGCTTGGAAGAAGCAAAACGCCTTGGAAAATACACAAAAAAATAGACCTGATTTAATGAAAAACTATTTAAAAAAAAGCAAAAATGAGTAATATATCGGGCTCTAATACCACCCACATTTAGTATTGGATGGAGCATAACATGAATGAAATAATTAAAAATTACGAACAATCTCAAATTCAACAAATTTTAAAAAATTCTAAAGTTACAGATTTCGCACCTGGTGACACTGTTAAAGTGAATGTTAAAATTAAAGAAGGAAACAAAGAAAGAGTTCAGGCTTTTCAAGGCGTATGTATTGGAAAGAAAAATAACGGATTAAATTCCTCTTTTACTGTTAGAAAAATTTCAAGCGGTGAAGGTGTAGAAAGAGTTTTTCCACTTTATAGTAACGTTATTGATTCAATTGAAAGAATTAAAGTTGGCGATGTGAGAAGAGCTAAACTTTATTACTTGAGAGAACTATCAGGTAAGAAAGCAAGAATTGCAGAAAGAACTGATGGTCGTTCATATGATGATGATCAATATATCTCTACTATCAAAGATGTTGAGGCAGCTCCTGAAGAGCAGCCAGCTGAAGAAACACCAGCAGTGGAAGAGGCTCCTGTAGCTGTTGAAGAAAAAGTAGAAGCCGCTCCTCAAGAAGAAGCAAAAGAAGAAGCTCCAGCCGCTCCAGAAGAGGCGCCAGCTGCAAGCGAAGAAGCTCCTGCTGAGGAACCTGAAGCTAAAAACTAATTTAATCTTGAGCAATCAAAGCCCAAAAACATTATTCGATAAAATTTGGTCTGATCATCTGGTTCGTCAAAGAGATGATGGAACAAGTTTACTTTATATTGATAGACACTTGGTACATGAGGTCACTAGCCCTCAAGCTTTTGAAGGATTAAAAATTGCCAATCGATCTGTTCATCGTCCAGATGCAACGATAGCTGTAGCCGATCACAATGTTCCTACAATTAACCGTCAAAATATCGAAGATCCGCAAAGCAAAATTCAAGTTGAGACATTAGCCCAAAATACAAAAGAGCATGGCATCCAGTATTTTGATTTAATGGATCAAAGACAAGGAATAGTCCATATCATTGGTCCAGAACAAGGTATCACTCAACCAGGCATGACCATTGTCTGTGGAGACAGTCACACTTCTACCCATGGTGCTTTCGGCGCTCTGGCTTTTGGAATTGGCACAAGTGAAGTGGAACATGTCCTAGCAACCCAGACAATTGTTCAAAATCCTGCGAAAAATATGAGAATTTCTGTAAATGGAGAGCTCCCCTTTGGTGTGAATTCGAAAGATCTTATTCTTTATATAATAGGTCAAATTGGGACCGCGGGTGGAACAGGCCACGTTATTGAATACGCCGGTAGTTCTGTTCAAAGTTTATCCATGGAAGCTCGAATGACTATTTGTAATATGAGCATCGAAGCTGGTGCAAGAGCAGGGTTAATCTCTCCTGATCAAACTACTTTTGATTATATCAAAGGAAGACCTTATGCTCCAAAAGACTCTCATTGGGATCAAGCCGTTGAGTATTGGTCTTCGCTTCCTTCTGATAATGATGCGCACTATGATCATGAAATCGTAATCAATAGCTCAGAGATCGATCCTATGGTTACTTGGGGGACAAGCCCGGAAGATGTTATTGCTGTTAATGGAATTGTTCCAAGTCCTGATAGTGCAAAGTCAGAAAATAAAAAGAAAAGTATTGAGCGTTCTCTAGATTACATGGGCTTAAAGCCGGGTACTAAAATGACCGATATTAAACTTGATAAAATATTTATTGGTTCTTGTACGAATGGTCGAATTGAAGATCTTCGTAAAGTTGCAACCATCGTTAAAGATAAAAAAATTGCCTCTCATGTTCAGGCAATGATTGTTCCTGGTTCAGGCTTAGTAAAAAAACAAGCTGAAGAAGAAGGTCTTGATACTATTTTAAAAGATGCAGGTTTTGAATGGAGAGAAGCAGGATGCTCTATGTGTTTAGGAATGAATCCTGATCAATTAAAACCAGGCGAGCGTTGTGCATCAACATCCAATAGAAATTTTGAAGGCCGTCAAGGTCGAGGGGGCCGAACACATTTAATGAGCCCTGAGTTAGCTGCGGCTTCAGCAATCAAAGGTAACATTGCTGACATTAGAGATTTTTCATAATGGATAAATTTACAACACTTCAAGGTATCGCTGCACCATTACCAATAGTTAATATCGATACTGATATGATTATTCCAAAACAGTTTTTAAAGACGATAAAAAGAACCGGATTAGG
>VMBT01001718.1_pt1 | contig 11474 bp, 10 predicted proteins | sample 4404301 | NCBI WGS metagenome assembly VMBT01 (sample SAMN12238535, study PRJNA552566) | marine metagenome | isolation source: Coastal seawater | place: USA: coastal Georgia, Sapelo Island | collected 2008-08/2009-08
CGCAGCATCTGCCGGTAACCACGCCCAGGGCGTTGCGCTGGCGGCAGAAAAACTCGGGATCTCTGCCACCATAGTGATGCCGGTGACCACCCCGGCGATCAAAGTGGATGCCGTTCGGGCCCGGGGTGCCAAAGTCATTTTGTTCGGAGACTCTTTCGACGAAGCGGCGGTGCGTGCCAATGAGCTGGTGGCGCAGCATGGCTTCACCTACATCCATCCTTTTGATGATCCCGATGTGATTGCCGGGCAGGGAACTGTTGCGGTGGAGCTGGTCCGCCAGGCGCCTGCACCGCTGGATTATGTGTTTGTGTGCTGCGGCGGTGGCGGGTTGCTCGCTGGCATGGCCGCTTATCTGCGGTATGTGTGGCCGCAAATCCGGATCATTGGTGTCGAACCGGAAGACGCGGCCTGCGTGCAGGCCGCACTGCAGCAGAATCGGCGCGTGACTTTGCGTGAGGTGGGCCTGTTTGCTGACGGGTGTGCGGTAGCCCAGGTGGGTAGGGAGACATTCCGCGTCATTAAAGAGTGTGTGGATGAGATCATTACCGTGAGCACCGATGAGATCTGCTCTGCAGTCAAAGATATCTTTGAAGATACGCGCGCGATTGCCGAGCCAGCAGGTGCATTGGCGGTAGCCGGAATGAAAAAGTTCAGCGAACAGCGTGGGGTCGTTGGTAGCACTATGGCCGCGACCGTTAGTGGTGCCAATACCAATTTCGACCGCCTCCGATACATCTCTGAGCGAACAGAAATCGGTGAACGGCGTGAGGCAATTCTGAGCGTCACGATTCCTGAGCGACCCGGAGCGTTCAGAGCCTTCTGTAGCGCGATCGGCAAGCGAAACGTCACCGAGTTCAACTACCGTTTTGAAACGGACAAAGAGGCGCGCGTCTTCGTCGGCCTCACGATGGCGCCCGAAAGCGAGGACCTGCTGGAATTACAGCAATCGCTGGATAAGAAAGGCTACCGCGTGCTCGACATGACCGACAATGAAACGGCAAAGCTCCACCTACGTCACATGGTGGGGGGGAGGCTGTCGGCAGCGGTGCGGGAAGAGATGGTTTTCAGGGTAGAGTTTCCCGAACGTCCGGGAAGCCTGCTGCATTTTTTGAACGCACTGGGCAATGATTACAGCATCACCTTGTTCCATTATCGCAACCACGGCGCAGCCTACGGCAGGATCCTTGTGGGGATGGAGGTGCCGGCGGGGAAACGCACGGCGCTGAGGAAAACGCTTGCGCGCCTTGGGTACCCTTTTTGGGAAGAAACGGACAACCCTGCTTACCGGGAATACCTGGGTAGCGATGAGGGTTGACAGCGCCTGAGCATTAAGGAAATCTTGAGAAGACCTTGAGCCAAGCTGCTGAACAGTATGGTGATTCACGCTAGAGCTCGCAGGCAAAAATAATGATTTGACTGGTTTCCTGGGGGTGCCGTCATGAGAAAGCATCGACCGGATGTCATCTGGGTTCTGGCAGCGATCGCTATCGCACTTACCTTGGGCTCCCAGCTTGCAGAGCCCCAGCGTCCCGCGCTAGCTCCCCAACAGGCTGGGATTATTGTGCAGTGATGTTGCCCGTTGGGTGAGGGTTGCGCTGCAAGGTCAGAAAATCTGGAGTCCGCCGAACCCGCGGCTTGTTAGAACCGTTCTACCCCCTCCTCACTGACAAACCCATCCAAGCGCTGGTCGTGGGGCTCGGTTTGCCACCTGGCAACTCGTTGGACTGCGAAGCCAAGCCCTAACTTGAAACCCCTCGCATGCGCGAATAATCGATCATAAAAACCGCCGCCATATCCCAGACGAATGCCTTGATCACCGCAGGCGAGCAAAGGCGTCAAAAAAAGGTCTATGCGATCGACGTTGAGCTGAGGTGAGGTTGCCAGTGGTTGGTCCACGCCGCCGATGCTGGGTTCGAGCGGATCGCCCGGTCGCCAGAAATGAAAATCCAGCAGTTTGCCATTTACGCGGGGGTATACCACCTGTACACCTTGGTCCAGCGCATGTTGCACCAGCGGCACAGCATTGAATTCCGATCGAAGTGGCATGTAGCTGGCGATAACGGAAGCGGACTTCCATGGCTCAAAATGAGCCAGTGTCTCCGACACCGCGAGCGCAGCGCGTTCGCGGAAATCGGGGGTCAGCGCGTCGCGCTTGTGGCGCATCGTGCTGCGCATCGCTGCCTTGGTGTGCGGGATAGTTGTCAAGACCTTACGACAGATATCGCGCTTGATCGCGATCCCTGTCGCTCACGCAAGGTGTCGCAAGCTGTCGCTGCGCAGATTTGGGGGGAAAGTGGGTTGACCCGTAATACCGCTGACGAATAGGCCCTTGAACCCTGAGGCTCAAGGTGGTGACCACCACATGACTTCAGGCTTCCCGGTTCTAGCCAGGCTTGCTCAACGGCCACGAAGATGGACTCCGGGTGTAGCATTATCGGCTCGAGGACAAATCGTCTGGCAAATACTGCAGGCCGAGCTCAGTATAACGGATTAAGGGGATCAGTTGATCTCCAGCTGACGGAGCTGGTACAGCACCTCATCTAGCTGGCTGTTCAACGCCGAGAGCCGTTGCTGATCCTCGCTGGTTTCGACCGGATTGTTTCCGCCTTTGAGCGCCAGTAATTCGTGGCTGATGTTGAGCGCCGCCATAATGGCAACACGCTCCAGGCCAATGACTTTGCCCGTTGATCGAATATCACGCATGTGCTGATCTAAATAGCGGGCTGCACTCTCCAGTGCTTGCTCTTCATCGGGTGGGCACGCCACTTGATACTCTTTATCCAGAATATCCACGCTGACGGTATTGGGACGGCTCATGCGCCACCATCCAGAGAGCGCAGTCTCGCGAGCGAACTTTCAACATGCTCGCTGGCCTGTCGCTGCCTTTCCAGAAGCTCACGCCGTTCACGCTGCAACTCAGCCGCCCGCAATTTGAGCGCCCGGTTTTCACGGTTTAGCTCCCGGCTCAGCTCAATGAGGTCGTTCACTTTTTTCTCGAGCGCCTGTATGAGGTTATCAGCCACGAAAGGTACACTTGGTCGATTGGAAGCCAGCACTATAATGCGCCGCGTTTCGCCGGGTCAATCCAGCAGGTGCGGGTCGACCCACAGAAAAGCCAAGACAGAGAGACTGGAAGAGGCACACTGTGCCGAAGCGGCGGTCATCACCGGAAGAGAGGTTAGACAGATGCTGTTGGATGCCTTGGGTGCCTTCGAAGATATGCCCGCATGGGAAGAGGCGGCAGACAGCCTGTTCAATGCCGGTCTGACGTTGAATCCGTCGACCCTTCATGGCGCCTTGGTCGGGTTGCTAGGGGCGGGGTTCAATCCCAGTACCGAACAGCACTTGACCGCCACCGTGGCGGCTCTTGAGAAATCGCTGGCGGTGGAGCTGACAGGTGATCTGGTTGACTTCGTATCGCGACTCAGTCTGGCAACCCTGTCGTCCATTCAGGACGCCGATTACACTTTTCAGCTACTAATGCCGCCCGATGACGACGCGCTGGAGGATCGGTTGATGTCCATTTCGGACTGGACCAGTGGGTTTCTGTCGGGATTCACTCAAGGGATTACGTACCGAGAGGCCGTTAACGAACCGATCGCGGGGCTCACCGCAGATGCCTTGAAAGACATGGCGGCCATTGCGCAGGTGGACTCGGAACAGACGGAAACCGAAGACGCCGAGCGACAGTTGGAAGAGATCATTGAATATCTCCGGTTTGCCGCCATCAATATCGTGAATGAAGCTCAATCAGAATAGGAAGCCCGCAGTGAAAATCTCAAAAGCTGAATTTGTTCGCAGACGCAGAAAGTTGATGGCGATGATGGATCGCCACAGTATCGCGATCGTACCCGGAGCGCGGGAAGTCACGCGCAGCCGCGATACTGAATACCCGTTTCGACAGAACAGCGACCTGTTTTATCTCACTGGTTTTGAAGAGCCCGATGCCGTTTTGGTCCTGATCCCCGGCCGCAGGCAAGGGCAAGTGATCCTGTTTTGTCGGGAGCGCGACCCCGAGATGGAATTGTGGAATGGTTATCGTGTCGGGCCCGACGGTGCGGTGGCCTATTTGGGTGTGGACGACGCGTTTCCAATCGATGATCTGGACGAGATTCTCCCCGGTCTGATCGAGGGCACACAGCGAATTTATTATTCGATGGGGCACGACGATGTCTTTGATCAGCGTGTGATGGGATGGGTGAATCATATCCGGCGTTTGGTGAGGAGTGGTGCCGCGCCGCCGGCGGACTTTACGGATCTGGCCTTCCTGCTCCACGAACAGCGGTTGATCAAATCGGCGGCCGAAATTCGGGTGATGCGTCGGGCTGGAGAAATCAGTGCCGAAGCGCACTCGCGCGCCATGAAAGAGTGCTCTCCCGGGCGTTACGAGTACCATTTGGAGGCATCGATTCAGCATACTTTTGCAGAGTACGGTGCCCGTTTCCCAGCTTATAACTCCATTGTGGGCTCGGGGCCCAACGCCTGCATTCTTCACTACACGGAAAACAATGCCAGGCTCCGCGAGGGGGACCTTGTGCTGATCGATGCGGGATGCGAGTACCAAGGCTATGCCGCCGATATCACCCGCACTTTTCCGGTCAGCGGACAGTTCTCCCAAGAGCAGCGTGCAATTTACGATTTGGTATTGGAGGCGCAGCGCGCAGCGATTGCCAAGGTAAAACCTGGCAACACGTGGAATCAGCCACACGATGCAACGGTTCGAGTGATCACGCGAGGTTTGATAAGGCTCGGTTTGCTCAAGGGCAACGAGCGCGAATTGATCAAAGCCGAAGCCTACAGAGATTTCTATATGCATCGAGCGGGCCATTGGCTGGGACTCGACGTGCATGATGTCGGCGACTATCGCATTGACGGGCGGTGGCGCCAGCTGGAGGCCGGTATGGTGTTGACCATTGAGCCCGGCATTTACATCGCGGCTGACAACACTCGTGTTGCGAAAAAATGGAGAGGTATCGGCGTTCGCATTGAGGACGATGTGGTGGTGACAGAGACGGGTTGCGACGTCCTGACAAAAGATGTGCCCAAACGAGCGGAGGATATCGAGAAGTTGATGGCGGGTGCTGCATGAGCCGACCTGGGCGGGTGCTGATTCTGGGTGGCGGCTTGGCAGGCCTGTCGTTTGCCATCGCAATTGCCTCGGAAAACCCCGAATTAGAGCTCACCCTGCTCGAAGCTCACGCCCACAAAGCGAGCTCACCCAAGCCCCTTGATACGCGGGGGTCTGCGCTCAATTTGCACTCGGTAGCCCTGTTGGAGCAATGGGGCGTCTGGCACCACATCGCATCTTGCTCGGGCGCCATTCGCGAGATTCACGTGTCTCACCGCGGACATTTTGGTAGCACGTTAATGAAGGCGGAAGACTTGTCGGTGCCCGCCTTGGGTTACGTGGCAGAGAACCATGAACTCGGGACGCACCTGCTTAACAGGGCGAGGGAGCTGGGTGTAGCGGTGCGTGCCCCTATTCGCTGTAAAACGATTGATGTCACCGCGATTCATCCCAGCGTGGTGACAGAGGAGGGAGAGCAACTGACCGCCGATTTGGTCCTCATTGCTGCCGGTGTGGAACGCGATTGGTTTCACGCGCTGGGCATCGGTCTGAAAGAACGACCCGTGGGCACCCATGCGGTGGTATTTAACGCAAGCTTTCCCGGTGAGCAGCGGGGTCGCGCCTTCGAACGATTCACTGCCAATGGCCCTCTCGCTGTATTGCCCTTGCCGTCAACGAGGCGGGACGAACAGCGATATAACGTTGTCTGGTCGGTGCCCGATCAAGATGTCGACACGCTGGCGGCAATGCCAGAGGATCTCTTTCGCGCGCAGTTTCAAGAAGCTTTTGGATGGCGTCTTGGGCCGGTACGGGCTACTGGTCAGCGCAGCCAGTGGCCGCTGATGAGTCGGGTCGCTACAGAACAGTTTCGTTCCGGTTTTCTCCTGGTTGGTAATGCGGCTCACACGCTGCATCCGGTAGCCGGGCAGGGTTTGAATTTGTCCCTGAGAGAGGCTGCGTCGCTTGCTAAGGTGTTGGCCAGCTGTCGGGATGACGACACACCAATTGGACAACCCGGTTTTCTGTCGAGTTATCTGGACGAGGTGACGACGGAGCAGCATTTCGTCACCCAGAGTACCGACACGTTAGCGACCCTCTTTAACCGCCGCGGTCTCGTTATGGATGGTCCCCGCAATGTGTCTCTGGCATTACTCGATTTCATGCCATCCATGCGCACCCGGGTTGCGAGTATTGGCACGGGTAGGCGCTATGCCTGAGAGCACCCGCACGCCGGAAGTCGATGTGCTGATTGTCGGTGCGGGTGTAGCAGGTTTAGCCCTTGCCGTTGCCCTCGGACAGAGAGGCGTAGCGGTTAGCGTTATCGACGGTGCGCCGATTCCCGATGCTCCGCCGACGGGGGAGAGCCTCTGCGATTGGGATCTCAGGGTCAGTGCTTTGACGCCAGCTTCAAGCGCCTTCCTCGAATCGCTTGGGGTATGGCAGCTGATTCCTGATAACCGTATCGCACCCTACAACGCGATGCGCGTTTGGGATGCGGAGGGGATTGGGCGGATTTCGTTTGATGCGCAAGATGTAGCTGCTCCTTGTCTGGGCCACATCGTTGAGAATCGTCAGACTGTTCAGGCGCTCCTGAGGTGCGCCGAAGCGCTGGCCACCGTTAACGTGTGCTGGGGTGAAACACTGGAGTCGCTCTCCAAGACACCGTCCGGTTGGCGGGCCGTTAGTTCGGGTGGCGGACACCGGGAGGCACCGCTTTGCGTGGGTGCCGATGGCGCCCGTTCGCGGGTGCGTCAATTGCTGGACTTGCCGACCCGAGAATGGAGCTACGATCAAAAAGCGATTGTCGGGACAGTCGCGCTGTCTACCTCTCATGACAACACCTGTTGGCAGGCTTTTCTGGCGTCAGGGCCGCTGGCACTGTTGCCCCTAGCCGACCCCGAAAAGGTTGCCATCGTCTGGTCTTTGGACGACGAACAGCACGCGCATGTCGCCGAGCTGGCCGATCCCGAATTTCTGGACCGGCTGAATCGCGCTCTGGCGCCGCAAGCGCCGGTTGCGGTGGCCGTTGGGCCAAGAGCGAGCTTTCCGCTCAAACAAGCCCACGCGATTGACTACGTCGATGACGGCGTCGCTCTGGTCGCCGATGCCGCCCACAGCATCCATCCGCTTGCTGGTCAGGGAATCAATCTTGGCTTGGCTGACGTGGCGGTCTTGTCAGAGGAATTGTTAGCAGCGCACAAGGGTGGCCTGCCGCTATCCAGTCCTGTTTCGCTAAAGCGTTACCAGCGCCGGCGCAAGACTGAGAACCTTGCAATGATGGCCGCGATGGAGGGGTTCAAAAGAGGTTTCGGCAGCAGCCACCCCCTGGCCTTAGTCGCCCGCAACGTGGGTTTGAATGTTGTTGACCAGCAGGGTTGGCTGAAGCGATGGTTTATGCAGCACGCTCTGGGTTAATGCTTGGTTGAATGTGAGCAAATTGGATTGAGGAGACCTCCATGGGTAAGTGCCCGGAAGATCTGTACTACATTGATACGCACCAATGGGCGCGACCCGAATCTGACGGTACGGCCACTGTGGGGATTACCGATCACGCCCAAGAGGCGCTGGGTGATGTCGTTTACGTGGAGCTGCCGAAAGTGGGCGATGCTGTCACCGCAAACAGCCAGAATGGCATCGTGGAGTCAGTCAAGGCGGCATCCGACGTATTCGCGCCGCTCTCCGGCACGGTTGTTGCGATTAACGAACGCCTAATAGACCAGCCGGAAAGTATCAATGATGATCCCTATGGAGAGGGGTGGTTTTACAGGCTCGAGCTGAGTGACGCGGAGCAAATCGCATCTCTAATGAGCGCATCGGCATACAGCGCATTGTTGCAAGGCTGATTGGGGTTCAGTCTCGGAGTGATATAACGGGCCACCCTTGTTGTTCAGCGTGGCCTCTGAGCGTGGCGTCCGGGTCCACTGCCACCGGGTGTGTGACGTGGGCCAACAGGGGCAGATCATTGTGGGAATCAGAGTAGAACCAGGTTTCAGCGAGCTCCAAAGAATCGTCGCGGTCCGCAAGCCACGACTGGAGGTGAGAGACCTTGCCTTCCCGGAAACAGGGAGAGCCCTCGGGTAGCCCCGTGTAGCGCCCCTCCACAATACTCACTTTACTTCCTAACCAATATTGAAAACCTAGCCGTGCTGCAACGGGCTCCGCAACGACAGCGTGCGTCGCGGTCATCAGTAACAGTATGTCGCCTGCAATCCGGTGCTGATTGATGAGGGCGAAGGCCTTGTCCAGCAACATGGGTTCAACACATTCGGAAACAAACTCGCGCTGCAGTGTAGCGACCTCTTCGCGGGTCTTTCCCGCGAGCGGCGCGAGAACGAAGCTCAGGTAGGCGATCATATCCAGCGTGCCTGCCTGATAATCTGCGTAAAACCGATCGTTTTGATGCGCAAAGTCGCTCGCTGAAACCATTTTCTTCTGGCACAGGAACGCCCCCCACCGGTGGTCTGAATCGCCAGCGAGCAAGGTGTTGTCTAAGTCAAATATCGCGAGTCCCATGGTTTCTATGCTAGGCGGTGGAATAAAGCGGTCCCCGAAAGTGCCGTCGGCGGGGGATGTGTGGAAGAATAAGGGCTGTTGGCGCGGGTCACAATCCTGTCGCGTCTATACGGGAACAACTTGGTAACGCATTGTGCAGCAAGACACAGACATCGAGCGCGTCATCGACAAGGAGGGTTTTCGCCCAAACGTTGGCATCGTCATCTGTAATGATAGCGACGAGGTGCTGTGGGGCAGGAGAGTGAATGGAAGGGACTCCTGGCAATTCCCTCAAGGTGGAGTGCATCGAGGAGAAAGTCCCGAGGAGGCCATGTATCGCGAGTTACATGAAGAGGTAGGCCTCCCCCCCGAGGCGGTCAAGATTATTGGCCGCACATCGGGTTGGCTCCGCTACCGTCTGCCCAAGAAGTTTATTCGCCGCAACGAGAGCCCCGTCTGTGTTGGGCAGAAACAGGTCTGGTTCTTGCTGCGGTTACAGGCCCCCGAGGCGAGCATTTGCCTCGACGCCCATGACGATCCCGAATTTGATGATTGGCGGTGGGTGAGCTACTGGTATCCGGTGCACGCGGTAGTCGACTTTAAGCGGGATGTCTACCGGCAGGCACTGGGTCAGCTGGCGCCGCGTCTCTCTCCGAGGCGACGCGCTTCCCGCAAGCGCCGAGGCAGACGCTGATGCTTGAGGTGCTCCGCCGTTTGATTCAGGCGGTCAATGACGCTGACTCGCTAGAGGATGCGCTGACGCTGATTGTCGCTCAGGTGCGAGCGGCGATGCAGACCGACGTATGCACCATTTATCTGCACGACAAACAGAGTCAAAAGCTGATTTTCCGCGCAACCGAAGGCCTCAATTCGGACAAAGTAGGCCAGTTTGGGCTGGGGTTTGATGAGGGTCTGATTGGTTGGGTTGCGACGCGCGAGGAGCCACTGAACCTCGAAGACGCCAGCGCGCACCCACAGTTTCAGCTGGTCGACGGGTTGGGAGAAGAGGCTTTTAACGCCTTTTTGGGCGCGCCCATTGTTCACCAGCGCGATTTGCTCGGCGTGCTGGTGGTACAGCAGGGTGACCACCGCAGATTCTCGGAGGATGAAGAAGCTTTTCTGGTTACGGTATCTGCCCAGCTGGCTGGGGTAATCGCCCATGCGGAGTTGGCCGGCGCGATTGACAGTAGCGCCACTCCAGCGAAGTCAAAGGGAGGTACGGCAGCTCGACTGTCCGGAGTGGCGGCCTGCGCAGGGATCGGTATTGGGACGGCCGCTTGGATTTCACCCCATGCTGATTTACAAACGGTGCCGTCTCGCAAGGCTTCTGACCGTTTGGCAGAGCTGAAGGCTTTTAGGGCTGCGCTCGCTTCCGTGAGGCAAGACATCCAGCAGGTAGCAGAGAACCTGGAGAGCGAGCTGGGGCCGGAGGATCATGCGCTATTCGGGGTTTACCTCAACATCCTCGATGACTCGGTTTTGGGTGGGGAGGTGGCAGCCCTCATCAAAGCAGGTGAGTGGGCTCAGGGTGCGCTGAGTCAGGTCATGCTCCGCCATATTCGACATTTTGAGCGCATGGAGCACTCCTATCTGCGGGAGCGCGCCGTCGATGTGCGAGATTTGGGCACTCGCGTTTTGGGGTATCTCCAGGATGCATCGCGACAAGACATTGATTATCCACCCCGGACGATTTTGGTTGCTGAGGAGCTGACGGCGTCCACGCTGGGAGAGGTGCCCCGAGACCGACTCGCGGGGATTGTCTCCATGCGTGGCAGCGCAAATAGCCACACTGCGATTTTGGCACGGGCCATGGGCATACCCGCGGTTGTGGGGGTTGAGGACCTGCCATTGAAGCGGCTCCCGGATCAACAGCTCGTCGTGGATGGTTATAACGGTCTGGTTTACGTCAATCCGCACAAGGACCTGTTGACTCGTTTTGAGCAGTTGCTCGCGGATGACGCGGTGTTACTGGAGGAGTTGGCGCCTCTTGCGAGAGAGGCGGCTACCACCGCAGACGGCGAGGTGGTCTCGCTCTGGGCTAATACAGGCGTCGCGGCTGATGTGCAGAGGGCGAAGGAATTTGGTGCCGATGGTGTGGGGCTTTATCGCACTGAAGTGAGTTTTCTGCTTCGCGACCGCTTTCCCAGTGAAGAGGAGCAGCGACAGCTTTATCGCGAGCAGCTGGAGGCTTTCCATCCTGCGCCCGTCACCATGCGTACGCTGGATATCGGCGGCGACAAAGCATTGCCTTATTTTCCGATAGAGGAATCGAATCCGTTTTTGGGCTGGCGAGGCATTCGGGTGACGCTCGATCATCCCGAGATATTCCTCACGCAGGTACGTGCCATGTTGAAGGCAAATGATGGCCTGAATAACTTGCGAATCTTGCTGCCAATGGTGACATCTATAGACGAGTTCCGCGCAGCGCAGGCGTTGATTGAGCGGTGTCACACTGAAGTCCTCGCTGAGGGTTTCTCATCGTCAATACCCGCTCTGGGAGTGATGATAGAGGTGCCCGCAGCGGTGTATTTGTCGGATTCTTTGGCCGAGGAGGCAGACTTTTTGTCGGTGGGATCCAACGACCTGACGCAGTACTTGCTGGCGGTTGACCGAGGCAATGCGCGGGTTGCCGAGCTATACCAAGCACTGCATCCGGCTGTGTTGGCCGCGCTCGCGCACATTGTTAACGCTGCGCGTGGACGAGATAAACCCGTGAGCATCTGCGGCGAACTCGCTGGCGACCCGCGCGCCGCGCCGCTATTGGTTGCAATGGGTTTCGATCAACTGTCCATGAACGCGGGCAGCCTGCTCACGATCAAGCGGGTGTGGAGGGCCTTCACCCGGCCCGAACTCGAGGATCTGATGGCAGCAGTGCTGCCGTGGCGGTCTGCTCAAGACGGCGCACAGAAGATCG
>VMBT01001719.1_pt1 | contig 11473 bp, 10 predicted proteins | sample 4404301 | NCBI WGS metagenome assembly VMBT01 (sample SAMN12238535, study PRJNA552566) | marine metagenome | isolation source: Coastal seawater | place: USA: coastal Georgia, Sapelo Island | collected 2008-08/2009-08
TGGGTGCTGAACTTCATTCTGGGTCATCTGAAAATGGGGAAATTTGGCATATTCTAGCTGTTGGTTTACCAGAAAATTTTGTACCGTCTAATTCGCCTCGTTTTGTTCCTATTGATGATCAGGAAAGTGGACCGGAGATTGCAGAGCGTTGTTTTGACGCTGGCGCATTTGTAGTCATAGCTCATCCTCAGTGGTCTGGACTTACTTTGGCTGATGCACGGTCTATCACATCCGCGCATGCTGTTGAGGCTTACAATCACGGTTGTGCAGTGAGTACTGACCGCCCTGATGGTTTTCATACATTAGATCTTCTTTTAGCCGAAGGCAGGAAACTCAATCTTGTCGCAACAGATGATGCGCACTTTACAGAACCTGATTTTTTTGGTGGCTGGGTTATGGTGAAGGCGCAACAAAATAAACCTGACTCTATATTAGAATCCTTAAAGGAGGGTTCATTTTACTCATCTCAAGGTCCTGAATTTATTGACATTGAGATAAACTCTGAAACTGCAGTGGTTCAATCTACGCCTGTGAGTACAGTTATCATACAAGGGCAAGGTTCTGCTTATGTTGCTCAGCATGGTAAGGCGTTAGTCTCCGCTGAGCTTTCACTAGAAAGACTTAGAAAGAGCCCATGGCTAAGAGTTACTGTGATTGACCAAAATGGGAAAAGAGCTTGGTCAAACCCTATATGGCGAGATTGAATACACGTAAAATTGGAAGCTTCAATTAAGCTCCCATTATTGCTTTAACTTCAAGAAACTCTTCTAAGCCCCATTCTGCTTTTTCTCGACCATTGCCCGACTGCTTATAGCCTCCAAAAGGGGCATCAGCACCACCAGATCCATAATTCACATGAATTTGCCCAGCCCTCAAACGTCTAGCAATTGACGTAAGTGTCTCTTTGTCTTCGCCTGACACATAAGCTGCAAGGCCATATTCAGTGTCATTTGCAATTGCTACCGCATCATCAATATTTTTATATGTAAGCATAGACAGAACAGGTCCGAAAATTTCTTCTTTTGATATTGCCATATCATTTTTAACATCAGCAAATACAGTTGGTTTGGCATAATAACCTTTTTCCAAGCCATCTGGTTTTCCTGTTCCGCCGATTAACAGTTCGGCACCTTCATCAATACCTTTTTGAATTAAATTTTGAACTTTTTTGAACTGTACATCGCTTACTAAAGGGCCAATGGTTGTACTATCGTTTTTAGGGTCGCCGGCAATTACTTTTTGAGCTGCATCTTTTGCAATAGCATATGCATCATCTTTTCGAGACTCAGGCACTAACATTCGAGTAGGTGCGTTACATGATTGCCCAGTATTGCTCATGCAAGAATCAACTCCAGCCTGAATTGATTTTTCAAAACTAGCGTCATCCAAAATTATGTTAGCTGACTTGCCGCCCAATTCCTGACTGACACGTTTAACACTATCTGCGGATGCCTTTGCTACTGCAACACCGCCTCTAGTCGATCCAGTAAACGACATCATATCAATATCTGGATGAGCTGACATCGCTTCACCCACAACGGGTCCCATACCGTTGACCAGGTTGAAAACTCCGGCTGGTACTTTAGCTTCGTCAAGGATCTCAGCAATAACCATTGATGAGAGTGGAGCAATTTCTGATGGTTTCAGTATGGCTGTACATCCTGCCGCAAGACAAGGTGCCAGTTTTGAAACAACCTGATTTACTGGCCAGTTCCATGGAGTGATTAACCCACATACACCAATTGGCTCGTGTCTAATAATAAAGTTGCCATGCTCATACTCGAAATTATGATTGGTTAGAGAGCGAATAGCTGCCTTTAAATGTCCTAATCCAACCATGGCTTGCGCACCTTTAGCCAAGTATGTGGGCGCGCCCATTTCGGTCTGGATTGCATCTGCAACGTCATCAAGGCGGCGTTTGTAAATCTCTCTAATTGTTGTAAGTAAATCGATGCGCTGTTCAACGGGAGTTTGAGAGTAAGTTTCGAAAGCTTTTCTTGCAGCTGTCACAGCTTCATTCACATGAGTTGCATCACCTAAAGAAATTTTTGTGACTTTTTCTTCAGTTGCAGGGTTAATAACATCAAGTGTTTCAACACCGCTTGGCTTCACCCAAGTGCCATTGATATAAAAGTCTAATTTTTCCATAAGTTATTCTCCATAAACCGTTCAAAAACTTCGAATCTTCTTAGAAAGATAGATTTGTTCTCTATTATCATAAGTCAGACAGTTAAAGCTTTTTTATCCTAGTGCGACCTTGTTGTTTGTAAAACAGATGTTAGGGTGTGTAGCATATCAACAGATCTTTGTTTTACTGAAGATGTAAATTTATATAACGAGGAGCGACTGGTCATGACTTTGATCAGAGAAGAGGACTTAGTAGAAAGCATTGCTGATGCTTTTCAATATATTTCATATTTTCACCCACCAGATTTTGTTACTTCTCTATCGTCTGCATGGGAACGGGAAGAAAGCCAAAGTGCAAAAGATGCCATGGCACAAATCTTGGTCAATTCAAGAATGGCTGCCATGGGAAGACGCCCAATATGCCAGGATACAGGTAGTGCTAACGTTTATTTAGAAGTTGGCTATGATGTAAAGTTTGATTTCTCTCGTAGCCTTCAAGAAGTTGTTGATGAGGGGGTTCGAAGAGGATACCAATTTGATAAGAACCCACTTCGTGCTTCAATTGTTTTAGATCCTATTGGCTCACGAAAAAATAGTGGTGATAATACCCCAGCATTGCTGACAGTTGATCTTGTTCCAGGAAACACTGTTTCTGTTTATGTATCAGCAAAGGGTGGCGGTTCGGAAAATAAAGCAAAATTTGCTGTGCTCAATCCTTCAGACTCAGTTGCTGATTGGGTTGTTGATACCGTAGAAAAACTAGGTGCTGGTTGGTGCCCGCCTGGTATTTTGGGTATTGGTGTTGGAGGGTCTTCAGACCGAGCAATGGCAATGGCAAAAAAAGCATTAAATGATCCTCTTGATATGCAAGCTTTGTTAAAAAACGGCCCTCAAAACAAATCAGAAGAATTACGGATTGAGATATATGAAAGGGTGAACGCTCTGGGTATAGGTGCTCAGGGATTGGGTGGTGTTACTACAGTACTAGATGTGAAGATAAAAAGTTTTCCGACACATGCAGCATCGCTTCCTGTTGGTTTGATCCCAAACTGTGCAGCAACGCGTCATTTGCATTTTACTTTAGATGGAACAGGCGTTCCGAATTTTGAAACACCTGATTTAGCAGCGTGGCCAGAGATTTTACTTGATGAAGCGAATAAAAATGCACGCCGGGTAGACGTGGATAATCTTAACGAAGAAACTTTGGCTAGTTTGAAAATAGGGGAAACACTATTACTTAATGGTACAATTTATACTGGACGAGATGCTGCCCATAAAAGGATAGTGAATTTCTTAGACGAGGGGAAAGCCTTACCAGTAAACCTGGAAAATCAAACGATCTATTATGTCGGACCTGTTGATGCTGTGGGTGATGAAGTTATAGGACCAGCAGGCCCAACAACTTCAACCAGGATGGATAAATTCACCGACCGAGTTCTTGGTGATACTGGTCTGAAATTAATGATAGGAAAGGCGGAACGGGGACCGGAAGCTATTGAGGCTATAAAAAAACATAAAGCAGTTTATGCCATTGCTGTGGGAGGGGCTGCTTATCTAGTATCAAAAGCAATAAAAGAAGCAGAACCTGTTGCGTTTGAAGATTTGGGAATGGAAGCAATTTATAAGCTGAAAGTAGAAGACATGCCAGTTTTGGTGGCTGTTGATAATACTGGAGCTAGTGTTCATAAATCTGGTCCTGCGGCGTGGCGTAAAAATTGAATAAATGAAATGGATTTAATTGTACTTAAGATATTGGGTAATTAATATTATTCTAATATCAAGCTTGAATTAACATACCAATATTTTGAGAGGTCTGTAATCATGCATGAAATACCATTAAAAATGCATGCTATGGTTCTTACAGGTCATGGTGGATTAGATAAGTATGAATGGTTTGAGACTTGGAAAACGCCTAAACCACAAAAAGATGAAGTTCTTATAAAAGTATCGGCCTGCGGACTAAACAATACAGACGTAAATACTAGAACAGGATGGTATTCTAAGAATGTAAATGCCCCAACAATGGATACAGAGCTAGGCTTAAATATTGCTGATGATCCAGCTTGGGGTGGGACGCCTATATCTTTTCCAAGGATTCAAGGAGCCGACGTCTGTGGATACATTGTAGATGTGGGGCAGAATGTCAGTAAGTCTCGAATTGGTCAGCGGGTAATTACCGATAATTGGGTGCGTGATGAAAATGATCCTGAAAATATCGAAAAAGTTGGATACTTAGGGTCTGAAAGAGACGGAGGGTTTGCTCAATACACAGCTATTCCCTCAAAAAATGCGTTAGAAATTATTTCTAATTTATCAGACGAAGAACTGGCAACTTTTAGTTGCAGTTACACGACGGCGGAGGGAATGTTAGCACGTGCAAAAGTGATGGATACGGATACTGTATTAGTTCCAGGAGCTTCGGGAGGTGTAGGAAGTGCTCTAGTACAACTTGCTAAAAGAAGAGGTGCACGTGTGGTTGCTATGACGACACCAGAAAAATCTTCTTTAGTTGAAGATTTGGGAGCTGATATCATAATTTCAAGAGTATCATCTTCTTGGGTTGATGAAATTAAATCTGAGAAAATTTCTGTAGTTGCTGATGTTGTTGGGGGAAGCTTATGGAAAGAGTTGATTGAAATTCTGGAGTGTGGAGGGCGCTATACTTGTTCAGGAGCAATTGCTGGACCGATAGTTGAACTCGATTTAAGGACTTTCTATCTTCGTGACTTAACTTTTACAGGTTCTACAGTAACTGAAACGGCAATTGCCAAAAATATTGTTAGATATATAGAAGATCGTGAAATAAAGCCGTGTTTAGCTGAAGTCTTTCCTTTGTCTGAACTTAAAAATGCTCAAAAAAATTTCATGGAAAAAAAACACGTCGGTAACATTGTGGTGGTGCCGTAGTCGTAGATTAATTTTGATCTTACTTTATGATAAGATTTTTTAATTTACGCCGCAACGATATTAGAAAGGCATAATGTTTTAAATGCAAAGAGTTTTGGTTACAGCAGGAGCATCAGGCATTGGTTATGCTCTAGCCGAAGCATTTTATGCTGAGGGCTATAAAGTTTGGATAATTGATGTTTCAGAAAACGATTTAAAAAAATGTCCAAAAAACTGGGAACAGACCAAGCTTGATGTAAGCGACGAAAATGCCATGGGCGATCTCTTCTCTACAATAAATAATAAGTGGGGAGGCTTAGACGTTCTATGCGCAAACGCTGGGACGGCGGGGGCAACAGAGCTGATTGAAGATCAGGATCTTTTGGCATTTCGAAAGTGTTTGGACGTTAATTTAATTGGTGCTTTTTTATCTGTAAAAGGCTGTTTGCCAATGATGAAAAAGCAAGGCAAAGGTGCAATTATATTTACGTCATCGACTGCGGGGCTCTATGGTTTTCCTTACCGTTCTCCCTATTCGGCTAGCAAGTGGGCAATTCATGGTCTCATGAAAACAGTAGCAATGGAGGCTGGTTCATTTGGCATACGTGCAAATGCTATTGCGCCTGGCTGCGTTGAGGGCGATCGAATTAATGGTGTTATTGAGAGGGAAGCTGTTCAAAAAAACACAACACCAGATACTGTACGGCAAGCATACAAAGCTGGCACGTCTTTAAATACTTTTATTGAGGCAAAGGACATCGCTGCCATGGCAGTATTTTTGGCTTCAGACTCAGCCCAGCTTGTATCAGGTCAGATCATTGCTGTGGATGGGCATACCGAAAACCCAGATCCTAAAATATAGATATATGGCGTGTCCACTTAAACCTTCATAAAGGTTCATTTAGCCGCCTTTGAATTGTTGAAGTAGAAATATCTCACTGTTGGGTTGGATAGGAGTGTGGTCTGCACCAGCCGTCATTTCTCCATCAACGGAAACAGAAACACCTGCCTCTATTATAGGCTCTAACTTAGGGTGAATAGAAATAAGTTCGTCGAGCATTTTGCCAACGGTATTTGCTTCAACCTTAACAACTAATTCTCCATCAGTGAACTGGCGTAAGCCTGACCACAGATTCACTTCTGCCATCAGCTATCTTCCTTGATCGCTTTAAGTACTTTTGGAGGAGAAATGGGTAAATGACGGAGGCGTTTTCCTGTGGCATCAGCAATGGCATTCGCAATTGCAGGAAGTGGAGGTGCTATTCCTGTTTCTCCAACGCCGCGTACACCAAATGGATGGCTGTCGCTTGGCACTTCTACAATTATTGTGTCTATCATTGGAAGATCCGAGGCGACGGGCACACGGTAGTCCAAAAATCCAGCATTTTGTAATTTACCATCTTCTCCATATATGTATTCTTCATTCAAAGCCCAACCTATTCCCTGAGCTGCACCCCCTTGGAATTGGCCTTCAACATAAGATGGATGAATAGCTCTTCCAGCATCTTGAACGACTAGGTATCTAAGCACTGTTGTTCTTCCAGTTTCCGGATCGACTTCAACATCAACAACGTGAGTGCCGAAGCTTTCTCCAGCACCAGCAAATGTGGTTGCATGATGACCTGAGATTGGTCCTCCAGTACGGCCCATTCGGCGACCAATTTCTTTGATTGTCATTGGAGGGAAGTCACCTGCGTTGGGACCTGATGGATGAGCGGCCCCATCAAACCAATCAACTGCTTCCGGATCAATACCCCATTTGTTGGCTGCACGAATGCACATCTCTTTAATAGCCTCATTACAGGCTTCAACTGCGGCTTTTCCAATAGCAAAAGTTGCTCGGCTTCCATGGGTGGGCTCATTAACACCCAAAGAACCTGTCTCAACAACATTTACTCTGACGTCTTCATATGGAATTCCTAGTGTTTCAGATACCATTAGAGCCATTGATGCTCTACTTCCTCCAATATCTGGAGTTCCTATTGATAAAGTAACGGTTCCGTCTTCTCCCAAAGCCATGGAGATAGAGGTTTCGCCACCATGGTTCATCCAAAATCCTGAAGCAATTCCTCTTCCTTGATTAGGTCCAAGTTCTACTTTTAAATTAGGATGGGATTTTGCTGCTTCCAGTGTTTCAATGAGACCAATTTTTCTGAAAGTTGGTCCAAAACTTGACTTACTTCCCTCTCTAGAACCATTCAAAAGCCTGACCTCGATTGGGTCTAGTTTTAATTCACGGCACATTTCATCGACTAAACTTTCTACCGCGAAAGCTGCCATAGGGGATCCCGGAGCTCGGTAGGCTGCCGATTTTGGTCGATTAGAAAGCACGTCATAACCAGTGTGGTGGACAGCGGGAAGCTGGTAATTGGCAAAGGCACATTCTAATGCCATCCCTGTTGGGGCCATTCCCGGAAAGGCCCCACCTTGCATTCGGAAAACTGCCGAAGCCGCTGTCATTTTTCCGTTTTTCTTCATGCCTATTTTAACATCCATTGAGGCCGAAGCGGTTGGGCCTGTGGCTCTTAAAACTTCTGATCTTGTCATTACCAATTTTACGGGCCGCCCACCTGCTTTCCGTGAAAGAGCTAGCGAAAGCGCTTCAGAAAAAATTGTTGTTTTGCCACCAAAACCACCACCTATTTCTGATGGTGTTACCCTAAGCTGAGAGGCTTCTAGTCCAAGGACTGACGCACACATTTTTCTTATAAACCATTGGCCTTGAGTGCAGATCCACATTTCACCTTTTCCGTCTTGGCCAAGCTGGCCAACACAGGCATGTGGTTCGATGTAGCCTTGGTGTGCGGCTTCTGTTTTGTAAGTGTTTTCCATGATGAGATCAGCATCAGAAAATCCTGCTTCAAGATCTCCATGACCAAAATCCATGTAAGATACGATATTTGGAGGTAAACCTTCTGGAACAGAGTGATCTTGTGCATCCTCTCTTATTACGGGAGCATCTGGTTTCATGGCTTCATCAACATCAGTGACATGAGGAAGGATTTCATAATCTACTTCAATAAGCTTTATTGCATCTTTTGCTATTAATGCTGATGTAGCAGCAACGGTTGCAACTGCATGTCCGTCATATAAAACTCTATCACCGGCTATTGTGTTTTCCTGGAGGTAGAAATTTTCACCTTTTAAGCCAGTAGGAAAATCAGCTCGAGTTACAATAGCTTTGACGCCTGACAGAGCTTCTGCTTTGGAGGTATCGATTTTAGTAATGCGAGCATGAGCGTGAGGTGATCGGAGTACCGCAGCATGTAGCATGTTTGGTGCGTTAAAGTCTGCTCCATATTTTGCTCGACCCGTTACTTTATCTAAGCCATCAGGCCTGTTAGGTCGGGTTCCTATATACTTAAATTTATCTATGAGTTCATCTTTTGCCATTAGGATGCTTCCCTCATTTCTTTTGCTGCATCTAGTACAGCCCTTATAATCTTATCGTATCCAGTACATCGACATAGGTTACCAGCTAACCAATAACGTACTTGTTCTTCATTTGGGTTGGGGTTTTTCTCTAGTAAGTTTTTTGCAGCAACTAGAATACCTGGGGTGCAAATACCGCACTGTAAAGCTGCGTGTTCAACAAATTTTCTCTGGAGAGGGTGCAGTTCATCTCCCTGAGCCATCCCTTCTATTGTTTCTATACTTTTACCATTTGCCTCAGCACCTAGCATTAAGCACGAGCAAACAAGACGATCATCGACTGTAACTGTACAGGCTCCACAATCACCTGTTCCACAACCTTCCTTAGTTCCAGTTAGATTAAGACGGTCGCGCAGAACATCTAATAGAGTTTCTCGAGGATCACATAGAAACTCAACCTTATCGCCATTAACTTCAGCCGATACATGAATATTACTCATCATTTTTCCCTTGTGCTCGATTATACGCAATCTTAGCAGTGCGAGCAGCCAACACGCCTGCAACATTCGTTCGAAACTCTTTGGTGCCTCTCTTATCACTTATCGGGTTGCAAGCATTCTCTGCAGCTGCAGACAGGTTCCTTAATGCTTCTTCATCCAATTTAGTTCCTAGTATTGCTTGAGAGCATTGTTCAACTAATAAAACTTTGGGTGCTACCGCTCCTAGAGCTACGCGCGCTTCAACTATTAAATCGTTTTCCAAACGGAGATTTACTGCACAGCCTACTACTGCAATATCCATCTCTGTTCGTGGTATAAACCGTAAATAAGCATCACCTGAATGTTTTTCTCTAGCTGGTATATGTATCGCTGAAATAAGCTCTCCCTTTTTTAAAGATGTTTTGCCTGGACCAATAGGGATATTTTCAACAGCTTCTATTCTTTCACCTGTAGGTCCTATAATTGAAACGGTAGCTCCAGCTGCAATTTGAGCAGGAACGCTATCTGCTGCAGGTGATCCATTACAAAGGTTTCCTATAATAGTTGCTCTACCTTGAATTTGGGTAGATCCAATTAGGTCAGCAGCCTCTACTAAACCTGGCCACGCTTTGTTAAATTCAGAATGCTCTGACATCTCGGCACCTGTAACAGCAATTCCTAAAGTCCAACTACCGTCTTTATTTTGAATAATATCTTTAACGCCCTGGATTTGTTTGACGTCAATCAAATCATCTGGAGTTAAAATATCAGACCGCATCTGGACAAGTACGTCTGTCCCTCCAGCAAGAAAACGAGTTTGTCCTGCAGATTTGGCAGCAATAGCGCAAGCATCAGAAAAGTTTGAAGGAGTATGATAATTCATAAAAAACTCTATTTTAAAAGGTAATTTCAAGTTCGTGTAAAGACAGGCTAACTGAAAAAATATATCCAATCAATTTTAATTGAGAGTATTAGAAATTAATTTTTGGAATTATTTTAGCTTTTACAATTCTATGAAAATTTTTTCACTTTCAACCTTCAGTTTGTAAGTGCTCAGGTCCTCACATGGAGGGTCCAAAACTACTTTGCCTGTTTTGATATTAAAAACTCCTAAGTGCATGGGGCACTCTATTTCGTCACCATCAATTAAGCCATCTGAAAGGTGAACGTCTTCATGTGTGCACAAACCATCTGTAGCGTAAAACCCGTCTTCAAGGTGATAAATACAGAAGGTACGGCCTTCATGATCAAATTTATATTGATCTTCAAAGTCTATTTCCGAAGTTTCGCAAACAAATACCCAGTCCGCCATTGTTCAATTCACCCTTGTCGTTTTCAAATTTATTACCAATATTAAAGTTAACTTAGTTTAAAGGTCGGTAAAGAAAAATGAATCAAGAAAAACCTAAGATAGGTATCAACAACACTTCCGACGAGTGGTTTAAGATTAAAATTGATAGAAAAAAATTAAAAGAGCTTTCTAGGAGGAGTGATTATGAGGGCTGGAAGCATATTTCGATCTATTTTGTTGCTTTACTTGCCTTAGGTTTAATTTGCCTATCTCTGTGGGGTAACTGGTGGTTTTTTGTGCCAGTGTATTTGGCGTACTGCACTTTGTGGGGTGGTGCCGATGCTATCTGGCACGAGTGTGGACATCGAACAGCATTTAAGACGCGTAGGTTGAATGACTTTTTCTATCAAATAGCCAGTTTTATGAACAATTTTGAGGCAGTTCGTTTTCATTGGACACACTCTCTGCATCATAGTTACACAGCCTCGGTTGACCCTCATGATTTTGAAGTTGAAGGGAGTATTTTTTGGAAACCAAGAACACTTTGGGAGTTTTTGATAATTTTTGTTCCTGGTTTTGGATTGTTAAACTTACATAAATCGCTTCACTTTGAGATCTTACAACATGCCCTAGGTGTTGAAACCAGAGTTATGAAAGAATGCATACCAGAAGATAAAAAAGCCTCATGTATTCGGAACTCACGAATTTACGTTTCCCTCTGGGTAGCTATTATTTTACTTTCTTTTGTTTTGAGCTCTTGGCTACCCATAATGCTTTTGTTAGTTCCAAAATTTTTCGCAACTTTAAACATTGTTTGGGGCATCACCCAGCATGTTGGACTAAAAGAAAATGTAAAGGACCATAGACTATCAACGAGGTCTGTCCGTTTGAACCCAATATTTAGTTTTATTTATTGGAACATGGAGTACCATATTGAGCATCATATGTTTCCCATGGTGCCCTCTCATCAACTTCCAAAGTTACACGAATTGATTAAAGGTCACTTGCCTGCACCACAAACACTTTATGAGGCTTATCGAGAAATTATACCGGCCGTCGTAAGGCAGGCTAAAGATCCCAATTATCACATTTCTGTAAAACTGCCAGAAATAGAAGAGACGGCAACTTAAATACTCATATAGAGCGTACTGTTTTTGTTTTTTTGATTGCTAATTTTGTAGTGGTTTAACTTCTAATTCACCATCAGCATAGGACTGAATAGCTAAAGCGGCTGCATTTGCTGCCGCCGCAGTCGTGAAATAAGGTATTTTATCAAAAAGAGCTACTGACCTGATATCTCTACTATCTCTTATAGATT
>VMBT01001720.1_pt1 | contig 11470 bp, 14 predicted proteins | sample 4404301 | NCBI WGS metagenome assembly VMBT01 (sample SAMN12238535, study PRJNA552566) | marine metagenome | isolation source: Coastal seawater | place: USA: coastal Georgia, Sapelo Island | collected 2008-08/2009-08
TTTAATTGAGCAGTTTGTCCTAACAAAGATTTTATTCTTTCTGGATCTTTTAAACCTGGCAATTCAACTAAAATTCTTTTTTCACCTCTTTGAAGAATGGTAGGTTCTTTAGTTCCCACATCATCAATTCTTCGTCTTACTATTTCAATTGACTGTTTTAAGGCAGAGTTATTAATGGTTAACAATCCAAATTTTGAAAAACTAATTTCGATCTCATTGCTATTAATTTTTTTATAATCTAATTCAAATGATCTATAATTATCTAGATAAGGATTAACAACATTATCTTTTTTTGAGAAAAAAAGTAATTCAAATTTTTCGACATCATCAATAATCAAATTCAAATTTTGATTATTAATTTTGAAATTTTGATAACTTAACCCATTGTCCTTTAATAATTTTTTAATTGGTATGACTTTTGATTGAATTTTTTCTTCGACTAAATTGTCAGAATTTATTTCTAAAAGAAGATAAGAACCTCCTTGAAGATCTAAACCTAGGTTAACTTTCTTATCTATTATTTTATTTTCTTGAAAATTTAAAATTGAAAAAAAACTAATAAATAGAAAAATAATATAAATTATTAATACGTTTATTTTTGAGAAATTTAACACAAAAAAGAATTATTTTTTAACTTCTTCTTTTTTAAGCAAACTAGTGATTGTCGATCTAATAATTTGTACTTTTGTATTCTCACCAATAATTACTTCGATACGATCATCTTCCATAACACGATCAACTATACCAATAATTCCACCAGAAGTTATTACTTCATCACCTCTTTTAAGAGAATCAACCATAGTTTTATGGTCTTTAACTCTTTTTTGCTGCGGTCTAATAAGAAAAAAGTAAAAAATAATAAATATTAAAATTAATGGAATGAATTGTGCAAATCCTTGTCCGCTCATGCAGAAAGAAATATAGGAAAAGATCTAATTAAACAAGCAAATTTTAATTAAATTTTATCCTGGTTATTCATATACTTTCTCAAGACAAGCGGAATATTTACGGAACCATCCTCGTTTTGATTGTTCTCTAATAGTGCTATCATTAACCTGCCTACAGCCAATCCTGATCCATTTAATGTTCCAAGAAATTCTGATCCTTTTTCTGATTTAAATTTTGCACCCATTCTTCTTGATTGAAAAGTACCGCAAGAGGAGCAACTTGAAATTTCTCTATATTTATTTTCAGAAGGTATCCAAGCTTCTATATCATAAGTTTTTTCAGCACTAAATCCCATATCACCAGATGATAAAAGTATAACCTGATAAGGAATTTCAAGTTTTTCTAAAATTTTTTCAGCACAATTTAACATTCTATTTAATTCTTCAATGCACTTGTCAGGCTCAACTACACTAACAAGTTCAACTTTATAAAATTGATGCTGTCTAATCATCCCTTTAGTATCTTTTCCGTAGCTTCCAGCTTCTTTTCTAAAACAAGGTGTAGATGCTACAAATCTTTTTGGTAATTGTTTCTTATCAATAGTTGATTTTCTTACTAGATTTGTAAGCACTACTTCAGCAGTTGGTATCAAAAACTTTCTCTGGTCAGTATTATCAAATTTTATTTCAAATTGGTCTTCCTCAAATTTTGGCAGTTGACCCGTTCCAAACATAACGTCTTCATTTACTATCAAAGGTGGTGAAATCTCAGTATATTTGAATTCATTAACGTGTGTATCAAGCATAAAATTAATCAATGCTCTTTCCAGTAATGCATAGTTTTCTTTTAAAACAACAAATCTTGATCCTGATAATTTAATTGAACTTTCAAAATCGATATTATTATTTTTTGAACCTAGCTCAACATGAGATTTTATTTTGAAGGAAAATTTTTTTATATTACCCTCTTGTTTAATTAATTTGTTTGATTTTTCATCCTTTCCAATTGGAACATCATCTAAAGCAATATTGGGAAGAGCGTGAATTATTTTATTAACTTCACTCTGACTATCGGATTGTTTTTTTGATATAATTTCAATTTGATCTGAAATTTTTTTTGATTTTTCAAAGTTAGCTTTATCTTTAGATTTAGATAAAGATTTTTTTTCTTGTTCCAGGCTTTCTTTTTTGCTTATTAATTCTCTATTTAAAGCGTCTTTTTTAGAAAAATCTTCTATATTGAAATTAATATTTCTTTCCTTTAATTTTTTTTGAAAGGTATCTAAGTTTTTTCTTAAATCTTTTATATTATGCATCTTTTAAATTATCTTTATTAGCTTTTTTTTCAGTGAATCTAACAGTTATTATAGATAATTCATAAAGTAATAAAAGTGGAATTGCCAGACCTACTTGTGTTATTGGATCTGGAGGAGTTAGAATAGCTGCAACTGTGAAAATAATCACTATGATATATCTTCTTGATTTCTTTAAATATTCTGAATTAACAACTCCAATTCTTGCTAGAAGATTTAATAATATTGGTAATTGAAAACTAATTCCAAAAGCAAAAATTAATCTCATAATTAAAGATAAGTACTCATTCACTTTTGCTTCTAGTTGAATTGGTAAACTTGAACTTGTGCCCATAGTTTCAAAAGATAAAAAGAATTTAATAGCTAATGGCATCACTAAATAATAAACTAGCATTCCACCAAATAAAAATAGTATTGGTGTAGATATCAAATAAGGTAATAAAGCTTTTTTCTCATTTTGATAAAGCCCCGGAGCTATAAATTTATAAATTTGTATTAATAAAACAGGACTTCCAATAAAAATTGCTGAAAAAAAAGCAACTTTTAAATAAGTAATAAAAGTTTCATGTAATGCAGTAAATATAAGTCGTCTAGATGTCGGGTCATCTTTAACTGCTTCAGCGTATGGATTTACTAAAAATGCGTATATGTATTCTGCAAAAGTGTAAGAAATTACAAAAATTATAAATATAAATACAATTGATTTTATCAATCTTGAACGTAATTCTATGAAATGACTCGTGAAAGAATTATTTTCGCTCATTCTCTTTTTTTTCTTTATTAATTTGATCAGAATTAGTTATATTTTTTTCAATATCTATATCATCAGTAACTGAAGTGACTTCCCTTTGAAAACTGCTTATAGTATTTTTTAATTTTCCAAAGAAAGAACCTATTTTTTTAAGAGCTATTGGAAATTCTTTTGGACCTAAAACAAGAATTGCAATTATAACGACCGTTAAAATCTCTAACCAACCAATTTGGGGCATATTAGATTATTTATTTTCAGAATTATTGTCTGAATCTTTTTCTGAATTATTGCTTCCAGCAGATGGGTCATCGGACATACCTTTTTTAAAACTTTTAATACCTTTAGCAAGATCTCCCATAATGCTTGATATTTTTCCTTTTCCAAAAAGGATCACAACTAAAATTGCTATAATTATTATTCCTGTCCAGCCTATATTTCCCATATGGAAATTATATACAATAAATCTTCTTAAATATATATGTTTATTTTTCTTCTTCTGGTGCTTTTTTTATCGCCTCATCAATATCTTCATAAATATTGTTTTTTTCTTTAAGTGACTGCTCTTTAAAAAATTTGCCTGTACCAAATATTGACTTGTCAATACTAGATGTATCAATTAACCCTGCTGTACCAAGTTCATCAATTGTTGGTAAATCAGAAAGTTTCTGGATATTAAAATGATTTAAAAAATTTTCAGTTGTCGCATATTGTATTGGCTTACCAGGAACATCTTTTCTGCCAGCAGGTCTAACCCAATCTAATTCGAGTAATATATCTAACGTATTAGAGGCAAACGATACACCTCTTATTTCCTCAATTTCAGATCTGGTAACTGGTTGGTGATAGACAATAATAGCTAATGTTTCTACTGTAGCTTTAGAAAGTTTTTTTTGTGTAGATTTTTGAAGCGCCATCAATTTAGATAAATCCTCAGCTGTTCTAAATGACCATTTATTTTTTATGCAAACCAAATTAATTCCTCGGTTTTTATAAATTTCTTTTAAATTATCTAAAATTTTTTTGATGTTTGTATCTGTTTGAATTCTTTTTTCTATAGTTTCAATATCAAGTGGTTCAGATGCAGCAAATAATATTGCCTCGACTTGTCTTTCTAATTTTGAAGGTGAGGATGGAAAATTAATTATATTATCTTTCTTTTTACTAGACATATTAAGTTCTTTTAATCATTAATTTTTCAAATAATTTACTTTGAGATACTTTTACTATTCCTTCTTTAGTTAATTCTAAACTAGCTGCAAAAATTCCTGCAATTCCAGTTTTTTTCATCTCATTTTTTGAATAAAATTTTGGAATTAATTCATTTATATTTTTCCAATCTTTAATTTTATCTAAATTATTTCTTATTTGTTTAATTCCTTCCTCAGTAGTTAAAACTGGTAATTTTGGAATACTTATATTTTGAAAAGTTTTTTGCGTCTGAATAACAGCATATGTTTTAAGAAGATCGTATAGAGATACGTCATATACAGGAGTATTGATAGATCTAATGCCTCCTTTCATTCCTCTAGTAAATATATGAACTCCTAATCTTTTTTTTTGCAACATTTGATCTGACAATATTCTTATTAGTTCAAGTTTTTTAAGTTGTAGTTTAAGTTTTTCTGCTACTTCTAATGCTTTAAAATCATCATCTTCATCTTCAGGTAACAAAAGTTTAGATTTTAAATAAGCCAACCAAGTAGCCATCAGTAAAAACTCCGAAGCAGTTTCTAAATTAAGATTTTCATTCTCTTTGATAAACTCTAAAAATTGATCAGCAAGCTTAGTGATTGATATCTCTGCTAAATTAACTTTTTGTGATTTTGCTAAATCTAAGAGAACTTCAAGCGGACCACTATAATTAGGAATGTTAACTGAAATTTGATTTGATTCCATTAATAATTTTACCTTAAAATTTTATAAATTTCTGATGTTTTTTTTACAGTAAACTTGTCTATATAAGGAACAGATTTAATCAATTTTAAGTTGTCTTTAATTTTTCCTTCACAATAAAGAACTAAATTGCAACCTGCCTCAAGGGCTTTTTTGGCATTTGTTACTAGATCATATTTTAAAGCTTTCATTGAAATATCATCTGACATTAAAATACCTTTAAAACCAATTTTTTTTCTAATAATTTGATTAATAATTTTTTTTGAAAAAGTAGATACATTTTTATTATCAATTTTTGAAAATAGTATATGCGCTGTCATTGCTAATTTTGCTGAATTAGACTTAAAAGGAAAAAAATCTATTAGATTTAAATTTTTTTCACTTAAATTTACCTTAGGTAAAAAAATGTGACTATCCTGAGTGGCACATCCATGACCAGGAATATGTTTTATTACAGAAATAATTTTATGTTTTTGACACTCACGAACTGTAATATCACCTAAAATTTTAACTATTTCTTTATTATGTGAAAAACTTCTGGAACCAATAATTTTACTAGTATTTTTTCTTAATACATCTAAGACAGGTATAGTATTAGTGTTTACACCAATAATCTTGAGTAGATTACATAAAGATTTTAGATAATTTTTATAAATAAATATTGCAGATTTTGCATCGTTTAAATGATGATTAAAAATATTTTTTAATCTTGAAACTGTCGACCCCTCTTCATCAATTAAAATTGGAAAATTTTTACTTTTAGAATATTTTTTAATTTGAAGGATCAGTCTTTGTGTTTGTTTTAAAGAATAAATATTTCTTTTAAATAGAATTACACCCCAAGGTCTTTCTTTTAAAAGAAGCATTTTTTCTTTTTTACTTAAAGTTCTTCCTTTTAAACTGATAATAATAGCTTTTTTTTTCATTGTGATTTAAGAAGATTCCAAAAACTTCTTGGTTTATCATTTTTTATTTCATTAGAAAAACCGTCATTAAATTCAATTACATTATCAGTATCATTCTTAAGTATTGGTAAATTTGATATTTTATCATTTAGTATTTGATCAATATTATTCCGATTAAACTCTTTATTTTTAATATTTTTATTTGAGGAATAGTATTTAAATGTACTTCCGAAAAAGATTATAACTAAAATAAGAAAAAATATACTTATAATCTTTTGCATTACATTTTATCAGGTAGAGAGACCCCAAGTATTCCCATACCGTTTTGAAGTACAATAGCAGTAAGATTCATGATTGCAAAAATTTCATTTCTTTTGATTTTTTCATCTCTTATAAATTTGTATTTTTCGTCTTCATTACCTTTACTCCAATAAGAATGAAATAAAGTTGCTAAATCATATAAGTAAACAGGTATTTTATGCAGATCAAATTTATTGGAAGCAGACTCAATTATTTTTGGCCATTCGAATACTTTTCTCAATATTTTTTGCTCGATTTCGTTTAATTGAAAATCCTTATCATTTAATTCTACTTTATTAGTAAATTTAATTTTTAATGATCTTAAAATTGAATTTATTCTTGCATAAGCATATTGAACATAAAAAACAGGATTATCTTTGTTTTTTTCTTTAACTTTATCAAAATCAAAATCTAGTTCTACATCATTACTTCTGTTTAGCATCATGAATCTAATTGGATCCTTCTCTACTTCATCGAGAAGATCTTGAGCTGAAATAAATTCTCCTGCTCTTTTAGACATTTTAAATGGTTGACCATTTTTATAAAGTTTGACCAATTGACAAACTTTACAGTCCAACAAAGTTTTATTATCTGATAAAGCTGTTACAGCTGACTTAATTCTTTTTATGTAACCAGTATGGTCAGCGCCTAATATATTTATAAGATTGTCATATTTTCTATCAACTTTATCCATATGATAAGCAATATCATTCGCAAAATAAGTCCAAGATCCATCATTTTTCTGAAGAGCTCTGTCTGTATCATCACCAAATAAGGTAGATTTAAAAATTAATCTTTTAACTTTTTTCCAATCTTTTATGTTTTCGCCTTTTGGTGGATCAAGATATCCTTCTTCAACATAATTTTTCTCTTTTAAATTATTTATCGCTTTATCGACCATGTTTTTATTTACTATATCTGTTTCGGACAAAAAGTTATCATGGGATATACCTAGCTTTTTTAAATCATCTTTTATTAAATTCATTGAAGCTTCTAGTGATTTATTTTTTAAGAAATCAAAATTTTCATCAAAATCAGTCAAGTTAAGTTCTTTATTTTCATTAAGAATATCTTTAGCTATATCTTTGATGTATTCGCCTGGGTAAAGATTTTCTTTATTTGGAAATGGTTTTTTTTCTTTAATCTCTATGATTCTGTGATGTACGGACTCAACAAAATTTTTTATTTGGTTACCATAATCATTAATATAATATTCTTTAGTTACTTTATTCCCATTAAACTTCAGTAAGTTAGCCAACACATCGCCATATATTGCTCCTCTACAATGACCTACATGCATTGGACCGGTTGGGTTAGCTGAAACAAACTCTATATTGTAAGTTTTATTTGATTTGAAACTTCCATACTTTTTATTGTTTTCTAAAATAAAATTTATGTTTTTGATTAAAGCAGAGTTAGAAAGTTTAATATTGATAAAACCTGGTCCTGCAATTTCGATATCAGCAAAATTTTCTATATTATCTAAAAAAAGTTTCTTTAATTTTTGAGCTAAATCATTAGGATTTAATTTATTTGATTTGCCTAAAACCATTGCAATATTGCAAGACAAATCAAAATTAAATTGAGAAGGTGGTATCTCTAAACTAACATTCTTTAAATTATCGATATTATTTAAATTTAAATGAGATTTATTTTTTAAAACTAGATTTTCTATCTCTTTAAAATGATTTTCGAAAATATTCATTGTATTTTATTATATAAATTTATTGCATATCTATCAGTCATACCAGCAATATAATCACAGATAGTTCTCTCCAAATCACTATTGTTTCTAATATTAGTTATAAATTTTTTTGGATTTTTTCTAATTTTAACAAAAAGTTTTTTAATTATATTCCTTCCTAAATTTGTTTTTGAGTGTACTTTTCGATGAAAATACATTTTTTTTTTCAAAAAACTTTTAATTTGGTTATCAAATTTTTTCATTTTATCTGAAAAAGTTACTATTTGATTTTTTGCATTATAAACGTCTTTTAAATTTAAAATCTTATTTTTTTTCAAATTTTTTTTAGTTGTTTCAATAACATCACTTACCATTTCATTTATTGTCTCCCTTATAATTTGTCTGATAATTATATCGATTGAGTATTTTTTTTGCTTTTTTTTATGCTTTAAAACTATCTTATTTAAAACTGGTATATTTTTTAAATCACTTAAATTAAACAAATTTGATTTTAATCCATCCTCTAGATCATGGCTATTATAAGCAATATCATCGGAAATTGATGCAATCTGTGCCTCTAAAGATGAGTTAGTCTTAAAATTAATTTTCTTTCTAAAAAAATCTCTTCCTAAAATTTTATTAATTTTTGATAAGTCTTTAACTGGTCCATTATGTTTTATTAAACCATCAATAGTTTCAATGGAAAGATTTAAACCTTTGAATTCATAATATCTATTTTCTAAGATTGTAATAATTCTTAAAGTTTGTACATTGTGATCAAAACCTCCGTAATTTTTCATACATTTATTTAAAGCTTCTTCTCCAGCGTGGCCAAAAGGAGTGTGTCCTAAATCATGGGCTAAACTTAGAGTTTCAGACAAATCCTCATTTAAGTTAAAAAATTTTGATAAGGTTCTAGCAATTTGTGAAACTTCTAAAGAATGTGTAATTCTTGTTCTAAAATGATCTCCAGATGTATTAACAAATACTTGGGTTTTGTGTTTTAACCTTCTAAATGCAGTTGAATGAATAATTCGGTCTCTATCTCTTTGAAAGTCATTTCTTAAATCAGTTCTTTTTTCTATAAAGAATCTTCCGCTAGATTTAAGTGGAACTGCATATTTAGCTAATTTTTCAATTGATTTTTTTTGCATGCTTAATACATAGATTATATACTAGATATATATTGTTTATGGAAAAGAAATTAAATTTTACTGATCAAGCTTTAAATCAAATTAATATAATAACTAAAGATCAAGATAAGAAGTTTTTTAGAATCACTGTCCAAGGTGGAGGTTGCTCTGGATTTAAATATAATTTTGGTTTTGATACAAAAACTAATGATGATGATGTTGTTTTTGATAAAGTAATTATTGATAGATCTTCTCTTGATATCATCTCTGGATCTGTTGTTGATTTCAAAAAAGAGATGATTGGAGAGTCATTTGTAATTGATAATCCTAAAGCAACTGCCTCATGTGGTTGTGGTCTTTCATTCTCAGTTTAATGAAAATTATATCTTGGAATGTTAATTCTGTAAGAGCAAGAATAGAAAATATAAAAAATTATATAAAGGACTCTGATCCAGATATACTCTTGTTACAAGAAATTAAAACACAAAATGAGAATTTTCCAACCGATGAGTTTAAAAATTTAGGTTACGTATCATACGTATTTGGTCAAAAAAGTTACAATGGCGTTGCTATAATTTCTAAAAACGAACTTAATAATATCAATCTTAATTTTATCAAGGACGATTTAAAGCAATCACGAATAATTACCGCTGATTTAAAGTTTAAAAAAAAAATTATAGTCCTTGTAAATATATATGTTCCTAATGGAAACCCTGTTGATACAGAAAAATATGAATACAAGAAAACATGGTTAAAAAAATTTATAAATAATATTAAAAAAAATGTTCAAAAAAAATCAAATATACTTATCGCTGGAGATTTTAACATTATTCCTGAAGAAATTGACGTACATGATTTCAAAAGATATGAAAATGATGCTTTAGGAAGATTAGAAATTAGAAAAAAATATAGAGAACTAATTAATTTGGGTTTTAAAGATGTCTATCGTTTAAAAAATAAAACAAAACAAGAGTATACTTTTTGGGACTATTTTGCAGGATCTTGGCAGAAAAACTATGGTATGAGAATAGATCATTTTTTACTTTCAAATAATTTAATTGAAAATGTAAAATCAATTAAAATAAATAAAAAACCAAGATCTAAAGAGAAACCTTCTGATCACACACCAATCGAATTAGAAATTATTTAACTCTACCGTATATATCTTGATACCTGACAATATCTGTCTCTTTTAAAATTGAGCCTAATTGAGCTTCAATTATCTTAACCGGTTTTTTATAAGGATTTTCAATTCTGTGTATAGATTTTACAGGAATAAAAATAGTTTCATTAGGCTTCAAAACAAATTTTTTTTTGTTAAGTGTAATTTTCGGAGTTCCTTGAGTTACTACCCAATGTTCAGAACGATGAAAATGTTTTTGAAGACTTAAAACTCCTTTAGGTTTAACGTAAAGTTCTTTTATTAAAAAATTTTTGCCATTATACAAGTTTGTATATCTGCCCCAAGGCCTGTAAAAAATATTTTTTTTTCTTTGGTATTTAGTTTTTAATTTATCATAAACTTTACAAATCTCTTTCCAGCTGCCTAGGTCAGACCAGGGTATATTTAAATTTATAGCATTAATATATTTTGATTTTTCCAATATTGCATAATCAAAAGAAATTGGTTTGCATTTTAAAAAATCATTTTTGCGAAGATAATAAATATTATTTTTAAATTTTGATTTTTTTACAGAATTTAAACAATTATTAAAGTTTCTATTTTGGAACTTTTTAAAGTTATTAATTATTGATTTTTTTGTTAAGAAAAACATTCCAGAGTTCCAATAGGCATTTTTTTTAATAATTTTTTTTGCTTTTTCTAAATTAGGTTTTTCAATAAATTTTGTAACCTTGTTTTTGTTTTTTATTTTTTTTGATAAAAAATAACCAAATTCAGAAGAAGGATTAGAAGGTTTAATACCAAATATAAAAATATTATTATCTGTCAAATATTTTTGGTTTTGCTTAATGGATTGATTAAACAGTTTTGTTTTTTCAATTAAATGGTCTGAGGTTAAAAAAATTAAAGGTTGGTTTTCGGGGATTTCTTTTATTAAAACTGAACTAAGTATAGCAGGAGCAGTATTTCTTTTTGCTGGTTCAAGTATTATTTTATATTTTTTAAAACCTTTTAATCTTAAATGTTTTTTAATTTCACTTATATATTTTTTGTTAGTACTTATTATTGGATAATCAAATATCGAATTTTTTATCCTTTCTAAAGTTTTTCCCAATAATGTCCAATTTCCAAAATCAATAAACTGTTTTGGTTGATGATGTTTCTTATCAGGCCAAAGTCTTGTGCCAGAACCGCCACATAAAATAACTGGACGTATTTTCATTAAATTTTTGAATATTCTTTAACTTCTTTTTTCTTACCTGGATGTGTTGGAGCACCGAGATAAGCAGGTCCTACTGTTTGAGCATATTTCCAAATTGTTCCAGATCCAAAACTAGATTTTTTTTCTTTCCATTTTTTTCTTCTAGCTTTTAATTGAGCGTTAGTAAGCCTAACATTAATTGAACCTTTTTTTGCGTCTATATCTATTACATCTCCATTTTTAAGAAGTGCAATTGGGCCACCCATTGCAGCTTCTGGAC
>VMBT01001722.1_pt1 | contig 11460 bp, 19 predicted proteins | sample 4404301 | NCBI WGS metagenome assembly VMBT01 (sample SAMN12238535, study PRJNA552566) | marine metagenome | isolation source: Coastal seawater | place: USA: coastal Georgia, Sapelo Island | collected 2008-08/2009-08
CGGGCGCTGCAGCGGCGCCTCAGACGGGAAGGCCATGCTGATGGGCCCCCAGAGCCAAAGCAGCAGCCGTTTGGCTAGGGCCAGTTCCCGCAGCCGACCCGCCAACAGCAGGGCGTTCAGGCCCACCGGCTGGAGGTCGAGCCAGCGGCGGCAGCGCAGGGCTTCCGCTTCGATTTGAGCCAGGCCACTGCGCAGCAGCCACTGGCCAAGGCCCAGCGCCTCCCGGCTCTCCTCGGGTTGCTCGATCCCGCGCAGGGGCCGCAGTTCCACCACCCGTCCGCCCGTCAGCAGGGTGTCAACGGCGGCGCGGATCTCCTGGGGCTCCGCCTGTTGCAGCAGACCTTCAGCCGGCAACTGCAGCAGCCAGCTGCTGGGTAGGTCGGACTCCGCCGGTAGGAGCAGCAGCAGCGGCGCCGGTTGCCAGCGATCGCGCAGCTGGGCGAGTTCTCGCTCCAGCGTGGCCGCAGGCATGCCAGCACTGATGCTCCAGATCACCAGGGCGATGGCTCCCTTGTCTGGGTCGCTGGCTGCTTTGAGCTGGAACGACTCCTCCAGCAACCGCTCCAGGCCCGCCTGAATCAGGGGCTCCGCCAGGATCAGGATCGGAGGTGCGTCCTTCGCCTCGGGCACGGATCAGGGTTGAGCCTTAATGGCGCTCAAGTTAACGGGGATTGACGCCGTTTCCAGTGCTGCTCAAGGCTCTGGCGCACTTAGCGCCGCCGTCCGCTGAGATTGAGCGTGTAGCTCTCAATCCGATAGCCGGTTTGCTCTTCAATGCGATCGAGCAGATCGGCGGGTAATTCCACATCCAGATCCTGGATGGCACCGGACTCGAGGCAGGTGATGTGGCTGTGGGGATCGCTGCGGTAGCCGTAGAGCCGTCCATTGGCGCGATCAAGACACTCGATCACCCCTGCGCTTTGGAGCGCTTCAAGGTTTTGGTAGACGGAGGTATGGCCGATGTTGCGGCCCTTGGCGTTGAGCCGCTCAAAGATGTCGCGGGCACTGAGGTGATCCCGCTCGTCCCAGAGCAGCTCGAGCACCATCCGACGCTGGCGTGAGAGCCGCATTCCCAGGTCTTTGCAGCGGGAATAGGCGAGATCCACCCCGTGGGTCCCGCCGGCCGATGCGTTGTTGGGTGCTGAGGAAGCAGCCACGACCCAAAGAGGTCTCTTACACCGTTATAGAACCCGTAGGCGGATTGAGTGCGTCTTGGAGCCGCTCTGGACCGATGGCCTGCAGGGCTTCGGCGAGATCCACCGTGCCGTCATAGAGCGCGCGGCCGACGATGACGCCGCTCACCCCCAGGGGTGCAATGGAGAGCAGCGAGAGGATGTCCTCGAGGGTGCCGATCCCGCCCGAGGCAATCACTGGGATACTGCTGGCCTCGGCCATGGCGCGCAGGGCGTCGATGTTCGGCCCGGCCAAGGTCCCATCGGTGGCGATGTCGGTGCTGATGATCGCGGCGACGCCGCTGCCTTCAAAACTCTTGGCCAATTCGGTGGCTTGGACGGTGCTGGTTTCGATCCAGCCACGGGTGGCCACTAGGCCGTCTTTGGCATCGATTCCCACCACGACCTTGCCCGGGTGACGGCTGGCGAGTTCTTTGACCAGCTCAGGCTTTTCGATCGCCACGGTGCCCAGGATCACCCGATCGAGGCCGCACTGCAGCAGTTCCTCGGCCCGCTCGGCACTGCGGACACCGCCGCCCAACTGGACGGGAATCGAGAGGGCTGAGGTGATGGCCTTGACCGCCTGGTCATTGACCGGTTGACCGGTTTTGGCCCCATCGAGATCGACCAGGTGCAGCCGTTGCGCCCCCTGCCGCTGCCAATCGAGGGCCTGCGCCACCGGGTCATCGTTGAAGCGGGTGACCTGGCCGTAATCACCCTGATGCAGCCGAACGCAATGGCCATCCAGCAGGTCGATGGCGGGGATGATCTGCATGGAGGCCGGTCGGCTCAAGGACTGCCAGCCAGGCTGCCAGAGGCTGCGATCCCGCAGTTGCACCAGCGGTACCTCGAGGCGGAACGTCCGATCCAGCACGGCTTCAAGCGCCAGCCGTCGCTCCTTCCCCTTGCCGCTCTCTCCCAGAACACGAAAGTGGCGATAGCCCCGCGTCTGACCAAGGACGTTGGCCTGGGCGGTCCACTGCTGCGGCCACTTCATCCCTGGCCGAGCTGCAGGGCCAGGCCGTAGGGGGCGTTGTCCGCAGGATCCCGGATTCCCAGTTCCTCGCGCCACTGGCTGATGGGTTTCTCCCAGCCTTCCTCCCAGCGGGCGATGGCCAGGCACTGGGCCTGGTGAGCGATGGCCGAGCCATGGGCGGCGGCGGCGCTGATGCTTTCGAACTCCTCGAGCTTGAAGCGGAAGTTCGCCAGTTGGCTGGCGCTGGTGAGCAGGACATAGGCGGGAAAGCCGATCTGCGCCGCCGTGATCGCCAGCACCCCTGTCTCCCCTGCCCGTTCGGTGCCAAAGCCGCTGATGACGTGGTGGATGTCGTGGGTGGTCGCAATGCGTTGCGTCAGCCATTGGCCGTCGCTCTCGATCGGCCTGGGCCGAAAGAATTCCGGGTCGTAGCCCAGCTGGCGAATCAAGCGGGCGTACTCCCGTCCCAGGCTTCCGGCCGGTAGTGCTTCGAGCGCCTCGATCTGTGGTTGCAGCGGCGGGTAGCGCCCGTCCATCAGTGCGGCCCCTCCGGGAAGTGCGCGGAAGCGCCTGATGCAGTCCTCCATCTGGGGGCTGCCAAGGAAGTTGTCCACCAGATCGGCGATGTTGCTCAGCTCACCGCCACTGCGGCCCACGGCGGCCAGCAACTTGAGGTTGTTGAGGGAGCGCAGAACCTCGTTGAAGCGGCCCATGGCCTTTGCCCGTCAGAACCCTCAGTTTGCAGAGGGCTTCAAGGACGTGCCCAGCGTTTTGAATGGTCAGACCTGTGGGCTGCTGCGATGAAGATCCTGGTGATGGGCGGAACCCGTTTTGTGGGCCGTCCCCTGGTGCAACAGCTTCAGGACGCGGGCCATGCACTCACCCTGTTCACCCGCGGCAAGAACCCGGTTCCCGCTGGCGTCGAGCACCTCTGTGGCGACCGCAGTACGGCTGAGGGCCTATCGGCTCTGGCCGGTCGTCAATTTGATGTGATCGTCGATAGTTCCGGCCGCACCGTGGCGGACAGCCGCTCGGTTGTGGAGGTGACGGGGGCCCCGAGCCATCGCTTTGTCTACGTCAGCTCCGCCGGTGTCTATGCCGACAGCGCCCTCTGGCCCCTGACGGAGAACTCCCCGACCGATCCCGAGAGCCGTCACAGCGGCAAGCTCGACACCGAGGCCTGGCTGACGGCCGAGAAGATCCCCTTCACCAGCTTCCGGCCCACCTACATCGTTGGTGCGGGCAACTACAACCCTGTCGAGAGCTGGTTCTTCGATCGGATCGTCCATGGCCGTCCGGTGCCCCTTCCCGGCGACGGCAGCACCATTACCCAGTTGGGCCATGTCAACGACCTCGCCACGGCGATGGCCCTGAGCATTGGCGTCGATGCCGCAGCAAATCGGATCTACAACTGCTCGAGTGCCCAGGGCATCAGCTTCCGCGGTCTGGTGGAGGCGGCCGCGCGTGCGTGCGGCAAGGATCCGGCCTCCGTTGAGATCCGCAGCTTTGACCCCAGCAGCCTGGACAAAAAGGCCCGCAAGGCCTTCCCCCTGCGGATGGCCCATTTCCTGACCGATATCCATCGGGTCCAGCGCGAGCTGGCCTGGACACCCCAGTACGACGTCGAGCGCTCCCTCGCCGACAGCTACAGCAACGACTACGCCAAGCGGATGCCCACCAGCCCTGATTTCAGCTCCGACGATCAGCTGCTGGCGCTGTGATGTAGCCCCAGGCTGAGCTCAGGGCCAGCGCCAGGGAGGGCCAGAACAACCAGAAACCCAACAGCTGGAGCGGGGCTGCTCCCCCACCGGGCCAGAGCAGCAGTAAGAGGGCGACGAACTGAAGGATGGTCTTGGCCTTGCCTCCCCAGGAGGCAGGGCCTCCGCTGCCTTGCCCAGCGCGCCAGCCGGAGATCAGCAGTTCACGGGCGAGCAGGAGCCAGATCGCCCAGAGCGGCAGGGAGCCTGCAGCGCCAAGCCAGAGCAGGGGCGCCAGGATCAGGATCTTGTCGGTGAGTGGGTCCAGACGGGCCCCCCAGACCGAGCCGCCCCCGGCGCGTCTGGCCAGCCAGCCGTCGGCGGCATCGCTGAGGCCCCCGAGCAGCAGCAACCACCAGGCCAACCAGCCGTTGCCCTGGACCAGCGCCAGGATCAGGGGCAGACCGATGACGGCGCGGGCGATGGTCAGGCCATCGGCAAGCTGCCGGCTGAGGCTGGAGTTCGGCATGGCTTTCCGACCAAGCGTTGCGGTTCATTCTTCCGCCTGACGGAGCGGCCACAATGACGGCATCCGCAGCGCAGTCATGGTCGTTGAACGCCGGGTCTCCGAAGTGATGACCACGCCCATTCGCAGCGTTGGTCGCGAGACGCCCCTCCAGAACGCGGTGCAGGTGATGAGCGATCACCACATCAGTGGTCTGCCCGTGGTCGATGCCGCCGGGGCGCTGGTGGGCGAGCTGACCGAGCAGGACCTGATGGTGCGTGAGAGCGGCTTTGATGCCGGCCCTTACGTGATGCTGCTCGACGCCGTGATCTATCTGCGCAACCCGCTGCAGTGGGACAAGCAGGTGCATCAGGTGCTCGGCAACAGCGTCGGCGAGGTGATGAGCCAGGCCCCCCACACCTGCAGTGGCGACACCCTGCTGCCGGAGGCGGCCCGCTTGCTGCATGAAAAGGGCACGCAGCGGCTGTTTGTGCTCGATGAGCAGCGGCGCCCGGTCGGGGTCTTGACCCGAGGCGATGTCGTGCGGGCGTTGGCCTCGGCCTGATCCCTAGAGCGGTGGCGGCGCCTGCACCGGTGGCAGCGGCCGGGGGGGGAGCAGCGGCGGCGGAGTTGGTGCCCCGAGGGGGAAGTCCCCCGGGGGCATCACTTCAGCTGGGGCGAGGGCATCAGCGTCCCCGTTTAAGAACTCCGGCTCCTGGGGCAAGGGCTGACCATCCAGCAGCACCAGGGGTGGCGGTAGGTCGGGGGCTTCAGGCGTGAGTTCGTTCTCGAGCGTGCTGTTGGCTGCGCTCTCCTGAAGTTCCCTGAGGGCTAGGGGATCGGCCGTGATCGGCGGTTCACGCAGCGGCGCGCGCTTGGCGCTGCCCGGCGGTTGGGCCAGGGGTGCGGGCGACCAGATCAGGCGCGCCACCGGCTCGACCCCCTGCTCCATCAGGCGGTTCAGCCCGGCGAGGGCGCGGTCGGCCAGCTGCGCACCGAAGCTCTGGCCGCACTGCAGCGGGTTGCTGCAATCCCGCTGCCCCAGGCGCGGCGTGAGGCTGGCCAGCAGATTGCCCCGCAGGGGGATGGCGCGGGAGCTCAGCCGCAGTAGGTAGGGGACGTGGACAAAGCTGGTGGCTCCACCACTGATCCAGTTGGCATCGGCCTCGCTGAATCCCTTGACCCCTGGAATGATCAGGCGGCTTTTGGAGGCGTGATCGGGCAGGTAGGCCGCCTTGAAACCGCGCTGGCGGGCCAGGCTTTTGGTTTGCTCGAGGGTTAGGCCATCGCGGCTCATGAGCACCTCGAGGCGACCATCGCTGCGTAGGCCGATGACCATCCGAATCCGCGGCAGGTAATAGCGGATTTGCTGCCCCATCGAGACGCTGTAGGCGCCGCGGTATTCAGGCGGGGGATCCAGAAGATCGTTGTAGAGGCTGTGCAGTCCACCGATGAAGGTGTCGTACTGAGCGGCCCGCTCGGATGTGAGTTCGCCAAAGCCGAAATCAGCACCGCCGTCGTGGCGAATCCCCACAAAGGCCCGTTGGCGGGCGGCGGTTCGGTTTCGGCCTCTCCAGACCTGATCTCCCAACTTCAGGTCCCCCAGTGGAACCGTGATCTCTCGGCCCAGGCTGTTGACATGCCGCTCGTACATCGGCCCGGAGACGTAGGCCAGGGCGGAGGAGTCGTTGTAGGCGTCCTGCTCCCGGTCCCAGCCCTCGAGCAGATCAATGCGGACCTTGCGCGGGTCGAAGTCGAGGGCGTAGACGTCCTGGTCGGGCAGGTAGCGGAAGGGTTCGGCCTGGCCGCCGACCGCACTCAAGCGTGAGGAACCCGTTCTGGCCGGCTCGCCCTCGGGCAAGGGCGGCGCGATGGCGACAAAAAACGCAAACAGACCGGCTGGAAGCCAAAGGGGGATCCAGCGCTTGCGTCGCCAATGGGGGCGCTTCTGTTTCGTCGGTGGCGCTGAAGCGGTGTCCAGATGAAGGGACCAGAGATCAGCAATCTAGGGACCGCTTAGTTCGCGCCCGGCAGTTTCAGAACCCGGTCTTCGGCAATGACCCAGCGCTGCATCGTCAGTGGAGCTGGATGGCCGCCCGTGAGTTCGCCGAAGGCGGGCAGCAGCAGGCGTTGCTGGCTGAAATCCAAGCCAAAACAGGGCAACCGCAGCCGATCAGAGCCTTGTCCGAGGACCGCCACGGGGTGCACGTGGCCGCAGATGTTGAGCAGCTCAGGCTCCGGAGGCGTCTCCGGTTCGTGGCTCAGCCACCAGGCGCCGCGTTGCAGGGATGGTTGGGCCTGCAGCGAGGGAAAGACGGCGCCGCGATCGTGATTCCCTCCGACCAGGACCAACTCGCACCCCATCAGTTCGGGAAGAGCTGCGAGCTTCTCCTGGAGTTCAGGGGTCAGTCCCAGCTGGCTATGGATCAGGTCCCCGAGGACCAGCACCTGCTGCGGGTGAAGCGAGGCCGTGAGCTCTAGCAGCCGATTGAGATTCCCCTGATCCCCATCGCTGGGCAAGGGAATGCCCTGCGCCTGAAAGCTCTCGGCCTTGCCGAGGTGGAGATCGGCAATCAGCAGGACCTGGAGCTCTGGATCCCAGGCGGCCCGTTGGGGCAGCAACTCCAGGCGGCTATTGCCCCAGGTCAGGGTTTCGTTGGAGCTCAACGCTGGCCCATGACCCGTTGGTAGGCCGCCCGTTGTTGGGTCGCGGCAATCGTGGCTTGAACCTGCGGGTAGGGGCTCAGATCAATCTGTGGGAAGAAGATCGGCAGGTAGGCCAGGTAGGCGTTCACGGCGCAATCGGCGACGCCCCAGTCGCCGCCCATCAGGGGACCGCTAGCGAGCTTGCGATCGAGCACTTCCATCAGCCGGGGGAACTCCCGCTCCCGGTTGGAGGGGACAAACAGGGCCGTGGCCAGGGTGGCGTTGGCAAAGAGCACCCACTGCTGAGCCAGGCCCCGCTCCGCGGCGGTCTGGCATTCGCCCCCAAAACGCTCCGCCAGATAGAGGAGGATTGCGCCACTTTCAAATAACTGCAGTCGCCCATTGGGCAGGCTGGGATCCTCATCCACCAGCGCCGGCACCTTGGCGAAGGGGTTGATGGCGGTGAAGGGCTCTTGGCGGTGCTCCCCGGCCTCCATGTCCAGGAGCTGCCAGGTGTAGGGGATTCCCCGTTCTTCCATGTACCAGCGCGGCATGGAGGCGCGGCTGCGGGCGCCGCCGAACAGGGTGAGGGCCATGGATCAGCTGGAAACCGGCCTGAGCGTAGAAGCTGCAGACAGCGGCGTCGGTTGGTTTTGATCTGATCCGCTCCAGCAACCGTTGCTCAGGACTGGAGCGAATCGCACCTGCCGCGGCTTGCCGAGATAGACCCAGGCCTCGCGACCATCGGTCAGGCGGCGCAGCTCCCGCCGGTAGAGCCGGGGTGCTCCCTCGAATCGATCCAGCGCCTGCAGTTCCTGGGCCGTGATGCTGTAGAGCTCACCGCTGATGGGGCGACTGGCCTGGGGATTGCAGATCGCCATCGGGAAGGGCCCAAGGTTGTAGAGCTCCAGACCACTGAGGAGCGCCGTTCCTTCGAACGCGGCATCGCCCAGAAGGCCATGGGAGCGTTCGCCGCGCTTCAGCGTCCCGTAGACGAACACCAGGCCGACATAATCAGGAGCCCCGTTGGTCCCACCCATGACGATTGCGTTGCTGATTGCCTTGGCTGGCTCCTTGGGTGCGATGGCTTTAATCGTGCGTCGTCTCGAGAAGTCCTGATCGGACGCCCCCTAGATCGCCCAGAACTCAGGGTCACCCTTCCGCTGCCGAGGCACCAACTTCAGGTCGTGATCAGGGAAGAGGTCGCGGCTGAGATGCCAAGCCTGCTCTTGGGTCTCTGCCTGCAGTGGAACCCTCAGGATGCGCTGGGGGAGCGTGACGTTCAGCTCGTAAAAGAACATTGGGCGCCACCGTCTCTATTCAGGCGGTAGCTAGGGATTTCGCGGGTGGACTCAAACCCAAAGGTTCTTATCCGAAAGCATTGCTGAAGACGGCTTGAAAATTCGCGTGTCCGTGGATCAACAGGGCCGCTGAGAGGGGCACCACGGCGAGGACCAGGGCCAAAAACAGAGCCGAGAGGGGTCGGTGGTTGTTCATGGGCCGCATTGTCGCGCTCTGTTTGGGTGAGCTGACGCGTGCCGAAAAAGCTGTTCGCTTTTTTGGTCTTTCGCTTAGGAGGGCATGCCTGGATTGAACGGTGCTGATGGATGGGCTGGCTCGGGAGCGACTGGGACGCATCAACCCCAATGTCCTCGCCGATCTGTTGAAGCTCACCCCTGAACAGCGGCGTCAGATGGTTCAGCAGCTGAGCGGACTCGAGGCCAACGGGACGATCCCCGTCGAGGTGGCGATGCGTGCCGCCCAAAGGGCCAAGGACGCTGGCGCTTCCTCAGATCTCGCCTGACGCCCAGCCCCTGAGCCATTGCATGAGCGCTTTACTCGGGGCCTTGAGCTCCTCGATCGATCCATAGAGCCAGTCCTGCCAGCCTTCCTGGGGCAAGCCGCTGAAGACCATCAGATTCAGGGGATAGTCCTCGGAGTCGCTGCAGCGCCGGAAGTCATCGCGGTAAAGAAAAACAGGTTTCCCGAGGGCAATCGCGGCACCGAGTTCCAGCATCACGCCTTCATCGGGAGGCGTGCCGTTGACGATGGCGAGGAGGGCGTCGGCATCACGCACGTCCTGCAGATCCGCCTGGGCGACGCGCCAGGCCCAGCCCGGCTGCGCGAGATCCACCTGACCATTTCGCGTGAACGGCTCCCAGACCTCGATCCCTAGCTGCTCAAGGGCCTCGACAAAGTCAGGCAGCAAGCGCGAGCGCCAATGGGCCGAGAAGCCGTAGGGCGAGGCCAGATAGAGGGTTGGTTTAGCCATGGGAGCGTGAGGCGCGGTACTGCTGTTCATCGGCTCTGGCTGCTGCTGCGTTCTCCCAGGGGAAGAGCACCCATTCGCTCGAGTCGTTCACCTCGAGGGCGCTCCACCACTGCGGTTCCACCTTGCTGATCCAGACCAAGGTGGTGATGTCCGTGCGGCTTCGGAAGGGCTCAACAGTGCGCCCGGTTTCATAGATGTCGTCGACCACCAGGCAACCCGCCTCTGGCTGATCCAGTAGCGGTAGGCCCAGGCGATGGCTCAGGCAGACCGCCAGGACCAGTCCACCGCGCGGAACCCCGTAGACCCCCGTCCAAGACGACGACTCAAACTTCTCCAGCGTGGCGTCTAGGGCCCGGTCAAGGTCAGCCCAGCTGAGGGTGCGCATGCGGCTGTGTCTGGTCCCCTGAGCATGAGCCATAGCCCACTGAGATGGGCTGCGGCACGGCCAATCGAGAGAACGGCCAGGCCGATGCAGAGGGGGCAGTGCGTGAGGCTCATCCGCTCAGCTTGCAGGGTTTGCGACCGTCGGTTCTGATTCCCGCTGAATCTTCATGCCAGCCGCTACAAGGGAAGGACGATGGATGGGGCCCGATGCGCCTGCTGCTGTTGTTGGCGCTGCTCCTGGTGGGGTGCCAGAGCGGAGATGACGGTTCTGATCTGGTGGTGAAGACCAGCTCCGGTCAACGGCTGTTGGTGGAGGAGGGCAGCGTTCAACTGGAGGACCGACGCATTGCGCAGCGGGTGAATCTCGAGTCGTTAAAGGCCGAGATCGCCTGGGCCAAGAAAAACGTCGACTTCAATGAACGCGACGGCATCCCCGTTGACTTCTGGCAGAAGGACCTGGAGGGGGACCAGGCGCGTCTGGCTGCCGCTGAGGCACTGATCCAGAGCGAGAAGGAGCACGGCGTGCTCTACCGCGTGGCCCGCTTCGCTCCAATCGTGGAGGGTCCCAACGGGGCGCGTCGGACACTCCCGGTGGTGACGGCCTATTGCGTGCGCGACTCGATCCCTGGGGTGGCCGAGAACCTGGCGCAGTTCAAGATCAGCCAAGGACAACTGAACTCCCAGGACCCCCGGGAGGTGCTGGTGGCCAAGATCTGCCGCCGCTGGACGACGACGCCATAAAAAAGACCCCCGATTCAAGGGGGCCTGTTCTCTTCTCTGCGTGGGGGCATCGAAGCGTCACGCCCAGGGCTGCACCATCGGTGAGAACACCTACTCTCGATCGCCGCGGGACTTTGTCGTGACGGTGGCGGCCCAGGAGAAACGCGAGCAGAAGCGTCAGGGCAGGGCCGGTTCAGGTTGGTTGCGCTCGGCCTGCGGCAGCAAGGTGGTTCGGATCACCACGATCGACCCGACGGCCCACGCCCAGTGGTGTGAGGTGGTCAATGCCGACTTGGCCAGCGATGGCCAGATCCAGGCGTTTCACAACAGCCGAATGCTCCGCTACAACGCGGTGCGCCTCTGGCAGAACCTGCTGCGACAGGGATGGACTCAGGTGCCAGCCCAGTGGTGATCAGGCCGGGACGAAGCGCTGTTTGAGCCCCTTCCACCAACGCACCAGCAGCGACCACCACTGGCCAAACCCGCTCTGGGCGGCCGCAGGGCGGGCCATGGCGGCGGCGCAGGGCCTGGGGCTCAGTGGTTCAAAGCCATCGCAAGAGGAGAGGGCCTCGGCTTGGATCTGCTGCTCAAGGGTGTGCCGAGCGGCTGATCGATTGCGTGACACCGACATGCGCACCTTCGCGAACCAGCCTTGTTATTGCGCCATCCCAGCCCTGGGGCAATGAGTTCTGATGCTCATCCTGCTCAAGCTGTGTCAGGCCCGGCTGCCGTTGCTAGAGCCAGAGAGGGACGTGTGTTCAGGGGAATGGTGCGAAAGCGGGCGATTGGCGATGGCCAGCTGCGGGATTTGGAGCAGCACTACATCCAGGCGATCTATCGCTACAACGAGGCCCTGGATCAGAGCCCCCATTGCGCCTCGAAGGCACGCCGGGAGATGGTTCGCCTTGAAGTGGAAGTCCGCCGACTGCGGTACGGCTACTGAGTTTCTCTTCAGCGCTCCGCCTTAGTGGCTTCTGCGATCAAGCGCTGAACCCGATCCAGCACGGACTCGTTGCTGAGTCGATTGTTCAGGCGCTCCACCAGCAAAGGGAAGGCCAGCGGCCCGGGCCGTTGGGTGCGCTCCATCA
>VMBT01001724.1_pt1 | contig 11453 bp, 16 predicted proteins | sample 4404301 | NCBI WGS metagenome assembly VMBT01 (sample SAMN12238535, study PRJNA552566) | marine metagenome | isolation source: Coastal seawater | place: USA: coastal Georgia, Sapelo Island | collected 2008-08/2009-08
ACCTGCGAGTAATCAATTGATAATAAATACTCAATTCAAATTAAGTAGCTAGGTATAGGTTTGGCGGGCGCTTTTTGTGTTGTGTTAAGCCTATAACTAGTTCATAGCTGAGATATTCCTCTTAATGAAGGTTGGATCATTTTAACTATTCAACCTTATTAAAATGACACTTTCATTTAACATTGTAAAAGAGCTATTAAAAGCTGAAATCTGCTATTTAGATGACCCTAAGGCAAAACACTCTTCAATTCTAGATCTTGAATCAATCACCCCAATTACTTTCAACGGGTGTGCTTCATTAGCTGATTATTCGACTGTCCTAAGCAACCATTTAGAGGAGTTTAAAAACGAACTATCTGCATTAATTAAACTTAACGACGTTCGTCTTCGGACAACGCTACTAAACACCTTACAGGAAAGTCTGATTGAGGTAAAAGAATATTTTGATGCTCAGAATAAAGAAGCATGGCTTTCCAGGACCCGGTTTGTTCCCAAAGACAAAATGGACTTGAAAAACCTGAACTACCGAGAGCTTAAAAAAAAACTACTTTATTTCTACTCCTTCAAGAGTCCTTTGCTCGAGTTGTGTTGAATCATTTTGATTTAATAGTAGAGCTACATTCCTCAAATAACAAGTTTGCTTCACTTGTCAACTTTAACTTATCCTCTAGTCTTAAGCCAATGGAGGTAGTTGAATTATTTGGCGCGCTATTTCATTGCGGTTACATTACCGGAAAGAAAGATGATCTATGGGAATGGGTAAGTAATTGCTTGAATATAAAGCTGTCTCAACCTAATTCTAATATGACCAAAGTCAAGAACAGAACGAATGAAAGCACCATTTTCATTTCTAAGCTAACGAACAAATTCAACGAGTTCTGCATCAATGATTTAGAGAAATAATTTATCCAAGCTGGATGCAACTTGCATAATTGGTTTGTTGTGCTGAAATAATCTTGTACTCACAAACTACAAGGAAATGGAAGTAATAACTATAGACTCTGATCTGTTCAAAAAGATTCAAAAGAGACTAGACAATATTGAACGGCTTTTAGAAGAAATAAATGACCCGGTAAGACGTGAGGCCAACGAATGGCTTAGTGCAAAAGATGTTGAGCAATTCCTCAAAATATCTGAACGCACACGTTACTCCTATCAATCAGAAGGAAAACTTCGACCTGTAAAAATCAAAGGATTCAATTACTACCACATTTCTCAAGTACGTTCACTACTGCAAGTAGACGGCCCATCAGTTATCCCGAATTCAAAATGACAATGGATAAACAAAAAATTCTAGATCAAACTAACGGAGGGCTTAATGTGTTTGAACGATTTATTCAAGCCTTTCCTGGTCCAAACAAAGCGTTCCTTAACCCCTTTTATGAGGATAAAAACGCCTCTACTTATGTGTTCAAAGACCTAGATCAGAACATCTACAAGTTCATAGATTTTGGTAATGACATTTATCATGGTGACTGTTTTACATATGTAAGCCTTGTGTTTGGAAAGGACTGTAGCAATAATGATGACTTCAAATGGATTCTCAATACTATCAATCATGAAATGTCTCTAGGCTTAAGCCCAGATAAGAGAAATGATCAACCCGAGAACTCTAAATCAAAAGCAGTAATCTCAAATGAGGTTACGGTTCCGTATACCCCTCCAGAAACCAAACCTTTTTCTCCAAAAGAACTAGCTTTTTGGATGGGCTATGGAATAACTGAATCCACTTTGACGCAGTATAACGTGAGTTCGGTTTCATCAATTCTTCTCTATAAAAAGAGCCCGCCTCATGAGGTTTATAGTATGGATGCAAGTAACTCCAATCCAATATTTGGATATGTATTCCCTACATATACTAAACTCTATAGGCCATACGGTGATAAGAGAAATAGATTTAGATACGCAGGAAACAAGCCAAAAGATGCCGCATTTGGGATTGAGCAGCTGCCCAAAAAAGGAAATGTTGTTTTTATAGCTGCCGGGGAAAAAGACGTGCTTAGCCTGGCTGCAAGAGGATTTAACGCAATTTGCTACAACTCAGAAACCGCCCCCATTCCAGAAAAAATCATTGACAAACTACGGTTCCGGTTTAAGCACATATTTCTAATCTATGACGTTGACGAAACTGGTCTTCGTTCAACTGAAAAGCGGCTTCAAGAATTGTCAAAATATCAGGTAAAAAGCATTCGACTTCCCCTTAAGGGGGCTCCTGAAGAAAAAGATGTAAGTGACTATTTCAGGCTTGGTCATACCTCTAAAGACATTGATCGCCTAGTTATTGAAGCGCTCAGAAATTATCACAGTCCGGTAATGACAATGCTGAAGTCTTTTGAATTAGACTACACTACCCCTCCACCAAAGGTGAAGCCCGTAATTTCAATAAATGATATTACCATTGGAAGCGCAGGTAACCTGATGGCCATTACCGGCCCAGAAGGAACAGGTAAATCAAATTTTTTGGGCGCCATTCTAGCAGGTACACTTGACACCACAAGGTCTGGATTTGACACCTTAGGCACACAAATCTTACCAAACACTGAGAACCATGCCGTGCTTTACTATGACACTGAACAATCTGATGAACAGCTGTACAGGAATGCGCAGAGAGTAATTAAGCGTTCAGACCTAAAGCAAATTCCTAGATGGATGAAAACATATGGACTAGTTGGCATGGAGCGGAAAGACAGATTAAACAGCATCATTCATTCCATGGACTACTACTATTACAATTATGGCGGTATTCATATGGTCGTTATTGATGGTATAGCAGACCTCCTAAAGGGAGTGAATGATGAAGACTCCTCAGTTAAGCTCGTTGACGAGATTTTCCGCCTGGCAGGCATTTATAACACATGTATTGTAGTTGTGCTTCACCTAAGCCCAAGCGGCTATAAACTCAGAGGGCACTTAGGATCCGAAATTCAGAGAAAGGCTGCGGGGATAATATCAATTGAAAAAGATCACAACCCATCACATTCCATTATTAAGGCTTTAAAAGTGAGATCCGGAAACCCCGTAGATGTTCCTCAAAACATCATTCATTGGGACGATGAATTAGGACTGCATGTTCTCCTTGGAGAAAAACCTGCCACATCGTACGGTGACAAGAAACTAAACGAGCTCAAAGGGATTTCAACCGTCCTGTTCTCACAAAAACCACAAATAGCTTATAAGCAACTTGTAGAAAAGCTTTCCACGGAATGTCAAGTAAGCAACTCTTCTGGAGAGAAATACGTGAAAGCGCTCCGGGATATTGGATTTATAACTTCTATGTATGGAGAAAACGGTGTTTACCGTCTAGCCGATTAATCAGGTTTGGGGCGGAATGAGAATAGTCCTCGTATTGCCCCCGCCCCAAACAAATCATTTGTAGAATGCAAGAAGATAGTTTTAAAATTAGAGCAATGGGATTTGGAGAATTAGCCCAGATGTACAGCCCAGACGTACAAGTCAATAGTGCTAGGTTTTTACTCAGAAGTTGGATTAACAGACACCCATTGCTCAAATCCGAACTCTATGAATCTGGATACAAAAAAGGTCAACGGATTCTATTACCTGTCCAGGTGGGAATTATTGTAAAGCACATTGGAGAGCCTTAAAGGATGTAACCTCTGAGTTAGGGAGACAAAATCAGACCAAGGGACACACAGGAGAAGATAGATTTCCTCCATTGCAATATTGCCTCAAAGTTATTGCAATGCCCAACCATTCGGATCAACTATCTCTTGCTACAACAACATCTGGCCTCGTTGGGGGCCTTTTTAAAGCAGTAGCTGACCACGCCGCTGCCACTACAGTCTCACTAGCTGGCGTAGTAGATGTAGCCATTTACGCTTTTGTGAGCGCGTCAGTTGGCTATGGCGTTAAACTTACCCTTGATCGGTTCCTGGGTCGTAAATACCCTAAGCGATGAATAAGGTACTCCTCTTTGGCGCTGCCGGTGGCGCATTGTTGTGGATTAGCCGAATGCTAAGTGCTAAGCAAATGAGTGAAAACTCAGTCATTCGCATTCTCAGACCTCGTATTTCAAGAACCAATTGGTACGGACTTACCATTGCACTAGATGTAGCGGTAGATAACCCTACCAACAAGTCGGTCACCATCACTTCACCAGTGATTACACTCTCCAGCAGTGGCCAGCACTTAGCCAGCACGCCTCCAACTCGCAACTCTTTTAGGATTGAGGCACTGAGCCAATCCATGCTCAACTCTGTTGAAATCCAACTTCCTTGGACTTCATTGGTTCGCTATGCAGGTGGTATGCTCACCAAGTTTCAGGAGCTACCTGACGGTCAACGCACTTTAGAAAACCTTGCCGTCCCACTTGAATACAAGTACACGACCTATGTGAACGGTGTTCTCTATGAATCCAACCCTGAGCGCATCGTATGAGCCGAAACCAATTACATATCGGCTCAATAACCAGTGGGTATCGGAAAATCCTCTCTGGATCAGAATACAATAAGTACTTCAGTGACCCAGAGCAGGACGATAGAATCATCATTCAGGACGGTGAAGTCACAGACACCGTGGAGCTCATGAAGAAGGTGGTCTGGAAATACCTCTCAGATACCGAGGCCATTGCCAAGAAGCTGAAGAGCCCTAGTGTTAAGCGTACCAGCGAAAACATCTGGAACTTTCTGTACCACCACATCCAGTACAAGCTAGATCAAGAAGGCTTAGAGCAACTGCGCAGACCCGCAAGGAGCTGGGCAGACCGTAAGAGTGGCATTGACTGCGATTGCTTCGCCATTTTCTGCTCTTCAATCCTGACCAACTTGGAAATACCTCACAGCTTTCGCATCACCAAGTACGATGGTAGCGAGTACTTTCAGCACGTCTATGTGGTCGTGCCTTATGGCAGTGGCCTAATCAAGATTGACCCAGTGCTGTCATCCTTCAATTACGAACCCCCCTTTTCAACTAAACGAGATATCCCTATGAACCTTAATGGAATTGATGTGGCCGTCCTTTCTGGGACGCCCGGTGCCAGCGAGAGACTCGGTCTCAGCGAAATATGGCACGGCAGCCATATTGGCGACATACAGCCCCTAACCAACAATCCTCAAGACGATGCAGTCTATAACTATTTATTAGAAACTAAGGCTGCACTGTTGGCTATGCCTGAAGGCTATTCCAATGAGTTTATTGCTGCCCTGGAATATGCAATTAAGCATTGGCACACCCCAAGGCGACAAGAAGCATTGGACTTTCTAGCAGATCTAGAGGAAAGTAAAGGCCTTGGCCGACTCAACCGTGAGGGCAAGTTCTTCAAAAGTCTACAGAAGGTAGGCCGTGGAGCTAAGATAGCCCTGAAGACTGTAGTGAAATACAATCCAATATCAACACTGGCTAGAACTGGATTGATGTTGGCTCTGAAGATGAACCTGCGCGGAATGCGTAAGCACTTGATGTGGGGCTATGCCTCAGCTTCCCAAGCTGAGCGTGCAGGAATTGACCCAGATACCCACAGACGTATCCAGGATGCACTTTTCAAAGTGGGTAAGCTGTGGACCAAGAAACTCTTTGGTAAAGAATCAACCCTACGCAACATCATCCTCAAGGGCAATGATGAAGGTCTTAAAGGTCAGCTTGGTGCTGAGCCAGTGACCACAGCAGCGGCCATAACAGCCGCTACTCCAGTGATTGTAGCAGTCATCAAGATTCTAAAAGATGCTGGACTGATTCCTAAGAACGCGGATACCTCCAAAGCTGGTATTGAGGCTGAGATGAGAGCCCAGGCAAATTCTGGCGCATACCCTTCAACTACTGCTTCAGTAACCCCAGTAGTACCAAGTGCTGGAGGCAACTTCTTTAAAAACAACTCAACACTCATTGTGGCTGGAGCAGGTGTTGTGCTTGTAGGAGGCTACTTCTTAATGCGAAAGAAGCCAGCTAAAAAGACCCTTTCAGGAGGTGACTGCCTAAACGGCTCTTCATGTGAAAAGAAAGCCAATCTAGGTAGACCTAAGAAGCCGAAGATCAAAAAAGTGACCCTTTCATAACCCCAAACAAAAACCCCTTTTATCATGCCAAAAGCAACAAACTCAAAAGCCATCATGGGCGAGGTAAAAAACCTTGCGATGGTCGCTGGTGGATTCGTCATTGGATCTATGGGCGGTTCGGCCATTGACCGAGCGTTGAAAGTTGATTCCGCTATTCCTGGAATCAACGCAAAGCGATTTGTAAAGCCCGCAGTCCAACTGGGCGCAGGAATCTTTGGCGCTGCTAAACTCAAGAACACTGACATGAAGCTTTTGGCTTCAGGCGTAGGTGCTTCAGGAGTGGTTAGTGCCGTACAGATTGCAACCAAGAAAAACCTCCTTGCAGGCGCACCAGCTCTCAGCGGAAACGACATGAGCGTGTATGAGCCTATCGCAGCTCTGCCAGGTATTCCAGAATTCATTGATCCAGAAGGTGGTGACTTGCCTATGGAGACCATGGAGCCTGAGGTAATCATCGAGGAAGAATTCGAAATCATCTAAGACCCAAAGGGTCCATTGTAACTAACCCCTAAACTTTCATTGAAATGAAACCCCAAATCCTACGTCCTATGACACAATCTCGTAGCACTGTTCCATCTCGTGGCTCACGTGCACAATTTGAACGTCGTGTAAGTCAACTTCCTGATGAAACGCGTGCTCGCCTTGCTAAAGGTGAATTGCAAGCAGCCGATGCTGCATTCTATGTAGTAAAGTCTGTTGCTGGTTCACGCAGCCAGAAGATGCTTCGTGACGACGACAATAAAGTTGTTGGCATCTCTAACCTTTCTTCAGGTAAGCTGGAGAAAGGAAGCTACTTCCTTTTGGACGGTATCACATTGCTAGCCGGAACGGCTGGTGAAGGTGAGACTGCTCACGATGTGAATTTCAACGTCCTTCCGGACTTCATCCGTAACGGTCAGTTTGAACTATCTGCCAATAACACAACCATCATTGATGGCGCGTCTTTGGAGCTGTTCAACACCTCTGGCCAAGATGTGGCTGTAGGTCACTACACTTTGGACAACCCAAAGATGATTGACGAGCAGAAAGCCATTGAGCTCAACCTTGAGTGGGGAGCTGATGCCCCTGCTGGTACATTCATCAAGGCTATCCTTCGCGGTAGCGTAGTGACTAAGGCATAAGATAACCCCTTATGAAGAGTCATAAGTATCAACTCATTCGCGTAAACGTATCGGAGCCTGGCGCTTCGGTACGCTTTACGAGTGAGACCGACAGAAGCTACGAGCGCCTAGCTGGGATATTCGTGGCTATGCCTGAGCCCGTTAAGGAGATGGGTGCTGCATTAGGTCTTAAAGTTGGAGGCCAGGAGGTCTTTGATGACGATCACGATGTACGCCTGATCACCTGTGGCCGTGAGGTAGCCCCGAACGAAAAATTCTTTGCCTTTCCAGAGCACATTGAAGCTGGAGGTGCAGCCATTGAAGGCCGTCTAGTAGATGCAGGGAACACCGCTGAAGGCTACCCTTACGAGGCGCGCATAATTCTACACCTGACTCAGGATAGTTAAAGAGGGCCAAGTAATGAAAAGTGTAAGAAGAGTAACCCAAGTATTGGAGGTTAGCCAAGCTGGAGCAATCGTTCCTGTTGACCTGGTTCTTCCAAGTGAAGCCAAGGAGTGTTTAGGCCTTCAGGCTATAGTCACAGGACTATTTCCTGAGGTGGAATCAGTGATTGATTTTGGGGAGCTTTCAGTCAGCTTTAACGGCAGAGAAAGTCATCCCATCCACCAATTAGTGCCCTATGAGAGTGCCCAAGCACGCCAGGTTTCAACTACTAGGATTGGTCTTCTTCCGCTTTCTACACCTCTAGTGAGTGGTAGCCCTGTAACTGGGTTTTACCGCGATCTAGGTAGGCAGCAAGAGCCATTCACACCTTACCAAGTACGAATCTCATTTAACCTAATCACCGAGTGATAACATCAGACCCAATACAGACCATTGACATGCTACTCTCCTCACGCGGTGTGAAGGACTATCACATGGACTTCTACACCCTACTGTTGATGGAGAATGAGCAAATCACTCCAGCTAATCGAGGGTGGCATTTCTTGGTGAGCGGTGAGCTGCCAAATGGTCTTGAGATTATCAGTGAAACTCATGCTTTGAAGGTGGGTACAACTGCCCCAGCGACACTTCAGGAGTTCACCGGTCAGATGCTCGTGAAATTGCCTGAGGGCGCTGTCCTTGACCGTCTCGACTTTATCCGAATCATTCCAAAATCCAATACAGCATGAAAAGGATACGATTAGTAGCTAAACTTATTGAAAGTCGAATTGCCACACAGATAACACGAGGCTATGTAGTTGAGCGAGTGGTAATGGAACTCTGCAACGACAACGAGGTTACATCCCAATGGACCACTGACCGTAACCACATCAGAACCAGCCTTAGTCGTGAGTTTGGTAGACACCCCTACTCTGATAACCTCACCGTCCAATTCTACGATCAAGCCGATGAATGCATTTGGGAAGGTGGATATGAGGTTTATAGTGATGAAGGTTCTAATGAATCACTTAAGCCCATTCAGCCCATTGCGGTTGAACAACAACCTGTTGAACTTGCTTTATCAGGTCCATCACAGGGTGACCTTGGGGCATTAGTTGAGCAAAAGGTTCAGCAGATTAGGCAAGCAGAAGAGTTAGAACGATTACGCTCAGAACAGATAGAACTCAAAGCCAAGAACGAAGAGCTCCTTGGCCAAGTGGAAACCCTAGAAGCTCAAGTAGAGGCTAAAAGCAACTTGGAATACTACTCCAAAGTGGCAGGAGACCTTTTGCCTGGTATTGCCAAGGCGCTTGAAAAGACTTCACTCGGGCCAGCGCTCTCTGGATTGGCAGGTGAACAAACAGAAAAGGACGATCAGACAACCGTGCTAGAGTCTACTAAAACTCTTATTGAAGCACTAAGTGAAGAGCAGCTTTCAGCATTCTACATGCTAGTACTGGAATTACAGAATAACCCAGCGCTTATTCCAGAGCTCTACCAAAACGCATTTTCCAATGAAACTAAGCATTGACACCGCTGCAAAGACAGCAATAGAGGCGAACGAAAAAGCAAAGGCTATGGAGCTCATAGCACCACACTTTTCAGGTAAGGAGCTGCTACGCATTGCTCAAAAACTTCAAAGTCCAGTAGTCAGAATGAAAATCAAAGCCCTCTTATGATGCAGCCTAATATCTCCCTTCCATCCGTCGCCCCTGACCTTCAGCGAAAAGTCCTTCGTAGCGTAGTCATTATTGGCTCGCTCACGTTGGGCTATTTCGTGGGGAAGCGCATCTTTAAAAAATACCGAGAGCGCAAGACCTCACTTTTGGCAGACAAAAGCCCTGAAGTCCGCCAAGCAATGAGTCTGCGCAGTGCTATGAACCCCAATGGAGCCTCTTGGCTCATGTGGGGTGACGGAACCAAAGAGGATGTCATATGGCAGGTGGCCCAACAGATTACGGATCTAGATGCCGTAGCCCTAGCTTATCGGAACCTCTACAGTGATGAACTGATCAAGGACCTACAGGGAGAACTCAGTACGAATGACTTCAATGCCTTCTTACAGGCAGTGGCCTCGGGCCAAGCGAACAAAAACGTAGATGATGGTCGGCTGCCCTCCCAGGGCGCGTACGCAGCTCCTCAAAAGCTCATTGTAGCCATCCAAGCTGTCTATGTACGTACCTCTCCAGATGCTTCCTACCACGGACGGTTCTACGAAATTGGAGAAAACAAAAACATTTTTAAGACCGCCCAAGCTGGTGAGTTTGTGGGCTACGCTACAGGAAAGCAGCACTACGACTCCAAGAACGGCGTACGCTTTATTGAAGTGGCCTACAAAAAGGACGGAATTTCCAAGGTGCTTTGGATCAGTGCCTCAAGCAAGTACACTGAGCAGTTTTCATCAAAGGATGCATTGCTTCAAAAGTACCCTCAGAACAGCACTTCATTGATGACCATGCAGCCACTATCCATGTTGGGCTGGATGGGGCTTTCAGGACACCGCATGGTGACCAATGAAAGCACTCAGGCTTATGACCAGGAGTTCAAGCCAACAGAGGTGATTCCATCAAACATGTTGGTGGGATATCCGGTAATGGCCCTCACTGGAGGCTTGAATGAATATACCCTAATCCGCACCGCCAATGGGCAAGACCGATGGATAGGTACTGAATCTCTAACCCAGCAATAAGATGACTAAAGAAGCATTTGTAAATACCTATTATCCGCTAGCTAAAAAGGCAGGTGATGCTTTTGGATTGAACCCAGAGGTAATACTCGCTCAAGCAGCCATTGAAAGCGGTTGGGCTTCTAGTTATGGAGCACGAGTACGCAAGAACTTCTTTGGGATTACCGCTGCTGGATCGCCCAATGCCTATTGGGACGGTTCGTACTCAGTAAGCAAGAACCAATACAAGCTCAAGTTCCGTGTGTACCAAACGGATCAAGACTCATTTTACGACTTTGCAAGGCTGATAACCAGTAAGTACAAGGCTGCATCTGCTGTAAGCAGTGATTCCACTCAGTATGCTCAGGCTATTGCCTATTCACCCTACATCAGCGAGAACAACGGTGATAATCGTGAAGGCTATCGCAAGGGCATCATCTCGGCAGCCAGCAATATTTCAGAATTGATAAAAAAAAAGTATCCGTAATCAGGCACATAATCCCTAGTGGGCCTAGTCCTTTAATCATAGGGGTTGTAGGCGCACTATTAGCAGGAACAGTAGCCATAGCACTAACAAAACAACACAATGAATTTTTCAATAAAGACGCTTAGAGGACAGCAGAAAACACTAGGCATCCAAGACCTATTGGGACTTCTGGGTGACTCCATCAATGATGAAATTGTCATTGGGGAAGACACGTACAGAATATCAAGTGCCCAATCTATTGCCTCAGGCGGCTTGCCTGTTGATTGGGTGGTAACGCCATTGCCTGTTCAGACCAGTGGTCAGGATAGGTTCCAATTACCAGCTGCAATCCTAGATCCAGAATCGGCCTTCTTCACGGTTAACAACGTGGACTACACCCACGGTATGCAGTACCACTTTGAAGGCACTGAGCTCATCTGGCATCAGACATTTGCCCTCGAGCCAACAGATGAAGTACATATCAAATACCCCATAACCCTTTAATCAACTAGAACTATGAGTAATCTCATCAAACAGAAGCAGGTCCAAGGACTTGTAAGTGACCTCGCGGCTAAAGCCTTAGACAGCGTAGTAGTCAAGAAATCTAACAACCTTTCTGATGTCAATGCAGGAAGTGCAAGAACAAACCTAGGCGTATACTCTCGCTCAGAGGTAGACGCTATGGTGGCAGGTGCTGAAAACGCACGCAGTGTGGCTACCGTTACAGCGCGTGATGCCTTGACAGGACTGAAAGTTGCAGACCGCGTGTTCGTCTCCAATGACGGTGATAGCAAATGGGCATTGTACATGGTATCAGCCATCACCAATGG
>VMBT01001725.1_pt1 | contig 11450 bp, 9 predicted proteins | sample 4404301 | NCBI WGS metagenome assembly VMBT01 (sample SAMN12238535, study PRJNA552566) | marine metagenome | isolation source: Coastal seawater | place: USA: coastal Georgia, Sapelo Island | collected 2008-08/2009-08
TGTTCTTTCCCCGCCACTTCGGCCACAACATCACTCACAATTTCCTGTTCTTCCGATGTTATGTCAGCTCTATCCATAACTTTCACGGGACCGTCGTAGCCCACGTATAAAGACGCAGACAAAACAACCAGCGCCCCTAAGATGATGCCGGATATAAGCCCCGAGAAAAATTTGCGTGTCACTCAATTGTCCCTTCTTAGTCTTTTGTTTATAACTAAGATTGCCCGCATGGAAAGTACCCTTTCCTTATAGCGCGAGCGGTTGCAGTTGGGCTAGTGCGAAAGTCGATTAAATGGAAGAAATTCAATGTTATTGCTGATCGATAATTATGACAGCTTCACCTATAACCTCGTGCATTATTTTGGCGAGATCGGGGAAGACGTGGTCGTAAAGCGAAATGATGAAATCACGCCCCAAGATGCATTTGCGATGAGACCGGATGGGATTGTGCTCTCCCCTGGCCCGTGTGACCCAGATCAGGCGGGGATTTGTTTGGCTTTGATTGAAGCTGTAAAAGACACAAAAACCCCGCTTTTTGGTGTTTGTTTGGGGCATCAGTCAATTGGTCAGGCTTTTGGCGGCCGCGTGGTACGCTGTCATGAAATCGTGCACGGGAAACTTGGTGAAATCCACCATCGTTCTGAGGGCGTTTTTGCAGGTTTACCATCACCCTTTGCCGCGACACGATATCATTCTCTGATCGTTGAACGTGACAGCCTCCCCCCCGACTTGAGGGTCACCGCAGAATTGAGTGACGGCACAATTATGGGCCTGAAACACGCCGTCCTGCCCATTGAGGGTGTGCAGTTCCATCCAGAATCCATCGCGTCAGAACATGGGCATCAAATGCTTAAGAATTTTACCAAAACGTTGAAAGTAGCGGCATGAGTGATGCATTAAAACCCCTGATTTCCAAAGCTGCCGATATGCCGTTGAGCCGCGCTGAGGCAGAGGACGCTTTTGAAATCCTTTTTGAAGGTGCCGCTACCCCCGCCCAGATCGGAGGGTTTTTGATGGCGCTGCGCACCCGTGGGGAAACGGTCGATGAATTTGCCGCTGCTGCCTCTGTGATGCGGGCAAAATGCAACCGGGTAAACGCTCCCAAAGGGGCCATGGATATTGTGGGGACCGGCGGTGATGGCAAAGGAACACTCAATATTTCAACGGCCTGCGCACTTGTTGTTGCAGGTGCTGGCGTCGTGGTCGCCAAACATGGCAATCGAAATTTGTCCTCCAAATCGGGCGCTGCGGATGCATTGGGTCAATTAGGCGTTGCCACTATGCTTAAGGCACCTCAGGTTGAACGTGTTCTTAACGATGCTGGTATCTGTTTTATGATGGCACCCATGCATCACCCTGCTATGGCCCATGTTGGGCCGGTGCGCGCAGATCTTGGGTCGCGCACAATTTTTAACATACTTGGCCCACTTACCAATCCCGCAGGGGTAAAACGGCAGTTGACCGGCGCCTACAGTCGTGACCTGATCCGCCCAATGGCAGAAACCCTTGGCGCCTTGGGGTCAGAAAAAGCTTGGTTGGTACATGGCGGCGATGGCACAGATGAACTTTCGATCGCTGGGATTAGTTGGGCTGTGATGCTCAATGAAGACGGCAGTATCGAAGACAGAGAAATTCATCCAGAAGATTTTGGGCTGCCCGTCCATCCGTTCGACGATCTCTTAGGTGGTGCACCGGAGGAAAACGCCAAAGCACTTTTTACGCTACTTGAGGGGGCGCAATCAGCCTATCGCGACGCCGTGCTGCTCAATGCCGCTGCCGGCCTGATCGTCGCGGGTAAAACCGACGATAAATCAGAAGCCGTTGACATGGCGCGCGAAAGCATTGACACCGGGGCTGCAAAAGGAAAACTAGAAGCCCTCAAAAAACTCACAACGGGGCAGGCATGAGCGATACAATTCTTGATAAAATCAAAGCTTATAAGCTCGAAGAAATCGCAGCTGACAAAGCCAAGATCCCGCTGAGCGACCAAGAAGCTGCGGCTTATAATGCCACGCCGCCCAGACGGTTTTACGAAAATCTGTTAAATGCATCAAAAACCGGATACGGGCTGATTGCTGAAATCAAAAAAGCCTCGCCCTCAAAAGGGCTCATTCGGGCAGATTTTGACCCCGCAACCCACGCAAAAGATTACGAAGCAGGCGGGGCTACATGTTTATCTGTGCTCACTGACACACCAAGCTTTCAGGGTGCCAAAGAATTTCTGAGCGCTGCACGTGCAGCGACAGATCTGCCTGCGTTACGCAAGGATTTCATGTATGACACCTATCAAGTCGCACAAGCGCGCGCACTCGGGGCGGATTGCATACTCATCATTATGGCCTCCGTTTCGGACGCGCAGGCCGCAGAATTGGAGGACGCCGCGTTTTCTTGGAACATGGATGTTCTGATAGAGGTCCATGACGGCGAAGAACTGGAGCGCGCCTGTGACCTGAAATCCCCGATGATTGGAATAAATAACCGCAACCTTAAAACATTTGAAACAACCTTGGAGACGACCAAAACGCTCAGCAGACAGGTTCCCGAAGGGCGCCTGATTGTCTCTGAGTCAGGGCTTAACACGCCGGCTGATCTGGCAGAAATGGCGGCCTATGGGGCCAGAACATTCTTGATCGGTGAAAGCCTGATGCGCCAGCCCGATCTGACACAAGCAACCCGCGATATCCTTGCAAATCCTGTGAGAGGAGACGGATGATGGCAGAGCTCACTCATTTTGATGCCGCAGGCGCAGCCCATATGGTGGATGTCTCCGAAAAACCCCATACAGACCGCGTCGCAACTGCGGGTGCGTGGATTAAGATGACACAGCAAACGTTTGATATCATTTCCAAAGGTACTGCAAAAAAGGGGGATGTTCTGGGCGTTGCGAGACTTGCGGGGATTATGGGCGCAAAACGCACCCCTGATCTTATTCCGCTTTGCCATCCTCTGGCAATTTCCAAAGTCACTCTAGAATTGACACCCGATCCCGGCCTTCCAGGAATTCAAATACGGGCGAGTGTTAAAACCACAGGACAAACAGGCGTGGAAATGGAAGCCCTGACGGCAGCCAGCATAGCGGCACTGACCGTCTTTGACATGGTCAAAGCGGTAGATAAATCTATGGAAATTGGCGGTCTTCGGGTTCTTTTGAAGGACGGTGGAAAATCCGGCCGCTATGAAGCTTCATGATTTCCGTCAAAGAGGCCCAGGAGCATCTATTTAACCTTGCCACCCCCATGGGCACTGAAAGCGTTCCGCTGGAGCAGGCCAATGGTCGCGTGCTGGGCCATGACGTGATTGCTCAGCGGGATCAGCCCCCTTTTTCGAGCTCAGCAATGGATGGTTATGCCATTGCAAACGAAAGCGTCTCAGCTGGGGATATGTTTCATGTGATCGGAGAAGCCGCGGCTGGGCATCGATTTCAGGGATCGCTCTCAACGGGCCAAGCTGTGCGAATTTTTACAGGCGCGCCTGTGCCCGAAGGAACCACCCGTATCCTCATTCAGGAAGATGTTGAACGTCTTGGTGACAAGATAACCCTCTGTGAAGGTGCGGATTCAGCACTTTATATCAGGCCGTCAGGGGGTGATTTTATGGCGGGCCACGTTGTCCACGCTGGCACAGTTTTACACCCCTCTCAGATCGCGCTACTGGCGGCGATGAATACACCCATGGTCGATGTCGTGAAAAAACCTGTGGTCGCGCTCATCTCGACGGGCGATGAGCTTGTCTTGCCAGGTGAGACGCCTCAAAGCGATCAAATCGTTGCGTCAAACGCCTATGGCCTCGCCGCCCTTCTGAAAGATAGTGGTGCCGAGACGCGGGTCCTGCCGATTGCAAGGGATACTTTGGCCTCGCTCAGGTCTGTTTTTGATTTGGCCAAGGATGCGGATTTGATCGTCACGATCGGAGGAGCCTCTGTGGGCGATCATGACCTCGTGGCGGAAGCGAGCGCAAATATGGGTATGGAGCAGAGTTTTTACAAAGTGGCCATGCGGCCGGGAAAACCTCTGATGGCCGGCAGGTTCAACAACCACGCGATGGTTGGACTTCCTGGAAACCCTGTGTCTGCCATGGTCTGCGGACATGTCTTTCTGGTGCCCATGATCAAAAAGATGCTGGGGCTCCCGCATGTTCTGCCGGAAACATTTGAAACCACGTTGCTTAACGATATCCCCGCAAACGGCCCACGCACCCATTATTGCCGCGCAATGTTAAGCCCAAAGGGTCTTTTCGTCGCAGAGCGGCAAGACAGCTCTTTGCTCACTATACTCGCAAGTGCAAATGCCCTCGCCATTCGCGAACCAAACGCGTCTTCTGCCAAGGCTGGGGAGCGGATAAAATACATCCCGCTCTGATCTGGCCTGTAAAAAAGTTGACACAAAACGAGAACATCTATAGAACAAAATAAAAAATGTTCTAAGGAGGTGAGCGATGCTAACCCGTAAACAATTGGATTTGTTGGCGTTTATCAACAAACGTATGCAGAAAGATGGCGTTCCACCGTCTTTTGATGAAATGAAAGAGGCGCTGGATTTACGGTCAAAGTCAGGTATCCACCGTCTTATCACCGCATTAGAAGAACGCGGATTTATCCGCCGCCTTGCCCATCGGGCCCGCGCGATTGAAGTGGTGAAACTGCCCGAAACTCTGGGTGGAGAGGCTACAGGCTTTACCCCACAGGTCATCAATGGTGGAAAACCGGACTCTCGCCCGCCGGCTGCAACCCCGATAGAGGCGATCCATGCGATGGAGCTTCCTGTCATGGGGCGGATCGCTGCCGGAGTGCCAATTGAAGCAATTTCGGAGGTTTCCCATAATGTCGCCGTGCCCGGGCAAATGTTGCGCGGCGGGGGCGAACATTACGCGCTCGAAGTGAAGGGCGACTCAATGATAGAGGCCGGCATCAATGATGGGGATGTCGTTGTGATCCGCGAAACGCGCACTGCAACGAATGGCGACATTGTTGTTGCACTCGTGGAAGATAACGAAGCAACCCTGAAGCGGTTTTTTCATCGTGGTGATGTGATCGCGCTAGAGGCTGCAAACCCAGCCTATGAAACAAGGGTCCTGCCTCAAGAAAAGGTCAAGGTTCAGGGCCGTCTTGTCGGGCTGATCCGGACCTACTGAGAATTCTTGTATCGCCCCGATTTTCGGGGCGTCCAAAGCCTCTTTACGGTTGGTGGTGTCGCATGTGCGATGCGGCTGATCCGCCCGTCCTCACCAAACCAAATCGCTGTCGCACCATGTGCGCTCAGGTAGGCTTTGTCAAAAATAATGCAGTCTCCGGAAATCGCGTGGCGAAGTCGTGTAATGTGAATTTCTTCTGCCGTGCAGTGCACTGGTCCACCGTGGGTTTTTTTTGACCAATGGTGTTTCACAGTCATATTGCCTGACTGCCACAATCCGAATGCCTCATCGCGGTTGAGAAGCAAGCCATCGTTTTGGCCCCAGACCTCGGCAATAAAACTTGCCCCCCTTTCTTTGCTTAACGCACGTCCCTCTTTGGTCAGTATGCCCACTAGGGCTGCATCTTGGTCAATCAAAAGTGCGGGGCGTTGCGTTGTAGACCATCCTAGCAAAACAGAAGAAATTCCTACCAAAGACATCCACTTAAACCTTCCACGCCAAATAAAAAGGACCAGAACAGAGAGGCTTAGTACCGGCAGGACCCATGGTTGAGGTGTCACAATTTCTGACGTGGCATTGGAGAAACCAGAAAAATAGAGCGCGACTTTTGCGATCCATTCCAATCCAAGGCGCACCCCAAAAAGCCCAAACGCCTCTAACCCGAAAGGCATAAGAACAAAGCTTAACACCGCGCAGGGCATAACCAGTATCCCCATCAAAGGCACACTCAGCATATTTGCCGGAAGGCTGACATGGGAAAAGAGGTTGAAGTGATAGGCCGCATAAGGGGCTGTCGCAATCCCTGCCACAAAAGACGATAAAAAAACGCCCAAACCCCAATTGACCACCTTGCGCCTGCTTTGAAATGCTGAGTCCTTCCACCATAGAAAAGCCACGACAAGCGCGGTGGTTGCAGCAAATGACATTTGAAAACCGGGGCTGAATAATGCTTCTGGACGCAACAGCAATAAAATGGCCGCTGCAAGAGCTACAGAACGGAGGCTGATGGCACGCCTGTCAAACAAAACTGCGACCAACATAACGGCCACCATTACAAAAGCACGCTGTGTCGATATGCTCCCCCCAGATAGCCCAAGATAGACCGCAGCCGTACAAAGTGCGACAAAGGCCGCTATCTTTTTGGCATAGAGGCGCGTAATAAATACAGGCAGAAGAAGGCAAAGGGTGCGCACGGCCAGCAGCATCACAGAAACCAACAATCCCATATGCAAGCCGGATATCGCAAGGAGATGGGCAAGATTGGTGCGTCTGAGATCCTTTACCAAACTGGGCTCCAGCCCCGAACGATCTCCGGTCATAATGGCAGCTGCAAATCCCGCCACGGGCTGAGACAGCTCTGCTTCGATCCGTGAAGACAGGGTTCCGCGCAATTTTGCAAACCAAAGCGGCAACGGCGTTACGTCAGAATTCTGAAGTTCTATGGCTTTTCGGGTATATCCGACACCACCAAGCCCCTGAAAATAGGCGTGACGGCGGAAATCAAATCCGCCGGGTTCCGCAGGACCCTGAGGAGGTACCACCGATCCCTTGGTGAGAAGCTTATCGCCAATACGCGGTTCCCGTTCTGGGGGAGGACCATGCAGCGAAAGGCGGATACGCGCAGGCGTTCTCGGCTTTGAAATTTTGCCAAGCTGCACCTGATCCAGTGTGATGCGCAAGGCGCCTGATGCTGATCGATCAATACCGATCACACGTCCTTCAATTTCTCCATAATAGCGGTAGCCCAAGGTGGGAGCATGCACCATATGTGCGCGCAGCCCTGCAACAACAAATCCCGCAAAGATCAGCGCAACTGCCCAAATTATGCTTCTCACGACTGTATCAAAAAAAAGCCCCACCGCCCAAAGTCCCATACCCAAAACAGCACAGAAAGTTAAACTAAAGATCGAAGGCTCAAAGGATAGCGAAAAGAAAATACCTATCCCCACCGCTATGAAAACGGGGATCCAGTAAAACGACGCATCGCGTTGCAATAACATTTCTTGGGCAAATGACAGCCATATGCGAAGCATGCTTGTCCTTACGGTTCTGCCCAGTTAGACAAGCGCCAACGTAAGGACGAACAGTTACCGAAAGGTTAATTTAAAATGAGCGAGATTGTGACGCGCATTGCGCCCTCTCCGACGGGTTATATGCATATTGGAACAGCACGCACTGCGCTTTTTAACTGGCTCTATGCCAGAGGACGCGGTGGAAAGTTCCTTTTGCGCATTGAAGACACGGATAAGGCCCGCTCTACGCCCGAAGCCACCGAAGCCATATTCAAGGGAATGCAATGGCTTGGCCTTGATTTTGATGGTGATCCCGTCCATCAAGGCCAAAGAGCCCAACGGCATGCGGAAGTCGCTCATGAATTACTGCATGCAGGTAAGGCCTATAAGTGTTTTGCTACGCAAGAAGAAATCGCCGCATTTCGCGAAACCGCCCGCAACGAAGGCCATTCCACCCTATTTCAAAGCCCTTGGCGGGATGTGGATGAGAAAGATCATCCTGACGCCCCTTTTGTGATCCGGATAAAATCCCCTCAAAGCGGGGAGACTGTTATCAACGATCAGGTGCAGGGCAATGTCACTATCCGCAACGATCAGTTGGATGATATGATCCTGCTGCGCTCCGATGGGACACCTGTTTATATGCTGGCGGTTGTGGTCGATGATTTTGATATGGGCATCACCCATGTTATTCGCGGTGACGATCATCTGAACAATGCCGCGCGACAAATGCTGATTTACAACGCGATGAATTGGCCCCTGCCCGTTTATGCTCACGTCCCGCTGATTTTCGGAGAAGACGGAAAGAAACTGTCCAAACGCCATGGCGCCACAGGTGTCGAAGATTACCAAAAGATGGGATACCCCGCCTCTGGCATGAGAAACTATCTGGCCCGTCTGGGATGGAGCCATGGGGATGCTGAATTCTTCACTGATAAGGACGCGCAAAACTGGTTTGACCTCGGCGGCATTGGCAAATCGCCTGCGCGCTTTGATTTCAAAAAACTGCAAAACCTTTGCGGTCAACATATCGCTTCCACAGAAGATGCTGCGCTGCTGCAAGACATTATCGAATTTTGTGAAATTTCAGAAATGCCATTTTCCAAAGAGGATTTGGAAACAAAACTGGCCCCCGCGCTCTACTGTGTCAAGGACCGTGCAAAAACCTATCCGGAACTCTTTGATAAAGCGCATTTTTGCCTTATTTCCCGTCCGATTTCAGCTGATGAAAAAGCCATCAAATCCCTCACCCCTGACGCAATCTTGATGTTCAAATCATTGACGCCGCAATTGCAAAATGCTAACTGGTCTCGAGAGACTTTGGAGTTAATTTGCACGAAAGTCACAGACGCCTTTGGCACCAATTTCGGCAAACTCGCGGGCCCGCTGAGGGCCGCACTGGCAGGAAGAACGGTGACGCCAAGCGTGTTTGACATGATGTTGGTTTTAGGCAAGGAAGAGACGGTCGCTCGGCTCTTGGACGCAGAACAGCGTGCAGGTGCATAGACTTGGCTGTGATCAGGTTGAAATTGAAAAATATGCAAACGAGTTTTGGCCGCTAGCGCCATGCGAAAAGCAAAAAGGGAATATTATGGCTGACGAAAAAAAAGTCGCAACATTAAGCCTTGATGGAAAGGAATATCATCTTCCTGTGCTCTCACCCACCGCAGGGCCGGATGTGGTGGACATTCGCAAACTCTATGCAGACGCGGGTGTTTTTACCTATGATCCGGGATTTACCTCAACAGCCAGCTGCGACAGCGAAATAACATATATCGACGGCAATAAAGGGGAACTTTTGCATCGCGGGTACCCGATCGATCAATTGGCTGAAAAATCTCATTACCTCGAAGTTTGCTATCTTTTACTTTACAAAGATCTTCCGACACCTGCTCAGCTTGAAGATTTCGAAAGTCGCGTCACAAATCATACAATGATCCACGAACAAATGATGTATCTGTTCCGTGGCTTCCGTCGCGATGCGCATCCGATGGCGATTATGACCGGTGTGGTTGGGGCTATGTCTGCGTTTTATCACGACAGTATCGACATAAATGATCCTTGGCAGCGCGAAGTTGCTTCTATCCGTATGATTGCAAAAATGCCAACCATCGCCGCGCATGCCTATAAATACACAGTCGGCCAGCCCTTTGTCTATCCACGTAATGACCTTGATTACGCGTCAAATTTCCTGCGCATGTGTTTTGCCGTTCCGGCAGAGGATTATGAGGTAAATCCCATCCTCAGCCGTGCCATGGACCGTATCTTCACACTGCACGCCGATCACGAACAAAACGCTTCCACCTCAACGGTGCGCCTTGCCTCAAGTTCAGGCGCAAATCCATTTGCCTGTATCGCGGCGGGGATTGCCTGTCTTTGGGGACCGGCACATGGGGGCGCAAACCAAGCCTGCCTTGAAATGTTGCGCAAAATCGGCACAACCGACCGCATCCCCGAATTTATCGAACGGGCAAAGGATAAAAATGATCCCTTCCGCCTCATGGGATTTGGACACCGTGTTTACAAAAATATAGACCCGCGCGCGACCGTTTTGAAAAAATCTGCGGACGAAGTTCTCGACCTTTTGGGGATCGACAACAACCCGCTCCTCCAAGTTGCCAAAGAGCTTGAAACAATGGCACTCAATGACCCCTATTTCATTGAGAAAAAGCTCTTTCCAAACGTCGATTTCTATTCCGGTATTATCCTGGAGGCGATGGGCTTCCCCACCTCTATGTTCACGCCGATCTTTGCTGTAAGCCGCACCATCGGCTGGATTTCCCAATGGAAAGAAATGATCGCCGATCCGCAAATGAAAATCGGGCGCCCGCGCCAGCTTTACCTTGGATCCACCGCACGCGACTACGTGGACATCGAAGACCGCTAAGGCCTGCCGTCTAATCTCTTTGCACAATTTCCACCCCGTGCTAAGCTTTCCCTATTGATTAAAGCAATAGGGATGCGCGGGTATGGGTGATGAACATACGTCAGACAAAAGACCATTCTATAGAAAATTGGAACAAGAACCAACTGTGGTCTGTCGGGATCAAAACCAACTCGCGTCAATGACGCTTCATGCACCAAACGATAACGATCCAGCCCATTTCAAAGAAACAGACGTCTTCATCGAAACCTTTTTTGACGAAATAATCCACCAATACACGTCAGAGGTGCTGACGTCCCTGCCAGAACGCTATGAACATAAACGCATCCCCCTTAGGGTCCGTTGCGCTGAATTAAAGCTGCAACTCAACAATTGTACGCTAAAGCGCGATACAGCGCTCACTCAAAACTTGGGTGAGGGCTATCAAGTCAGACAAACACGGACAAAACTGCGCAATATCGCCCAAAGTGAAAACCACCAAACTGAAAAAAGCCTAGAGGCAAGTGGGGGAATAAATGCTGGTAAGTTTTTTAACTTCGCTCTGTCTGGCTTGTTTAAACAAACAGATGCCAAAGAAAAAAGCCAAAACGCCAGCGAAGAAGTGTCTTTGGAAATCATAAACACCAACTGCCCCATGGTGATTGAACCCCAAGGCAAAAGCGGCTTTCGAATCGGATCTGAGGCATGGGGCGATCCCAGCTCAACTTTTGACGATGACGCGCTTTCAGGTGCATATCCCAAACTGAACAATGAGCGTACGCGCCCCCCCTTTTGTACCTTAATCCCAAACGATGGCGTCGACGAATACGGCTACACGGCAACGCTGCGGGTCAACTTCAACCATGTGCTCTGGAACAAAGCGACCCTCAGCAACAAAGGCAACCGAGAGCTCATGGAACAATTGGTGCAGATGCAATTGTCCAATGGGTATGAACGGGACGAACATTCGCAATACCTGATCCTACAGACCGCTTCGTTACAGGTGTTTAACTCAGAACGAGAGGATATCGCGCAAATAGAACACAAAGGGCAAAGCGCCTTGCCGAAGGGGCTAAGCGCGGATGTTGCCGTGGCATTTGATGCCGCACAGGACCTTAGCCTTCCGGCGCTGGCCAAAATCGGTCAGCAATATACGCAGATCCAGCCCAAAAACATGCTTCTTGGTGTGGACCTCTCAGGCGCATTTTACAGAAAAGAAGATATCAAACCGCTCAACCTTGACCCTGTTACGTATCAGCGGGCGACGCTGGTGACGGGGCAAGAGATGGAGGAATATTCGCGCGATCCGGCGGGGTTTGAGGCGCGGCGCGCGTTTGAGGCGACCTATCAAAAGGATCTTGAAGAGTGGAAAACCGGACCCTTTGACGGGGGAACATGTAGCGATGTTAAGTGTTATAGTGGAGAAGAGGCGCGGGAGGCGTTCG
>VMBT01001727.1_pt1 | contig 11440 bp, 10 predicted proteins | sample 4404301 | NCBI WGS metagenome assembly VMBT01 (sample SAMN12238535, study PRJNA552566) | marine metagenome | isolation source: Coastal seawater | place: USA: coastal Georgia, Sapelo Island | collected 2008-08/2009-08
TCTTTAAAAATACGCCAGATGGGATATTTGTTGATAAATTAAGCGGGGCACCTTTGTTTGATACCAGGGACAGGTTTGTTTCTAGAAGTGGTTGGTTATCATTTACAGCTCCTATACCAAATTCTACATATGAGTTACCTGATAATTCTTATGGCATGAGAAGAACAGAAGTTAAATCCCTATCAACTAATATACATTTGGGACATGTTTTTGATGATGGTCCTAATGGAATGCCGAGATATTGCATAAATGCCACAGTTCTTGAATTTATACCTAGAGAGAGTATAGCTAATAGATCATAATATATTACTTCGCATAATATATATTATGTTAAATTATATATATGCATAAATTCCCTTTAAATAGCTATATATGTAGTAAAATAGCCAGCTTATGGCAAAAGAAGATAATTTAGAATTTGAAGGTGAAGTTATTGAAACCCTTCCTAATACTACTTTCAAAGTTAAATTAGAAAACGGTCATGTCATAACAGCTCACATTTCAGGGAAAATGCGTAAGCATTACATTAGAATTTTAACTGGTGATAAGGTTAAAGTTGAAATGACCCCTTACGATCTATCCAAAGGAAGAATTACATTCAGAGGTAGATAAGTTATTTAACTTTTTCTGTTTTTTTAATCTGTTTAAAAAATACTTGATTATCTTTTAGGCCAACTTGAAGTTGTCCTCCAGAACTTAATTCCCCATATAAAACGCTATTTACTAGAGGTTTCTTAATATTATCAGCTATAAAACGTTCCATGGGTCTTGCTCCCATTTCTTTGTTGTAACCATTATCTGCAATCCATTGACAGACTTTTTTATCAAATATTAGTTCTACAGATCTTTCATCAAGCTGAGCTTGGAGTTTTACAAGAAATTTATCAACAATTGATAAAATAACTTTCTTTGGTAAATAATTAAATTGTATTGTTTCATCCAATCTGTTTCTGAATTCCGGAGAGAACAACCTTTTAATTGCTGACATTGCATCGGTCTCATTTGATACCTCATTAAAACCAACGGATTTTTTCTCAAGTAACTCTGCACCTGCATTAGTAGTCATTATCAAGATAACATTTCTAAAGTCCGCTTTACGCCCGTTATTATCGGTTAAAACACCGTTATCCATTACCTGTAACAGGATATTAAATATATCTGGGTTTGCTTTCTCAATTTCATCAAGAAGCAATACACAATGAGGATGTTTAGATATTGATTCAGTCAAAAGTCCGCCCTGATCAAAGCCTACGTAACCTGGAGGAGCTCCAATTAACCTAGAAACCGTATGCCTTTCCATGTATTCGGACATATCAAACCTAATTAACTCAATCCCAAGGATATTAGCCAGTTGTTTAGATATTTCAGTTTTACCAACACCTGTAGGCCCTGCAAACAAGAAGGATCCAATAGTTTTGTTATCATCTCTAAGCCCTGCTCTTGATAGTTTTATAGCATTAGCTAAAGATGTAATGGCTGGATCCTGACCAAATATAACTGTCTTAAGGTCCTTCTCTAGATTTTTAAGGCTCTTTACCTCATTAGTAGAAATACTTTTTTCAGGAATTTTAGTAATTTTAGAAATTGTTTTTTCAATATCTAACTGATCTACGGTTATCTTTTTATCATTTTTACGCTTTAAGTTTAATAATGCTCCGGTTTCATCAATTAGATCAATTGCTTTATCAGGTAAAAACTTATCTGAAATAAATCTAGCAGATAAAGTTACAGCAGCCTTAATAGCTTCATCTTTAAAGGCTACATTATGATGAGATTCATAGAGAGGTTTAAGCCCAAAAAGAATCTTTTCAGCTTCATCTAAGTTTGGCTCAAGTATATCTACCTTCTGAAATCTTCTTGAAAGAGCTTGGTTTTGGTTGAATATAGCTCTAAATTCCTGGTAAGTTGTTGATCCAATGCACCTTAAGCTACCCTTTCCAAGAATTGGTTTAAGGATATTTGATACATCTAACGACCCGCCAGATGCAGATCCCGCACCAATGATGGTATGAATTTCATCAATAAATAAAACTGTATTTTCTGATTTTTCTAAGAATTTAATTACAGACTTTAATCTTTTTTCAAAGTCCCCTCTGTATTTTGTTCCAGCAACAAGGCCGCCGATATCCAAAGAATAAATTACACACTCTTTTATAGAATCAGGTACATTTTGAGCAACTATTTGTTTGGCTAGTCCCTCAACAATAGCTGTCTTCCCTACCCCAGACTCGCCTACCAACAAAGGATTGTTCTTAGTTCTTCTAGATAAAATTTGAAGAATGCGTTCAACTTCCTCATCACGACCAATCAAATTATCAAGTTTCCCCTCTTCAGCTAAAGCATTAAGATTAATCAGGTAGTCGTTTTCCTTGGCTTCTGTCTCTAGAGGTGATTGATCTGGTGTCTCTGTAGATTCTTCAACGGGTTTTTTATCTTTACTGCCATGGGATATATATGTAACTACATCCAGCCTAGACATCCCAGCCTTAGATAACAAATATACCGCATGAGATTCTTTTTCTGAGAATATAGCAACCAATACATTTATTGCCTTCACCACGCCTTTTCCGGAAGACTGCACATGGAAGACAGCTCTTTGAAGAACTCTTTGAAATCCAAGTGTAGGTTGTACTTGAATATCCTTATCTGGGGATTGATGAATATTTGTATCCTTAAGATACTCTTCAAGATTATTTTGAAAATTAAGAATATTTATATCCGATTCTTTAAAAAGCAATCTGACATCTGAATCATTAAGAATCATGAACAACAAATGTTCGACTGTAAGATATTCGATACGTGAATCTTTAGCTCTATCAAAAAGGCTCGAGATGGATTGTTCTAGTTCTTTTGAAAACATTAGTCAGTTAAAGGCTCAATTTCAGTTAGCAATGGGTGTTCATGATCTTTTGCAAGATTATTCATTTCCATTGCTTTCATTTCTGCTATTTCTTTAGGAAATATACCACACACTCCTATTCCTTTTGTATGGACTGACAACATTATTTCAGTTGCTCTTTCATAATTCATGCCAAAAACTTTTTGTAATGCAAAAATTACAAAATCCATGGGAGTGTAATCATCATTAAGAAGAATTACCTGGTATAAAGGTGGTTCCTTTAATTCAGGTTCATCTAAGAGAAGATCTGTATCGTATTGAGATTTATGATCTTCAGGAAACATGCAATTTCAATAATTACATCCTTTTAATCATTTCTTCAGCAAAACCTGAGCAGGATACAAGGTTGGCATTGTCCATTAATCTCTCGAAATCATAGGTTACCATTTTGTCACTTATAGCTGCTTCCATTGAAGAAATAATAAGGTCTGCTGCTTCAACCCATCCCATATGACGCAACATCATCTCAGCAGATAAGATAAGTGATCCAGGATTTACTTTATCTTGACCAGCATATTTTGGCGCTGTTCCATGGGTTGCTTCAAATAATGCTGCTTCGTCACCAATATTAGCACCAGGAGCAATTCCAATTCCTCCAACACAAGCTGCAAGAGCATCTGAAATGTAGTCACCATTTAAATTCATGGTAGCAATCACATCATATTCTTTTGGTCTTGTAAGAATCTGTTGTAAAAAGGCATCAGCTATAACATCTTTAACTACAATTTCATTACCTGTGTTTGGATTGGTAAAAGTGTGCCAAGGCCCTCCATCAAGTGGTTTGCCGCCATAAGCTTCTACTGCAAGCTCATATCCCCAGTCCCTAAAAGCACCTTCAGTAAACTTCATTATGTTACCTTTATGGACAAGAGTTACAGATTCTCTGTTGTTTTGAATAGCATAATCAAATGCTTGTTTAACAAGTCTCTTGGTGCCCTCTTCACTTACTGGCTTAATGCCTAAACCAACGTTTTGAGGAAACCTAATTTTTTCTATACCGAATTCTGATTTGAGGATGCTTACTAATTTATCTGATTCTTCTGATCCTGCTAAAAATTCAACTCCTGCATAAATATCTTCTGAGTTTTCTCTAAATATAACCATATCAACATGATCAGGATGCTTTACAGGACTAGGTACGCCACTAAAGTATCTTATAGGCCTTAAACATACATATAAATCAAGTATTTGCCTCAAGGCTACATTCAAAGATCTAATTCCACCACCAACAGGCGTTGTAAGCGGACCCTTAATGCTAACTACGAATTCCTTTAAGGCTTCAATAGTCTCGTCTGGAAGCCATGTATCTTTATCATAAACTTCGGTAGATTTTTCTCCGCAAAAGACTTCCATCCATGATATTTTTTTTGTTCCAGAGTATGCTTTCTCTACTGCAGCATCTACCACATTTAACATAGCAGGAGTAATATCTATACCGATACCGTCACCTTCAATGTAAGGAATTATTGGATTATCAGGAACATTTATCTTTCCATTAGAATCTAAAGTAATTTTTTCACCTTCAGAAGGCACGTTTATTTTGTTATAAGCCATAATAAATAGTATTTAGTTTGTAAAAAGCGTGGTGAATTATACTCTAATTTCTATAATATTTAAGGTCATGTACCTCAGGATTACATACATATTATGAATTCAAAAAAGACAGTGGTTGTAGGAATGTCAGGTGGCGTAGATTCATCTGTTTCTGCCTTACTACTTAAAGAACAAGGTTTTGAAGTAATTGGCTTATTTATGCAAAATTGGCAATCTGAACCAGGAGAGGTCTGTACATCAGAAATTGATTATAAAGATGCTGAGTTAGTCTGTGATCAATTAGGAATAAAGCTTTTTAGGGCAAATTTCTCAAAAGATTATTGGGACAAGGTTTTTGAAGAATTTTTAGCAGAACATAAAAGAGGAAGAACTCCTAACCCTGATGTGCTATGTAACAGAGAAATTAAATTCAAGTCTTTCAGAGACTATGCTATTAGAATTGGTGCTGACTATATAGCTACTGGTCATTATGCCGCCCTTGAAAATAAAAATAGCAAAGTTTATTTAAAAAGAGCAAAAGATCTGAATAAAGATCAAACTTATTTTCTTCATGAGGTTAAATCCAAGGATTTTGAAAATACTATTTTCCCCCTTGCTGATTTAACAAAACCTGAGGTTCGGAAGATTGCTGATAAGCATGGTCTCTCCAATAAAGACAAAAAAGATTCTGTTGGAATATGCTTTATTGGCGAGAGAAATATGCAAGATTTTTTATCACGATTTATAACTCTTTCTGAAGGAGATATTCTTGATGATAAGGGAGTTATTATTGGAAAGCATCAGGGGGCTACTCTTTATACTGAAGGACAAAGAAAAGGGCTTCATATTGGTGGAGTTAAAAATGCTAAAGAAGAGCCCTGGTATGTCTTTAAGAAAGATATAGAAAGAAATTTAATATATGTATGCCAGGGAGCAGAAAATCCTTTACTGTTTAGTAAAGCTCTTAAATTAGATTCATTGCATTGTATAACCGATAAAGTTGAAGATTCTATGAAATGTGAAGTTCAAATTCGTCATCGACAAACACCAGTCCAATGCCAACTTAATCCACAAACTTTAGAAGTAGTTTTTGATGAGCCAGTATCTTCTGTATCGCCAGGTCAATATGCTGTTTTTTATAGTGATAATTATTGTTTAGGAGGAGGAATCATAGAAAAAAACATTTCTATGTCGTTATAATTGTTTATGGAAAATTTGATCTCGCCCCTAGATGATCGCTACAGATTAAAGGTTGAACACTTCTCAAAGATTTTTAATGAATCTAACCTTAACAGAACAAGAACCCTCATCGAGATAGAGTGGTTAATTTTTTTGTGTTCATCGGTTCAATCACCCTTTCCAGCTATTTCAAAACCATCAATAGAGAAATTCAGAAAAATTTACCAAGATTTTGATGCCAAAGATGCTCGTAGAATTAAACAAATTGAAAAAACTACCAATCATGATGTAAAGGCTATTGAATATTTTGTTAGGCAGAAAATTAGCAAAGATAAAACCTTAAGCAAATATGAAAACTATATACATTTTGGTCTTACATCGGAGGATGTTAACTCTTCCTCCTATGCATTAATGATTAATCAAGCGCTCAAATTAATAAACATTGAATATGTAAATACATTAAAACTCATTAATAAGCTTTCATTAAAAGGCAAAAATATTCCTCTCCTCTCAAGAACCCATGGCCAACCTGCATCGCCCTCCACTTTCGGAAAAGAATTTAAAGTATTCCATAACAGACTTAAGGATCAATTAAGTAATCTGCCCTCTAAAAAAGTTTCAGCTAAGTGGGGAGGTGCAAGTGGCAACTTTCACACTTTTGTAATTACTGATCCCGGCATTGATTGGGTGAAACAATCTAAAAGATTTTTAAATAAACTTAAGATTCCACTTAATCCAATGACTACCCAAATAGAGCCTCATGATTGTATTGCGGAAGTATCCCATCAGATGATCCGATGCAACAATATTCTCCTTGATATGGTTAAGGACATTTGGCTATACATTGCAAACGATCTTTTTATTCTCAAGAAAAAAGATAACGAAGTAGGTTCATCTACTATGCCTCACAAGGTTAATCCTATCGATTTTGAGAATGCAGAAGGTAATTTAGGAATCGCAAATGCACTTTTAGACTTTTTTGCAAATAAACTGACTCAATCTAGATTGCAAAGAGATTTATCAGATTCTACTGTTTTAAGGAATTATGGGATGGTATTTGGTTACATATCATTGTCACTTTCCTCAATTAATAAGGGATTAGGAAAATTACAAATCAATAAATCTGCTGCTTTAATTGAGCTTGATAATAATTGGCAAGTTTTAGCAGAGCCACTTCAAATTATCCTCAAGCTTGATGGGATAGATGATCCTTATAACTTGATAAAAAAATATACCAGAGGAAATAAAATGGATAAGGCGACTTATTTGCAATTAGTAAATGACCTCGATTTATCAAAACCTTCTAAAAATCTCTTATTATCATTAACACCTGTTAACTATATTGGTTTAGCAAAAACCTTAATTTCCTAGATTTTGTAGTTATACTACTAAAATATATAACTATAAAAGCCTATTCTATAGCATTTTTTAATTTTATTGACTTTAATAAGTAATTAATCAAAATACAACTACATTTTAGGGGATGTCATGAATTTACAAAGAGAAATTTTAAGAATATCTAATATTGCTAGATTAAAGGATAGTAATTGGGGAAATATTAATCCTGAGTTCGTTGCTCGTATGAATCTGCAGAATAGATTCAAAACCGGAGTAGATATAGCCAAATATACTGCATCTATTATGCGAGAAGATATAGCTGCATATGAGAATGACCCCTCTTGTTATACTCAATCACTCGGTTGCTGGCATGGATTTGTAGCTCAACAAATGATGATGGCTGTCAAAAGACACCAAAAGACTACCAAAGGTACATATATCTATCTTAGTGGCTGGATGGTAGCTGCTCTTAGATCTAAATTTGGTCCTCTTCCAGATCAGAGCATGCATGAAAAAACAGCAGTTCCAGAGCTCATTGAAGAAATTTACACTTTCTTAAAACAAGCTGACGCTAGAGAGTTGCAGCAACTTTTCATCGACCTAGATGAAGCTAAAGCAAAGAATGGTGATGTTGCAGCTATTGAGGAAAAGATAGAAAAATTTGAAACTCATATTGTTCCCATGATTGCTGATATCGATGCTGGTTTTGGTAATGAAGAGGCAACTTATTTACTTGCTAAGAAAATGATTGAGGCAGGAGCATGTTGTATTCAAATTGAAAATCAGGTTTCAGATGCAAAACAATGTGGCCACCAAGCTGGCAAGGTTACTGTTCCCCATGAAGACTTTTTAGCCAAGGTAAATGCAGTAAGGTATGCATTCTTAGAGCTTGGAGTTGATGATGGTGTGATTGTTGCAAGAACAGATTCACTAGGTGCAGATTTAACTCAGAAAGTTCCTGTTTCTCGAAATAAGGGAGATTTAGCTGAAAAATACAACTCATTTCTTGCATCTGAGCCATTAGATAATATTTCTGATTTAAAAGACAACGACATTGTCCTTTCTCAGAATGGAAATTTTGTTAGACCCATTAGGCTTGCCAATGGCTTGTATCAATTTAAAGATAATACTGGTTTTGATCGTGTGGTTTTAGATTGTGTTAGTAGCTTGAATGCCGGAGCTGATTTGCTTTGGATAGAAACTGAAAAACCTAACTTAAATCAAATTGCTGAATTAATAAATGCTGTTAAAAAAGAAGTACCGAATGCTAAGCTTGTCTATAACAATTCCCCCTCGTTTAATTGGACTTTGGCTTTTAGAGAACAGGTATTTCAAGAGTGGAAAGATCAGGGTAAGGATGTCTCCTCCTATCCGGACCCTGATAACACTCCTAAAGGATTAATGTCAGAGGAATTTGACAATACACCCCTTGCACAAGAGGCAGACGCTCTAATTCAAGCTTTTCAGAAAGATAGTAGTAGAGATGCATCTATATTCCATCATTTGATTACCCTTCCAACTTATCATGATACAGCTCTGGGAACCGATACATTAGCCGAAGGATATTTTGGTGATATGGGAATGCTAGCTTATGTTAAAGGTGTCCAAAGAAAAGAGATTAGAAGAAACCAACCTTCAGTTAAGCATCAAGATTTAGCAGGTTCAAATATAGGTGATAAGCATAAAGAGTATTTTTCTGGTGATAATGCTCTCCTAGCAGGCGGAGAAGCTAACACTATGAATCAATTTTGAGGAGCTTCACATCCCCCTGAGGTGCGTCCGCAGATCTTGCAGGGCGCGCCCTCCTCTCCTAGGGCATTATTAAGTCCACCACAGCTTCCACTAACCGGTTTATTTCTAATCACCATACCTAAACCTATCCCAATAAAGGCAAGAGAAAAAAGTAAAAAGGCTCCAAGTAATTCAATCATTCCAATTCTCTGAGAATAAAATATTATCTGATGTGACATACATTACCTGAATATTATTAAGGTTTGCAAATTCTAAACCTTCATTCACATCCATTATATTTAGCGCAGTAGCATAAGCATCAGCCATCATGGCAGAAGAATTATTTTTAACCGATACTGACAGACCGAGAGAATCAATAGAGTTATTAGTTCTAGGATCTATAGTATGCGTTATCTTATTTCCGTCTCTATCATAATTATAGTTTCTATACTCTCCTGAGGTTGCTATGTATAAGGGAGATTTACCTTCAATGAAATAAATTGGTTCAGAGTCCTGATTATTAGGGTCTTGTATGGCTATAGTCCAGGGTTGATCATATTTATTTCCAATAACAGCCAGCTCCCCGCCTATATCTAATACAAAGTTTTTATAACCTTCTTGAATGAGCAGCTTTGTAACTTGATCTACCGCATATCCCTTCGCAATTGCTGATAAATCAAAATGAAATTGCTGATGTTTGGTGATTAGTTGGTTTTCCAGAGTATAAGCTTCATTTATCCATCTAATATTATTACTTTCTATATCCTCATTAAGGCTGGGACCAAATCCCATCTTAGAAGTCTCAATACCCAAGGTTATATTAAACAATCCGCCGGTTTGGTAATGAACTAAGCCGCTTGCTTCTAATAGATAATTGAGTGTCTTAGAAACTGTGATAGATTCCCCAACTTTAGCTTTATTGATTAATGATAATTCTGAAGTATCTTTGTAATTAGAAGCAATGAGATCAATTGTATTAAGTTTTTCTCTAACTCTTTGTTGAGTTGTTAGATCTAAATATTTTGTTGAGGTAATCTTCCAGTAAGTACCATAAATTTGACCACTGATAGTATAAGTAGAAGAAGTGTTATACACATAAGCTGCATAAACACATAAGGCTGCAACGATTAAAGCTAAAGACTTGGCTAGAAGATTTCTAGTGATTGCTAGCCACCAAAATCATCTAAAAGGATATTTTCCGGTTCAACACCAAGATTTAAAAGCATGTCTACAACTGCTTTGTTCATCATTGGGGGTCCACATAGATAGTATTCACAATCCTCGGGAGCGGGATGATCTTTTAAATAATTATCAAATAGGACCTGATGAATGAAGCCTGTTTTTCCTTCCCAGTTATCTTCTGGTAAGGGATCAGATAGTGCAACGTGCCAAGAAAAGTTCTCATTTTCTGCATCAAGATTATCAAACTCATCAACATAAAACATTTCTTTAAGACTTCTAGCTCCATACCAAAATGTAATTTTTCTATCTGTATGAATTCTTAAAAGTTGATCAAAGATATGAGCACGCATTGGTGCCATTCCTGCGCCGCCGCCAATAAACACCATTTCTGATTTAGTTTGTTTAGCAAAAAATTCACCAAAGGGGCCAAAAACTCTTACTTTGTCACCAGGTTTTAAACTAAATACCCATGAAGACATTAAACCAGGTGGCACTGTTGATCCTGGAGGTGGCGAAGCAACCCTAATATTAAACTTTAGAATACCTTTCTCCTCAGGGTAATTGGCCATTGAGTATGCTCGAATTATGGGTTCATCATTATTAGCAACGTTATCCCAAATTTTAAACCTGTCCCAATCCTCGTGATATTCCTCTGCGATTTCAAAATTTTTATAAGCTAAATCTCTATACGATGGTGCTTCCAGCTGGACATAACCCCCTGCTTTAAAGTCAACTGATTCACCTTCTGGCAATTTTAGGACTAACTCTTTAATAAATGTGGCAACGTTCTCATTTGAAACTACCTCGCATTCCCATTCTTTAACTCCAAAGACTTCTTCTGGTATTTTGATCTTAAGGTCATTTTTGACTGCCACTTGGCAAGACAGTCTCCAGCCTTCATTTCTTTCTTTTAAACTAAAATGTGACTCTTCGGTAGGAAGAATAGATCCTCCTCCTTCTAAGACCTGACATTTGCATTGACTACAGGTTCCACCACCTCCGCAAGCAGAAGATAGAAAGATTTTATTCTCAGCCAGAGTTTGCAGGAGTTTGTTTCCTGATGCTGTAACTAAAGCATTAGCTGAATCACCATTGATTTCGATAGACACATCTCCTGAAGAAACTAACTGTCTTCTAGCGCCTATAATTACTAGCACCAGAAGAAGTACTACCCCAGTAAAAGAAACAACACCAAATAATAAATCTATACTCATAATTACAACGATATTCCGCCAAAAGACATAAACCCAAAACTCATTAATCCAACAATAATAAAGGTAATTCCAAGTCCCTGAAGGCCATCAGGAATATCTGCGTATTTAAGTTTTTCTCTAATACCAGCAAGAATTACTATAGCTAATGCCCAGCCCACACCGGCTCCAAGTCCATAAACAACACTTTCACCAAATAGTAAATCCTTCTCAACCATGAAAAGCGAAGCACCCAGTATGGCGCAATTAACAGTTATCAAGGGCAAAAAGACCCCAAGAGCATTGTATAAAGCCGGCACAAATTTATCTAAGAACATTTCTAATATCTGAACAGCAGCGGCAATTACTCCTATATAGCTAATCAAAC
>VMBT01001728.1_pt1 | contig 11436 bp, 12 predicted proteins | sample 4404301 | NCBI WGS metagenome assembly VMBT01 (sample SAMN12238535, study PRJNA552566) | marine metagenome | isolation source: Coastal seawater | place: USA: coastal Georgia, Sapelo Island | collected 2008-08/2009-08
GAGGATATTTTTGTAAAAAATCAAACATTTAATGAGGAAAAAACATCAGCTGATCCTAACAGCATAATTATTGACGAGCCAATTAAAATATCTAATTGGTTAGAAGAATATGCTTTGCCTACAAATAATATTTCCAATTATTTTTATGATGAGAAAAATATTTTAATTTCAAAAAGTCCTAAACTTAGCAAATTCTCTGATAAAAAAAATTTTTCATCAAGAAATTTTATTTATTATCAAAATAACTTAATTTCTTATGATCACAAAGGAACAGTTTTCATTTATTCAACTGAAACTAAGAAAAAAATATTTGAATATAATTTTTATAGAAAAAACTTTAAAAATTTTGATAAAGAACTTTATTTAACTTTAGATAAAAACAATCTTTATATTGCAGATAATCTTGGTTATTTATACTCAATAAATATCGAGACTAAAAATTTAGTATGGGCAAAAAACTACGGCATACCTTTTAGGTCAAATATTAAATATTTAAACAATCAAATTTTTTTAGCTAACCAAGATAATGTAATTTATTCAATCAATGCTCAAACAGGGGATAAAAATTGGCAGTTCGCAACAAATTTAACATCCTTAAAAACTGATTTTAAAAATAATTTAGCGTTAGATGAAATTAATAATAATATTCTTTTTTTAAACACAAGTGGTGAGTTGTACTCAATAAATTACGTTAATCAGAAAATTAATTGGGTTTTAAATTTTAAAAATTTTTCCTTAGTAAATGACACATCATTATTTATAAGTTTTCCAATTATAATAAAAAATGAGAATTTAATTGTATCTACCGAACAGTCTGTTCTAAGCTACAATCATTTGTCGGCCACAAGAAATTGGGCCTTACCTGTTGAACCAGTGATTAAACCAATAATTACTCAAAACTATACGTATGTTATTAGTAAAAATAATTTATTAATTTGTGTTAATAATTTATCGGGAGAAATTATTTGGTCTAAAAGCTTATTTAAGGAAATTAAAAGTAAAAGGTCAATTAATAAAATTGGTAAATTTTATGATTTCAAAATTGTAAATAATCATATCAATATTTATTCAAATGAAGGTTATCTTCTGTCTTATGACAATACAGACGGTCGGTTATTAGATTTTAAAAAAATAAGTAGAAACGGAATTAATTCAAAAGTTTTTTTTATTAACGAGTTGATGTTTCTTATTGATGGAAACAATAGGTTGTTAAAATATAACTAGTTATTAGATTTTGAACTCAATAAAGATAATTGAGTAATTTTACTTTCTCCTAAAAAATTACCAGGCTTAATAGGATAGTCACCAGTAAAATAATGATCACTTAATTGAGGATATTCATTATTTCTTTTTCCTAAACCTAAAGCTTTATACAAACCATCTAAGCTTAAAAATTTTAAAGTTTTTGCATTTATGTACTCACACATATCTTGATTAGTTCTATTATTAGCTAACAGCTCCTTCTTCGTGGGCATATCAACACCATAAAAATCAGGATATAATATTTCGGGACATGCAATACGTACATGCACTTCTTTTGCTCCTGCATCGTAAAGCATTTTTACTATTTTATGACAGGTTGTTCCTCTCACCAAAGAGTCATCTACTAAAACTATAGATTTATTTTTAATAATTGTTTGATTAGGATTTAATTTAAGTTTTACGCCAAAGCTTCTAATATTTTGAGTAGGTTCAATAAAAGTTCTGCCAACATAATGATTTCGTATTAAACCCAATTCAAATTCTTTTTTGCTGAATTGACTATAACCAAGTGCTGCAGGCACACCAGAGTCTGGCACAGGTACAACTAAGTCCGCTTCTAGATCTGTTTCTTTAGCTAATTCAACACCCATATTTTTTCTATAATCATATGCACATTTATGATCAATTAAGCTGTCTGGTCTTGCAAAATAAATATATTCAAAAGCACATGGTCTTGCTTTTCTTTCAGGGAAAGGTTTGGTGCTTGTTATTTTATTATCTTCTACAACTACAATTTCACCATTTTCGACGTATCTGACAAATTTTGCGCCAATTATATCTAAAGCACAAGTTTCAGAAGCAAATATGTAAGAATTTTTTAATTTACCTATTACTAGCGGTCTGATGCCAAAAGGATCTCTTACACCAATAAGTTTTTTATTAGTCATCATGACTAAAGCATAACCGCCTTGTATTTGAAAAAGAGCATCAATAATCTTATCAATCATCTTTGATCTTTTAGACTTTGCAACCAATTGAACAATTGTTTCGGTATCACTAGTAGTCCTAAAGATTGCACCGTCTCTAACCAAATTATTTCTTAATTCAATAGCATTAGTAAGATTTCCATTATGAGCTAAGCTCATGCCCCCAGAATATAAATCTGCAAAAAAAGGTTGTATATTTCTTAACGATACCTCTCCTGTTGTTGAGTATCTATTATGACCAATAGCAGCTTTACCAGGTAATTTTTTTATTATTTCTGGATTTGTAAAATGATCACCAACTAAACCTTGTCTTTTTTCTGAATGATAATTTTCTCCATCAAAAGAAACAATTCCACAACCTTCTTGGCCTCTATGTTGTAAAGCATGTAAACCTAAAGCCACCAAAGCAGAGGCATCTTCATGATTGGAAACACCAAAAACCCCACATTCTTCTCTTGGCTTATCTAAATTAAATTTTTTCAATTTTTTCTTTTGTATCTATTATCTCTTTATAATTTGGAAATTCTTCTATTAAAATATCACTTCCTTTTTTTACGATATTAAAAGAATAAGCTTCATCTGTAGCTATACCCCATTTTTCATATGGATAAAACCAATTCATTAATGAGAAAAAGCAGACAGCAACTACATAACCTTTTAAGGCGCCAAAAAGAATTCCAAATGATTTATCAACAGATCCAAGTCCTGACCATTTAACAGTTTTACCCAAACCTTTTCCAACCAAAATGCTTAAAAACAAAGTTACAAAAAAAACAGCTATTCCAATACCAATATTGTTAATGAAGTCTGACTGAACATAATCACTTACCCAAGGTTGCAATTGAGGAACAAAAATTATTACTGCAATTATTGCTACAATCCATTTTAAAGAGCTCAAAAAACTTAATGAAAAGCCTTGAGAAAAAGATTTAAAAATATTGTAAGTAAATATTACTAAAAAAATTATATCAAATAGCAAAACTTCATCTTTGATGAAGTCTAATAAATCATTCATTTCCAAATGGTTTTAGCACTAAAATAAGTTTTGGTAACAATGTAAGAACAGATATTAGGGCCAAAAGCATTGCTAAACCTGTAAAAACTCCAAAATAAATTGTTGGTATAAAGTTTGATAGAACTAAAATTGAAAAACCAAAGATAATTGTAATGGATGTATTTAATATAGCGATACCAACTGTGCTATGACATTTATCAATGGTTAAATTGTAATTTTTAATTTTTTCAAATTCTTCTTTAAATCTGTAAATATAATGAATACTATTGTCGACAGCGATACCAATAGTGATAGCTGCAATAGTAATAGTCATCATATCTAAAGGTATTTCAAGTAAACCAATTATTCCTAATATGAAAAATGCTGCAATAAAATTAGGAACTACCCCAATAGCTGCTAAAATTATATTTCTAAATAGAATTAAAAACATTATTGAAATACCAAGCATTACTACACCCAATGTTAATATTTGAGATTTAAATAAACTTTGAAGCAAATTATTAAATAGAATTAAAACGCCAGCAAGTTTATATTCATTTTCATTAAGTCCAACTTTTGACTTTAGCTCAGTATTAATTTTATTTATCAGAGCATTTCTTTTTAAATTTTCCAGTGAGTCTTTAATTCTAACATTAATTCTAGCTTCATTGTCTTTAACAGAAATATATGGTGAAATTATCTCTTTTTTTATTTCATTAGGTATTTTGCTGTAAAGAACACCTGCCTCTAAAGTTTCAAGTTTATTTCCAGTAAGTTCTTCTGCAACTCTAACAATTGATCCAAATGAAATAACCTTTCCAATTTCGGGAAGAGAGTCTAAATAATCATGAACTTTAAAAATTTTATCTATTTTATTTCTTGTAAACCAATACTTTGCTGTATTATCTTGATTATCTTCGTCCCACTCTGAAAATTCATCATCTTTTTCAGTTTTATTTTCATTATCTGGAAATTTTAAAATTATATCTAATGGAGTAGTACCACCTAATTTATCATCAATTAATTTCATGCCTTTATAAATTTCTGTTTTTTTATCAAAATAATTTATAAAGCTATTTTCAACTTCTAACTTGGAAATCCCATATATACTTAAAATTATAACTAAAAATGTAGATGAAAAAATTGATTTAGTATTATTTTTAGCAAAACTTGCTAAGGCTCTTGTAATTTTTGAGTCTTTTTGACCATCACCAATTTCATCATCCGATGTACTAAAAATATTTAATAGTGAAGGAATAAGAGTAAATGTAATCGTCATTGAAACTAATAATCCCAATGTCATCATCCAACCAAAGTCTATGATTGGCTTAATCCCGCTAAAAATTAAAGACAAGAATGCACAGATAGTAGTTAAAACAGTATAAAGTATTGGCAAAAACATTTTGTTACTTGCTTGATAAATAGAGTCTTTAATGCTTTGGTTTTCATCTTCTTTTTTTATTTGCAAGAATCTAACAGTTACGTGAATATTCATTGCCATATTAAGTATCAGCATAAGAGCAATAAAATTTGAAGATATGACAGTTACTTTCCAACCAAGTAATCCTAGTATTCCAATCATTGAACCAACTGAGAATGCACAACCCATTAATGGAATAACTACCCACTTTATTTTTTTAAAAATTAACCAAAGCGTAGCTACAATAAAAAGAAATACCCCTATGCCAAAAACAATGATGTCACTTTTTATAAATGACATCATATCGTCTGATATCATTGGTAATCCACCTAGGTGAACCTCAGCATTTACTGTAAATTTTTTAATTACCTCTCTGATCTCATTAATGTTTTGATGATTTTTTTGATTATAAATATTTCTATATTCATCATATTCTTTATCAAAAAGATCACGATCTTTTTTTTGAGCAGAGCTTAAATTACCTTCAAGCTGTAAATTGAAATATTTATTTTTTGTTTTTATAAGTTCATTTAATTTTTTGTCTTGTTTTAAATAGATAACAATTCCTGATGTTTTACCATCTTCACTGATTACATAATCTTTATAAATAGGACTATTGATGATTTCTTCAAAACCTCTTTCTTTATCTATTTCAGGATAGGATAAAGTTTTGTAATTCTTTAATCTTTCCATTAAAGATTCATCACTGCTTTTTAATAAAGGGACGTCAATAATAGTAATAACACCATCAACCCAGTTAAGTTTTTCAATTTTAGATTTTAAAAATTGTAAATTGATAATTGTTTCTTCGTCAGTAAAGCTTGAAAGTGGCGTATAAGTTAAAACTAAGTAATCTTTTGAACCATACCGATCATTGACTTCACGTAAGTATTTTAAATCTTTATCACTTTCTAATAGTAACGAGTCACTAGAAGCATCTAATTTAAAGTCTTTTGAATAGTAAAGAAAATAAATTAGAATTAAGCTTACAATAGCAAGAGATATTTTTGGCAGGTCTAAAACTAAAGTTTTATATATTTTTGAAAACATTTTTCAAATCAGGAAATGGTACAATACTAAACTATTAGTTTTTTGGTAAGTCTTTAAATTTAGTATACATGCCTTCAAATTCAACATGAACAACTCCTGTTGATCCGTGTCTATGCTTACCTAAGATTAATTCAGCCTGACCATGAATGTCACTCATTTTTGATTGCCATTCAGCATGTTCTATAGAACCTTGTTTAGGCTCTTTTTTTTCAAGATAATATTCTTCTCTATAAACAAATAAAACTACATCAGCATCTTGTTCTATGGATCCCGACTCCCTTAAATCAGACAACTGAGGTTTTTTATCGTCTCTTTGTTCAACTGCTCTAGAAAGTTGAGATAAAGCAACCACAGGAACATTAAGTTCTTTTGCAAGAGCTTTAAGTCCTTGAGTAATTTCAGAAATTTCTTGAACTCTGCCATCAAGTCTATTTGTATTCGTTCTCATTAGTTGCACATAATCAACTACAATTAGATTTAATCCGAATAATCTTTTAATTCTTCTCGCTCTATTACTTAGTGTTGAAATAGCTATTGCAGGTGTTTCATCTATGTACAAAGGAAGATCATAAATATTTCTTGAAGTTTCTATGTATCTGTTAAGTGTTTCTTCTGTGGCTTTACCTGTTCTTATCTCATGAGAAGAGATCCTTGCTTGTTCAGATAAAATTCGAGTTGATAATTGTTCTGATGACATTTCTAAAGAAAAGAATGCTACAGAGCCTTTTTCATTATTTTCTTGTAAATTTTTAGCAGCATAATAAGCAATATTAGTTGCAAGGGCAGTTTTTCCCATTGAAGGTCTACCAGCAATAATAATTAGATCAGATTTATGTAAACCACCTAATTTTTCATCAAGATCAGTTAGTCCTGTTGGAACACCTACAATCCCTTTTTCACTTTTCATAGCAAGCGTAGCCATTTCTATAGTTTGGTCTATAGCTTGATTAAATTTTAAAAATGTTTGTGTAAAATTTCCTCTTTCAGCTAAATCAAATAAAGATTTTTCTGCATCTTCAATAATGTTCTCTCCTGTCTTTTCAACTTTTTCATCTTTAGCTTCATCAGAAATCTGATCAGATATAAATATTAATTCTCTTTTGACATACATTTCATGAATAATTTTTGCGTAATCTATTGCTTGCTTAATAGAAGAGGAGAATCTTGTTCATTTAACCAAATAATCAACTCCGCCAACTTCATTAAGTCCTGAGTCTTTTTCAAAATAATTTTTAAGAGTGATTGGATTTGCAATCATTCCTTTATTATTTAAAGTTTCGATTACTTCATAAATTTTTTTGTGAATTGGATCAAAAAACTTACTAGAATTCACAATGTTAGAAACTTCATCAATTATATCATTGTTGACTAATACAGATCCTATTAATGATTGCTCTGCTTCAATGTTTGAGGGTAATTTGTTAGCTTCTGTAGAGCTTACATTAAGTTTAACGTTTTCCATTTATTGAGATAATATATTTTATAGCTAAATATATAACTTTAAAGTTACACACTTTTTTTTCTACCTGTGGAAAAGCTAATTAAAAATTAGATTGAATCTATTTTATCAACTTGAAGGTTAACACTTGCTGTAACTTCAGCATGAAGGTTGATATTGATTTTGTATTTACCAATTTGTTTAATTTCTTGTCTCAAATCTATTTGAGAAGGATTTATTTCAATGTTTAAAGAAGATTTAAATGCATTTGAAACTTCTTTAGGCTTTATCGTACCATATAGGTCACCATTCTCTTTAGACTCTTTGTTAAATTTTAAAGTTTTATTATTAATTTTTGATGCAATTTCTTTAAATTGATTTTTAATTTCTTCGTTCTTTTTAGTTAATTCAGATTTTTTTTTGCTAACAAATTCTATATTTTCTTTACTAGCTCTTAAGGCCTTGCCTTGTCTAAGTAGGTAATTTCTTCCAAAGCCATTTTTAACTTCTACTTGATCTCCAATTTTACCAAGTTTTAAAATATTTTCCAAAAGTATAACTTGCATAATTAAATTAATCCTAAAATTTGAGCTTTTTTAATCTCGCTTGTTAATTTTCTCTGTTTGTTTTGAGAAACAGATGTAATTCTTGATGGCATTATTTTATTTGTATCGGAAACATATCTTCTCAGTAATTTAACATTTTTATAGTCGATTGCAGGAGCATCTTTTCCTGATAAAGGACATTTTTTTGAAAAACGTGCATCAGATTTTTGAAACAAGCTCAACTTATTTAATGGATTCTGTGGTCTCTTATTAAATTTATTATTTTTTCTTTTCATTTAATTTTTCTTTTTAAAGTACTCTGTTTCAGTATCTAATTTTTTATATTTAACAGTTAAATGTCTTAACAATGAATTATCAATAATGCTGTTTCTATTTATTTCTTCTAAAGTTTTACTATTTGCTTCAAATTTATAGTGAATATAAAAACCTTTACTGTAAGATTTAATTTTTCTTGCGAAACTTAAAAGTCCCCATTTTTCAATTTTGATAACTTTACCAGAGGTTTTATTAATAATGTCAGTATATTTTTTTTCAAGATTTTCTAAATCAGGAGTTGATAAATCTTGTTTAGCTATTAATGTATGTTCGTAAAAACTCATTATATGGTTGTTTATAGTTTATTTATTAAAAGAACGGTTTTATACTATTATAAATTTATCAATTCAATACTAATTATATAAGAAAAAAGGGATAAATATTACGCATGAGAGCTATTTTATTTCCAGGCCAAGGATCACAAGTAGTAGGGATGGGATCTGAATTTTATAACAACTTTCCATTTGTTAAAGAATTATTTTCAAAAGCAGACGATCAGTTAAAATTTAAAATTTCAAAAATCATATTGGAAGGCCCAGAAGAAGAATTAAAATTAACTCAAAATACGCAGCCAGCTATTTTATTAGTTAGTTATTCTATTTTTAGTGTCCTTAAAAAAGAATTTAATTTTGATATTTCAAAAGTAAAATATTTTGCAGGACATTCACTTGGTGAATATAGCGCCTTACTTTGTGCGAATGTTATTTCTTTTGAAGATGCATTAAAGCTTTTATTTGAAAGAGGAAAATCTATGCAAGAAGCTGTTCCAGTTGGCAAAGGGGGTATGCTTGCTGTCTTGGGATCAGAAATAAATGAAATAGAAAATTTAATTAAATTAATAAAATCTCAAGGTATATGTGAAATTGCCAATGATAATGCTCCTGGTCAAATTATTGTAAGCGGCAATATTGAACCAATCAACGAATTTAAAATTATTTTAAAAGAAAATAAAAAAAAATGCATTCCTTTACCAGTAAGCGCTCCTTTTCATTGTTCTTTGATGAATCCATCATCAGACCATATGAAAAAAATTATTGATAAGACAAATTTTTTAAATTCGGAATTTGAAATTATTACTAATGTTAATGCAAATCCTACAACAAAATCAGAGGATTTTAAAAAATTATTGGTTGAACAGATTTATTCTAAAGTAAGATGGAGAGAAACTATTGAATTTATGAACAGTAAATCGGTTAATGAATTTATAGAAATTGGTCCTGGAAAAGTACTGGCTGGCTTAGTTAAAAGAATAAAATCAGATAGTAAAGCTTGTAGTATTAACTCAATCGATGATATTAAAAGTTTAGATAATGAATCTTAAAAATAAAAAAATTTTAATTACTGGAGCCACAGGTGGAATTGGGCAAAGCTTAGTAAAAAAGTTTGATGAATTAGGCTCTATTATTTTAGCTACAGGAACTAATGAAGAAAAATTGAATAAATTAAAGTCAGAATTTAAAAATATTAAGATTAAACCATTTAAATTAGATAATCACTCTGAAATCGAAAAATTTATAGACGAGTGCCATTCCGAATTAGGTGGTTTAGATGTTTTAGTTAATAATGCAGGCATCACTCTAGATAATATTTCTATTAGATTAACAGAAGAAAATTGGAAAAAAGTTATAGATATAAATTTAACTTCAACATTTTTGATGTGCAAAAATGCAATTAAAAAAATGTTAAAAAACAAGCAAGGTAAAATAATAAATATAACATCTATAGTAGGGCATACCGGAAATCTTGGTCAAGCTAACTACGCTGCTTCAAAAGCTGGTATAGTAGGTTTTAGCAAAAGTCTTGCAATAGAGTATGCTAAAAAAAAGATAAATATTAATTGCATTTCACCTGGTTTTATTAAAACTGAAATGACAGATAAAATAAACGAAGAATTTAAAAAAATTTTAGTTGCGAAAATTCCTAGCGGGGATCTTGGCTCGGGAGAAGATATTGCAAATTGCACTGTTTTTCTAGCTTCAGAAATGTCAGATTATATTACGGGAGAAACGATACATGTTAATGGCGGTATGTATATGGCTTGACAATTGTTATTAATAATTTAATAACAAATTTTATCAAAAATCAAATAAAGGAATTTAAATGTCAGATGTAGGTGCAAAAGTTAAAAAAATAGTAGCAGATCACTTGGGAGTGGAAGAAGAAAAAGTAACTAATGAAGCAAGTTTTATTGACGATCTTGGCGCAGATAGCTTAGACACAGTAGAGTTGGTTATGGCTTTCGAAGAAGAGTTTGGTTCTGAAATTTCTGATAGTGAAGCTGAAAAAATTTTAACAGTAGGTGATGCGATCAAGTTTATTGAAAGCAAATCTGCAAATTAAAAAATAAAAATTAAAAATATGACCGCTAATAGCGGAAGCTTAATGGTCATTCTTTCATCGCCATCTGGTGCGGGAAAAACAACACTTACGAAAAAGATACAACAAAAGTATCATAATTTTAAAATTTCCGTATCACACACTACTCGTAAACCCAGACCAAACGAAATAGATGGAATAGACTACTTTTTTGTAAACGAAGAGCAGTTCAAAAAAAAAATTAAAAATGGAGATTTTTATGAACACGCAAAAATCTTTGATAATTACTACGGAACTTCAAAAGACTCAGTAAATTTATTATTAGATAATAAAAATGATATTTTATTTGATATAGATTGGCAGGGAACTCAACAATTATCCAAATTTAAAGAATTAAATTTAATAAAAATTTTTTTAGTTCCACCTAATAAACAAGAGCTTGAAAAAAGATTAGTTCAAAGAAACCAAGACAATCCTTCAGTAATATTTAATAGATTAAAAGCCTACGATAATGACATTAATCATTGGGTAGATTATGACTACACCATTGTTAATGATAATTTAGAGCATTGCTTTTCTCAAATAGAAAAAATAATTCATCAATTAAAAAATTAGTCGTAAATACAGTCCTCAAAGTATTTTGTTATTTTGAAATACTCTATCTCTGATAGTTGAGAGGGTCTTAAATCAAGGTTAATTTGTAGTTTTTTCGCAACTTCTAATGGATTTTTAAATAGTTCTTTAAAAACTTTGTTAATTTTTTTTCTCTTTTTTGAAAAAAACTTATGAGAAATTTTTTCAAGATTTTCAATGTTTTTTACCAAAAAATTACTATTTATGATTGGTTCCATGACAAGAACCGAAGAATTTACTTTTGGTTTAGGATAAAAACAATTTGGAGAAACATCAAAATTATTTTTAATGCTTAATCTACTAGAGGTTAATAGACTAATTCTACCATATTTAATTGATCCCATTTTGGCATTAATTCTTTCAGCAACTTCCTTTTGAAACATTAATATTAGTTGTTTGTAATTTGGGGGCCATTTTTTAAATTTAATTAAATTAGCTAAAATTTGCGACGATATATTATAGGGTAAATTACCAATTATAACTGTTTCGGGTTTTACTGACTTTTCTAAATCAAT
>VMBT01001729.1_pt1 | contig 11429 bp, 13 predicted proteins | sample 4404301 | NCBI WGS metagenome assembly VMBT01 (sample SAMN12238535, study PRJNA552566) | marine metagenome | isolation source: Coastal seawater | place: USA: coastal Georgia, Sapelo Island | collected 2008-08/2009-08
CCTTAGCCGTCTCCGGCCATGTGGCCGCCCTGGGTGGCTCCGCCACGCTTGTCGACGGCAGTGGGCTCGCCGTCGGCAACCGCCTGTCGTGCGAGGTGCTGATTGCCGCCCTCGATCGGGATCGTGACGTCTTCGAGATCTCGCTGCCCGTTGCCGCACGCACCGGCGCTCTGGCGGACGCCTTCGTCGGCTCCTCAGTTGAGGGGCGGCTCGTTGCGAAGACCGGAACACTCGGCAACCCGCCCTACGACCGCGACCCACCTGCGGTCAAGGCGTTAGCGGGGGTAGTCACCGCACTGAGCGGCGAGCGACTGACGTTCGCGCTGGTGCTCAACGCGCCGACCATCAACGATCAGCGCGAGTACCGACCGCTGTGGGATCTGCTCGCGTCGGTGCTCGGAGCACATCCGACGGGTCCCGGCGTCAGTCTGTTGGGGCCAGAGTGAACAGCGTTCGCGCAGGAGCACCAAGGACAGCGGCGGTGATCACAATTGCCCTCGTTCCCGCGCTCGCCCTCGCTGCGGTGTGGAACTGGGCTCGCGATGAGGTGAGATCGACTCCGGTGGTGACCGTGCCATCAGCATCCGCTGAGGGCGCCTCGGTCATCGGGGTCAGCGAGACAGTCGCAGTGTCGTTCAGGAGGGTGCCTTCGGCCCTCCTCGCTGAGGTGGTCGAGCGAGAGAGCTCGGCGCGACTCGAGGGGGTCGTCGATGCCGTACCGGAGGGCTCCTGTCTCGCGGTCGGGGGCGAGGTAGGCATCAGAGTGGAGGCCGATGGCGGTGTGTCCGCTGGGAAGTTGCAAAGGATCATCCTGGCTGCCGCGGCGCTCGAGGTGCTGGGCCCCGATCACCGCTACGTGACCTCGCTCCACGCCGATGGTCTCTCTGGACCCGTCATCGGTGACCTGTACATGATCGGCGGTGGTGATCCGATGCTCGCGACATCGTCGTTCTCCGACGTCATGCGTTCGGTCCCGAGTTGGTGGACGCCGGTGGAGGCGCTTGCCGATGCCCTGGTGCTGCTCGGCGTTGAGCGCATCGCTGGAGATGTGGTCGCCGATGGCAGCCGCTACGACGACGACCTTCGACCGACCGATTGGCCGGCCAGTGTGAGTCTCGTCGAAGCAGGACGGGTGGACGCACTTGTTGTGGATCGAGGCCGCCTATCGAGCAGCCCGAGGAATGTCGCGTTCGATCCCGTGCAGGCGGCCGCCCGCACGTTGGTCGATGTGCTTCGCGCGCGGGGGGTCGTCGTGGAGGGATTCCCGAGAACCGGAACGATGCCTCCCGATGTTCCGCCGATCGCGAGTGTGCGCGGTGAGCCACTGTCACGAGTTCTGGCGGGGATGTTCAACACCGATGACCCCGATATCGCCGAATTCGTGTTGAAGGAGATCGGGGTACGTGTGTCGGGTCGGGGAACTCGGGCCGCCGGCGCTGACGCGATCGCTGATCTCGTCGCGTCCTGGGGCGCCGCCGGAGTCGTGATGACCGACGGTTCGGGCTTGGGTCCCGACAACAGAGTGTCCTGTGGCGCGCTGCTCGCGGGTTGGGAACGCGCGAACGGTTTGTTACCCGACGGCCTCGTCGAGTTCGCGGGGGAGGGTGATGTGCTCGGAACGATGGGCGACGGTCCTCCGGTGGCAGCGATCGGCTCGGCTCCCGTGATCGCCGATGCGCTCTCTCTTCTCTCGGATCCGCTTGATGTGGCCTCGCTCCGAGAGGTCTCTCCCTGAGGGCACCGTCGGGCGGGCGATGGTGCCGACACCTAGGGTCGGGACGTGGAACCGACCCCGATGTTCCCTCTCGGCCTCGCCCTGCTGCCCGGTGCTGTGCTCCCGTTGCACGTGTTCGAGCCGCGTTACCGACGCATGGTCGCCGATCTTCTCGCCCGGGATGACGAGATGTCCTTCGGAGTGGTGCTCATCGAGCGTGGCCGCGAGAGCGGTGGCGGTGAGACCCGCTCCGAGGTGGGAACCCTGGCGCGCGTACTCGATCTCAGGGTGCTTGAGGATGGACGCTTCACGATGCTCACGGTCGGCACTGAGCGGTTCGAGGTGAACGAGTGGCTCCCGGATGACCCCTATCCCCAGGCGAGTGTGACGCCACTCACCGACACCGATCAGGGTGAGTCGTTTGACGGCGACGCGTTGATTGCTCGGGCTGTCGAGTTGGCGCGACGCGCTGGGCACGAGGTGGAGCACCCCGGCGAGGTCTCGGTGTGCGCCACCTTTGTCGCCGGGACGATCGCTCCAATCGCCGAGGTGGATCGTCAACGTCTTCTCAGGCTCAGGGTCCCTGGCGAGCGCGCGGTGGCGGTCGCCGAGGCGCTGGATGACCTTGAGGCGGTCCTGAGATTCGCTCAGGACTGAACGACATCGCCGAGGATCTCGGCGCAGCGAGACGCGGGGACGTCGAGGTGAACCAGTCCGCTCGAGATCGGATCGTGGCCACCACTGTCGCGGTCGGCCGGAGGGTCCGCTGGCTCGATCCGAAGTTGGATGCCCGCGCGATCGCTGGTTTTTACTGGCCTACACGTTTGGGCAAACCGCGTTCGGCTTCGACGGATAGCGCGCCGAGTACGAGTTGCTCGCCGAGGTAATCGGCGCCTTCATGGTCGCGAACGCCGCAGCGGCGTGACACCGCCGGTCCACAGGGGGCATGTTCAGCTCCGGCTGGTAGGAATAGGGGCATGTCCGAGCGGGATACCCCGAGTGTGAGCGAGGTCGTCGACGCGATCATCGCCTACGCCAAGGACCAGACGCTCGGCCCCCTTCGTGGAGCGGGTCGCTGGATCCTGTGGGGGGCCATCGGAGCGGTTCTGCTCGGATCGGGTGCGTTGCTCCTGCTGCTCGGGGCGCTCCGGGCACTCCAGACGGAGTGGACGGGGGTCGGCGCGAATTGGGCGTGGTCGTGGGTGCCGTATCTGATCGTTCTGCTTCTCGCGATCGCTCTGCTCGTGCTCACACTCACGCGTATCAACCGCGACCACTTGGCTCGCACTGATCGGGAGGATGGCCATGGCCGCTGACGACGAGACCACCACCTCCAAAGACGATCTTCGTCAGACGCTGCAGGGCTTTCAAGACGGTGTGCGCGGCGCACTTGACGACCGGCGCCAGTCGCTCGTGACTATCGGCGCGGTCGTTGGCATCGCGGTGGTCGTCGTCGCGTTCGTGCTCGGACGACGGGTCGGCCGACGGAGGACGACCTTCGTCGAGATCCGACGGGTCTGAGGCGCGACGTGGCGATCCCGACTCCGAGGTCGTTGGCCCGTACCGCGGTGAAGCGAGGTGTTGTGCGATCGCAACGCGGGTGGCGGTCGGTCGGCTGGACCGTCGTCGTGGCGCGGGTGGTCGCCCGCGCTGTTCGGCGCAAGCCCGAGACGGTGACCGTCCAACGTCTGCGACGCGGGCAGGGCCTCGACATCCGGACCTCCCGGAGGCGCTCCGCGTGATCGTTCGCCTGCGCCAACCGAGGCGCGAGGTGGAGATGGCCGGTGGACGGGCCGCGCACGCGGTTCTCCACGACCTCGGCTTGAGCCGTGAGGGCCACCTCATCATCCGCAATGGAACGCTGGTCCCCTCGGACACGATGCTCGAGGAGGGCGACATCGTCGAGATTCGCCCCGTGATCTCAGGGGGCTAGGTGTCTAAGTGCCGATCATGCGGTGATGCTGCGGTTGTCGATCTGCCCCGTCACAACGCCAACTTCTGCGCGGAACACCTCCAACAGTTGTGCGTGCGTCAGGTTCAGCGCGCAATCGCTGACCACTCAATGTTCGAGACCGACGCTCGGGTTCTGGTCGCGGTCAGCGGTGGAAAGGACTCCCTCGCGCTGTGGGACATGCTGGTGGACCTCGGCTATCGGGCCGACGGGCTCTACATCGGGCTCGGAATCGGCGAGTACAGCGAGGAGAGTCACCGGATTACCTCGGTCTTCGCCGAGGAGCGGGGCCTCACCCTGCACACCGTCGATCTGCGCCAGGAGCACGGGTTCGACATTCCAACCGCGGCCCGCGCCACTCGCCGGGTTCCGTGCTCGGCCTGTGGTCTCTCGAAGCGACATATTTTCGACCGGGAGACCATTCGACTCGGTTACGACGTGCTCGCGACTGGACACAATCTCGATGATGAGGCCGCCGTGCTCCTCGGCAACACCATTCGCTGGGATGTCGAGTACCTCACCCGGCAGTACCCGGTCCTCGAGGCTGGACACGGTTTCCCCCGGAAGGTAAAGCCGCTCATCCGCCTGACCGAGCGAGAGATGGCCGCCTGGTGCGTCGTGCGGGGAATCGATTATGTGGTGGAGGAGTGCCCAATGGCGATCGGCAACCGGCATTCGGGCTACAAGGAGACCCTCAACCAGCTGGACGAGCGGTCCCCGGGCACCAAGGCGTCGTTCTACCTCGGCTTTCTCGACCGCATGGTTCCGGTTCTCAGGACCGGGCCAGATCGTCAGGGGGCACCGGAGTCGTGCCCAACGTGTGGGGCGCCCTCCTCAAGCTCCGACACGGCCTGTTCGTTCTGTCGGTTGGAGGCGACCGCTTCATCCCATGAGCCGGTTCCGGTTCGCATGGTGTTGAATCGGAGCGCGCGTCGAGCTTTCGACGCCCAATGGGGAGAAGAGGAAGCATGACCGAAAATGAGCGGGTGTTCGCTATCGGCGACCGCGTCCTGCTGCTCGATGTGAAGCGACGTCGGTACCTCGTCGAACTTCGCGAGGGTGGTGAGTTCCACAGTCACGCTGGTTTCGTGCCCCACGCCGACATCGTCGGACGTCCGGAAGGCATCGTCGTCGAAAGCACAAAGAGCGCCGAGTACACGGTGCTTCGGCCGACGCTCGAGGACTTCGTGCTCGAGATGCCTCGCGGTGCCCAAGTCATCTACCCGAAAGACCTCGCGCCGATCCTCATGCTCGCCGATATCGGACCCGGAATGCGGGTGTTCGAGAGCGGGCTCGGGTCGGGGGCATTGTCCACCGCGATGCTTCGCGCTGGTGCGGAGATCGTCGGATACGAACTCCGTGAGGACTTCGCGAATCGAGCCCAGATCAACGTGCGTTCATTTCTCGGTGCCGAGGCGCTCGATCGCTATCACGTGAGCGTCGCGGACTCCTACGCGGGCATCGACACCGAACTCGGACCGTTCGATCGGATCGTTCTCGACCTCCCAGAACCTTGGCAGGTGGTGCCCCACGCCGAGCGCGTGCTCCGGCCTGGCGGGATTCTTCTCGCTTACACCCCATCGATCATGCAGGCCTCGCAGACCCGCGAAGCGTTGAGAGGGCGATGGATCGAGAACCGGACCATCGAGGTGCTTCATCGCGGTTGGCACGTCGAAGGCCAAGCGGTGCGGCCCGACCATCGCATGGTCGCTCACACTGGCTTCCTGACGCTCGCTCGGTTCCTCGGACGCTCCGCGGAGCGCATTGAACGCGACGGCTAACCGTCAGCAGAGGATCAGGGCTCGATGAAGATGCACTCGCCGGGGCATTCCTCGGCGGATTCGATGACCCCGTCGAGCTGACCCTCGGGGATCTCGGCGAGACCATCCGCGCCCTGGGGGTTGCCTTTGGCGGTCGCGAAGATCTTGTCGCCTTCCTTCACGTAGGCGAGACCGTCGTCGAGGAGGGTGAAGACGTCAGGGGCGATCTCCTCGCAGAGGCCGTCTCCCGTGCACAGATCCTGATCGATCCAGACCTTCATGTCGTTGGGGCTCCTTGTGGGGGTGCGATACGTAGCCCCAGCATCCTAACGGGCAGACCCCGCGGACGCAGGATGCTCCGTGGGACTCGCGAGGAACGTCGGTGTAGGGTCCGAAACGGAGGTGCGTGGTGAATCCAGAACGCGATGATTCGTCCGAGGGAACCCAGAACGGCGCGCCGAGCCCCGAGGCCCAGCGGCTGAGAGTGCTTGAGGACCGCCTCCTCGAAGCGAAGGGGCGACTCGCGGCAGCGACCGCGCAGAACGAGAAGCTGTCCTACACGTTGCGTGAATCGCGGGAGCACATCGCGGCGCTCCGCGACGAGGTCGACAAACTGACGCGGCCGCCGAGCCCGTACGGGGTTGTTGCCAGTCGTAACGACGATGGCACTCTCGACATCCACTCGATGGGCCGCAAGATGCGCGTCGAGGTCGATCCGACGCTCGAGATGGACGCCATTGAGCCTGGCGACGAGGTGTATCTGAACGACTCCTCGGCCGTTATCGGCCACCGTCGCTCCGATCCAGTTGGTGAGGTCGCCACTCTGCAGCACCTACTCGAGGATGGTGTGCGCGTCGTCGTCACCGGCCGAGGGGACGAGGAGCGGGTGTGCGAATTGGCTGGTTCTCTTCGGGGAACGCGACTTCGTCTTGGCGACCGCGTTCGAATCGACCCGCGGGCGTCCGTCGTGCTCGAGGTACTTCCGCGGCCCGAGGTCGACGAGTTGCTGCTCGAGGAGATTCCCGATGTTGGCTACGACGACATCGGGGGGCTCGGGAGCCAGATCGAGGCCATCGCCGACGCCGTGGAACTGCCGTTCTTGCATCAGGAGCTGTTCGCGGAGCACCGTCTGCCCGCGCCGAAGGGCATCCTCCTCTACGGCCCGCCTGGATGCGGGAAGACCCTGATCGCAAAGGCCGTGGCGAACAGCCTGGCGAGAAAGGTCGCCGCCCAGATGGGCGAGGGCAAGGGGCGCAGCTACTTCATCAACATCAAGGGTCCAGAGCTGCTCAACAAGTACGTGGGGGAGACCGAGCGCCAGATCCGATTGATCTTCCAGCGGGCGCGCGAGAAGAGTGAGGAGGGGTGGCCGGTCATTGTCTTCTTCGACGAGATGGACTCGATGTTCCGCACCAGGGGAACCGGCATCTCCTCCGACATGGAGTCGACGATCGTTCCGCAGCTGCTCGCTGAGATCGACGGTGTCGAAGGACTTCGCAATGTGATCGTGATCGGCGCGACTAACCGCGAGGACCTCATCGACCCGGCGATCCTCCGTCCCGGTCGGCTCGACGTGAAGATCAAGATCGAGCGCCCCGACGCAGCGGCAGCGGCGGAGATCTTCGCGCGCTACTTGACCGAGGAGATCCCTATCGCTGATGGCGCGTCGGTCCCGGATCTCATCTCGTCGACGGTCGAGGCGATGTACGCCGATGTCGCCGAGAACCGCTTCTTGGAGGTCACCTATCAGAACGGCGACCGCGAGGAGCTCCACTTCAAGGACTTCGCCTCAGGGGCCATGATCGAGAACATCGTTCGTCGCGCCAAGAAATTGGCGATCAAGCGGGTCATCGCCGGGGGAGTCCGCGGTGTGGCGCTCGACGATCTCATCTCCTCTATCCGCCAGGAGTTCAAGGAGCACGAGGATCTGCCGAACACCACGAATCCTGACGACTGGGCGAAGATCTCAGGTCGAAAGGGTGAGCGGATCACGTTTATCCGAACGCTGATGAACGACGATCAGCGGAGCGGATCGGGTGGACGGGCGATCGAACGATCCTCCACCGGCCAGTACCTCTGAGGTCGACCGATGGCAATCCCGAAGGTCTGCGGTATCGAGACCGAGTACGGCATCTTCGTGCGCGGAGCGGAGAACGACCCGGTCGCCGCCTCCTCACTGCTCGTCAACGCATACGCCGATCGGCTCGGACCACGACCCGGTTGGGACTACGAGCACGAGCGTCCAACTTCGGATGCGCGCGACCCGGATCCGCCTGCCTTCGACGGCGGACTTGATCCCGAGCTCGAGTCACGTCTCGTCAACACCGTGCTGCGCAACGGCGCCCGCTACTACGTCGATCACGCCCACCCCGAACTCTCGACCCCGGAGGTTCGAACCGCGCGTGACGCGGTCCTTTGGGATGTTGCAGGTGAGCGAATCGTCCGTCGTTCGGTCGACATCGCCCTCGCGCATCTCCCCCCAGGCGCCGAGATCGTCGTTCACAAAAACAACTCCGATGGGAAGGGCAACTCCTACGGATGCCACGAGAACTATCTGGTTGACCGCTCCGTGCCGTTCGGCCGAGTCGTCAATGGTGTCCTCGCTCACTTCGTCTCGCGCCAGGTGATCTGCGGAGCGGGGAAGGTCGGTTCGGAGTTCCCCGGTCAGCCACCTGACGCGGTGCCGTTCCAGATCTCACAGCGCGCGGACTTCTTCGAGGAGCAGGTCGGGTTGGAGACCACCATCCGACGCCCGATCGTCAACACACGCGACGAGCCCCATGCCGATCCGCTCATCTATCGACGTCTTCACGTGATCTGCGGTGACGCGAACATGTCGCAGGTATCGACTCTCCTGAAAGTCGGCACCACGTCGATCCTGCTCGCCATGATCGAGGACGGAGCGCTCAGCGACGACCTCCTTCCAGCGAACCCAGTCACGGCGGTCAGGCAGATCAGTCACGATCCGACCCTTGGCGCGACGATTCTCCTGGACGATGGCCGTCGCATGACGGGACTCGACATGCAGGAGTCGCTGCACGAGCAGGCCGAACTCTGGGCGGGGAGGTTCGGACTCGACTCGGTCGGTGCCTCGGTCGGACGCGAGGTTCTGGACCGCTGGGCCGAGGTGGTGTCCGCTCTCCGAAGCGGCGATGGGCGAGCCGCGCGTTGGGTGGACTGGGTGGCGAAGGGGCGGATTCTCGACGCCTACAGCGAGCGTCACTCCATTCCCCCGGGCTCAGCGAGGCTTCGAGCGATCGACTTGCAATACCACGACATCCGGGCGGAGCGTTGTCTCGCCTCTCGGGCCGGCCTTGAGCAAGTGGTCGCCGAGGAGGAGGTAGCGCGGGCAGTGGAGGAACCACCCGTTGACACGCGGGCGTATTTCCGTGGACGGTGCCTCAGCAAGTACGGAGACCAGGTGGTGGCGGCGAATTGGGACTCGATGGTCTTCGATCTCGGACACGACCCCCTTCGACGGGTCCAGATGACGGAACCGTTGCGCGGGACGGCCGACCTCGTCGCTAACGTGATCGACGAGAGTTCAACCGTCAGCGAGCTCCTCGAGCGTCTCGGTTCCTGAGCGCTAGCGGGGTCTGAGCGGTTCGGATCCGAGGAGACAACGAGATGGCCGAGCGAACACATCGTGAACCCCAACGGCGCGAGGACGAGACCTCCGACGTCGGTGAGGCCGTTCCAGCGCGCAACGAGGATGGCAGTCGACTCAAGGCCGAACTCGATGATCTGCTCGATGAGATCGACGAGGTACTCGAGTCGAACGCAGAGGAGTTCGTGAAGTCCTACGTCCAAAAGGGCGGTCAGTGACATGGCCCTGCCCGTCTTCGAGTCTGCTGACGATCCGGGAACCGATTTCTCGCGTCTCCTGAGTCGAGCGGGCGTCACCCAGCCTGCCGTCGGCGGGCTGCGACCGGAGGACATCCCACACGCGACCACGTGTGTCGCTTTGCGCTTCGACGGGGGAGTGGTCATGGGTGGGGATCGTCGCGCCACATCCGGTCACCTGATCTCGCACCGCTCGATGGAGAAGGTCGTCCAGGCCGACTCCCACAGCGGGGTCGCGATCGCCGGCGCAGCGGGTCCTGCGGTGGAGATGATCAAGCTCTTCCAGGTTCAACTGGAGTACTACGAGAAGGTCCAAGGGAATGCGCTCAGCCTCGAGGGCAAAGCGAACCAACTGTCGTCTCTCGTGCGATCGAACCTCCCCGGAGCAATGCAGGGTCTTGGCGTCGTGCCGATCTTCGCCGGATTCGACACGCGTCGCGAGACGGGTCGACTCTGGGACTACGACGTCCTCGGCGGCCGCTACGAGGAGCGCGACCATGTGGCCACCGGCTCCGGAAGCCTCCACGCTGGCACGGTCATGAAGATGGGCTACCGCTCTCGACTCGATCGCGATGCCGCCGTCGCTCTCGTTTGTCGCTCTCTGTGGGAAGCGGCCGAGGCGGACTCGGCCACGGGCGGGCCGGACATGGTCCGCGGCATCTACCCAATCGTGGCCGTGATCGATCGTGACGGATGGGACCGGGTCGGAGACGCCGAACTCGAGGCCGTCTTCACCGGGATCGTGTCGAGCGCGAGGGAGTCGTCGTCGTGAGCATGCCGTATTACGTCGCGCCCGAACAGGCGATGAAGGATCGGGCCGACTTCGCCCGGAAAGGCATCGCTCGAGGTCGCGGACTCGTCGCCCTTCGGCATGGTGGCGGCGTCGTGATCGTCGCTGAGAACGCCTCACAGTCGCTTCGCAAGGTCAGTGAGATCTATGACCGGATCGCCTTCGCCGGCGTCGGCAAGTACAACGAGTTCGACCAACTCCGCGTCGCGGGAATCCGACAGGCCGAACTCACGGGCTATCAGTACTCCCGCGACGATGTCGACGCCCGCACTCTGGCCAACGATTACGCGCAACTCCTCGGTAACTCCTTCACTCACGGGATGAAGCCGATGGAGGTCGAGATCCTCGTTGCCGAGGTCGGCTTGAGCGGAGGCGGCGACGATCAGATTTTCCACATCATGTACGACGGCACGGTGGTCGATCACGATGACGCGTGCGCGCTTGGCGGTGACGCCGATGCGGTGACCGGACGACTCAGCGACGGCTTCAGGGAGGGTCTCGATCTCGCCGGTGCGGTCACGCTCGGTGCGTCGGCCCTCGCTGGCGATCGGTCGCTCTCGGCTAACGAGCTTGAGGTGGCCACGCTCGAGCGCGGTGACGATCGTCGCTGCTTCCGTCGCCTCGGCGCCGATGAGGTCGCCGCTCTCCTCGGCTCCTGACGATGCCCGCCGTCGACCTGAACGCTGATCTCGGGGAGGGGTTCGGCGTCTGGTCGCTCGGCGATGACGAGGCGCTGCTCTCGATCGTCACCTCGGCGAACGTGGCATGCGGGTTCCATGCTGGCGATCCGAGCACCCTTCGTCGGACCTGCGCCGCAGCGGCCCGTGGGGGCGTGAGGATCGGAGCTCAAGTGTCATATCCGGACCTGGCGGGTTTCGGTCGGCGAGCGATGTCCGTCCCGCCGGACGAGTTGCGAGACATCGTGCTCTATCAACTCGGCGCACTCGATGCCTTCGCCCAAATCGCGGGGACCGAGGTTGCGTATGTCAAACCACACGGCGCCCTCTACCACTCCTGCTGGGATGATCGAGTGTCAGCTCGAGCAGTCGTCGAAGCGGCAATCGAATACGACCCGTCGCTCGTCATCCTCGGGCCATCGGGCTCGCAGTTGCTCGCCGAGGCCGAGCGCGTCGGCCTCGAGTCCGCCGAGGAGGTGTTCGCGGACCGCTCGTACACGCCCGATGGTCATCTTGTTCCCCGTACACAACCCGGGGCCGTGCTCCATGACGCCGAGACGGTCATTCACCGCATGAGGCGTTTACTGAGCGAGGGAACCCTCGAGGCCGTCGATGGAACACTCTTGAGACCGGCGGTTCGCTCAATCTGCGTGCACTCCGACACCCCTGGGGCGGTGGACGGGGCCGGACGGCT
>VMBT01001731.1_pt1 | contig 11425 bp, 12 predicted proteins | sample 4404301 | NCBI WGS metagenome assembly VMBT01 (sample SAMN12238535, study PRJNA552566) | marine metagenome | isolation source: Coastal seawater | place: USA: coastal Georgia, Sapelo Island | collected 2008-08/2009-08
GTTCTTATTTGTGGAAATAAAGGAATAGGTAAATATTTTTTTATTATTAAAATAATTGAAGAGTATATGAAATTAAAAATCAACGCAGATCAAATCAATCACCATTTAACTCTCTTAGATAATAATTCACATCCTAATATTAAAATATTAAATAAAAAACTTGATGAAAAAACTGGTAGAGTAAAAAATAATATTACAATAGATCAAATTAGAGAATTAAATAATTTTTTTACAGAGACATCATTAATTGATAATTTTCCAAAATTTATTTTAATTGATAGCGCTGATGATTTAAATATAAGTTCTTCAAATGCTCTTTTAAAGATATTAGAAGAGCCAAAAAAGAATACTTATTTTTTTTTAATTTCACATCACCATTCTTCATTATTACCAACAATCAAATCTCGATGTTTAAAATTGCAATTGCCTACTCATAATTATAATGATTTTGAAAAAATTTTAATTTCTAATAATCTTAAATATGATGATGAATTATTAAAATTATTATTTGATATAACTAATGGCTCTCCTGGCATATCTTTTGAATATAATGTTGAAAATTTTATTGATCTATTTAGTCAATTAAAAAATTCTTTAATAGGCAGTGATATTTTTTCAAATGAAAATAATATGTTAATTGATACATTTTCTGCCTTTGAAAATGATAGGTTTAATATTCATTTATCACTATTTAAGTTTATTTTAGTTGTGTTAAAAAAAATAAAATTGGGTATCAATATAAAAGACATTTATTTATCTAATAGTGTTTTAGATATAGAAAATTTATCAAATAAGTTGAATTCAGATATTATCGAAAAAAAATTTGATTACTTGATAAATAATGAAAATGATTTATTCACATTCAATCTAGACAAAAAATTTTTTATGATTAACTTTTTTTCTACAAAATAATTATTATGACTTATTTCATTACTACACCAATTTATTATGTTAATGACGCTCCTCATATCGGTCATGCTTACACAACAATTGCTTGTGATATTTTATCAAGATATAATAAGTTAAAGGGTGATAAAACATTTTTCTTAACTGGAACTGATGAGCATGGGCAAAAAGTAGAAAAAGCTGCTTTGTCTAAGAAAAAAGATACACAAAATTTTGTTGATGAAATGTCCCAAAATTTTCGAGATTTAATTCCTTTTCTTGGCTGTCAAATTGATGATTTTATTAGAACTACAGAAGAAAGACATAAAATTGCAACACAATTTTTATGGAACAAATTAAAAGATAATGACCAAATTTACTTATCTAATTATGAAGGTTGGTATTCTATAAGAGACGAGGCATTTTATTTAGAATCTGAATTAACTAAAACGGAAAATGGACTTATTGCTCCTTCAGGAGCTCCAGTTGAATGGGTTAAAGAAGAAAGTTATTTTTTTAAATTATCACAGTGGGAGGATAAATTATTAGAATATTATGAAAAAAACCCTGATTCAATACTACCACGTTCAAGATATAATGAAGTTTTGAGTTTTATTAGGGGTGGATTAAAAGATTTATCAATTTCAAGAACAACGTTTAAGTGGGGTGTTCAAGTACCAGATACCGAAAACCATGTTATGTATGTATGGATCGATGCTCTATGCAATTATATTACAGCATTAAATTATCCAAATACTGACCACGATTCATTTAAGACATTTTGGCCTGGAATTCACGTTGTTGGAAAAGACATTTTAAGATTTCATGCAGTCTATTGGCCAGCATTTTTAATGGCTGCAGGATTAGAACCTCCAAAACAAATTTTTGCGCATGGTTGGTGGACTAATGAGGGTCAAAAAATATCAAAATCTGTTGGAAATATAATTAATCCATATGAAATAATTGATACTTATGGGCTTGATCAAATTAGATTTTTTCTTTTCAGGGAAGTTCCTTTTGGTAATGATGGTGATTTTTCAAAAGATGCAATTGCTCAAAGAGTTAATGCAGATTTATCGAACAATTATGGAAATTTAATCCAAAGGATCAGTTCATTTATAATTAAAAATTCTGATTCAACTGTTTCCAAACCTCAAAATTATAAAGAAATAGATCATAAATTGTTAAAGTTATTTGATGAAACTTTAGTTAATTATCTTAAAAATATGAATTCTTTTCAAATTGACAAAGCTCTTAAAAATATTTTTGATTATTTATCTGAAGTTAATGCATATGTTGACTCCCAAGCTCCTTGGTCATTAAAAAAAACAGATGACCAAAGAATGAAAGATGTTTTATATTTAGTAACTTTGATAACAATTAAAATTTCAGTAATTTTATATCCAGTAATACCTTCTAGTATTGATAAAGCACTTAAAATTTATAATTTATCAATTGATAATTTAAACTTAAACAATATTGAGCATTTTTCACCTGATTTGATTAATTTGAATATTCCCAAACCTCTTTTTCCTCGAATTGATTTGTGATTGACTCACACTGCCACTTAAATTTTGAAACTTTAAGTAAAGATCTTCCAAATATTGTTAAAAGATGCATTGATAATGGTGTTACGCATTTACTTTCAATAAATACTAACCCAAAAGATTTTCAAACACATTTGGATTTAATTAGTGATTTTGATAATATTTTCATTTCATATGGTATTCATCCTGAAGGAATTAATAATGATACGATCTTTTCTTTTGAGGAAATAGAAAAAGTAATTAAAAATCCTAGATTAATTGCATTTGGAGAAACTGGTTTAGATTTTTATCATTCTATAGAATATAAAAATAAGCAATTCGAAATATTTGAAGCTCACATTGAGGCATCAAAAATTTATGATATACCTCTAATTATTCATCAAAGAAATTCTGAAGAAGAAATAATTAAAGTTCTTAATAAATTTAAAAATGATAATTTAAAAATTGTATTTCACTGTTTTACTGGATCAAAAAAACTATTAGAATTTTGTATTGAAAATAATTACTATATATCTCTATCTGGTATCATAACTTTTAAAAATGCCAGTTCATTAAGGGAGATTATTATTAATGCCTCATTAGATCATTTATTAATTGAAACAGATAGTCCTTTTTTGGCTCCTGTACCAATGCGAGGTAAATCTAATGAACCATCTTTTGTTAAATTTACTGGTGAATTTCTTGCTGAATTTTATTCAATGTCAAAAGAAAATTTTTTTGAATTAACAAATAATAATTTTTACAAATTGTTTTCTCGCGCAAAAAGAGATAATTAAATCTAATGAAAGTAAGAGTTTTGGGATGTGGTGGTTCTTTTGGTTCACCCCTTGCATGGAATAGAAATGGAAATATTGACATCAATAACCCTAAAAATCATCGAACTAGATCATCTGTTTTAATCAATATAAATGATCAAAACTTACTGATCGATACTAGTCCTGATTTGCGTGCACAATTATACAATGCAAGATGTACTAAAATTGATGCAGTATTATTTACGCATGAACATTCAGACCATACTTCAGGGCTACCAGATATGAGAGCAATGTCATTAATCAATCAATCAATAATTCCAGCATTTCTATCAAGTGATATTAAAGACTCCATGACAAGAAATTACCAATATATATTTGATGGACATAGAGATTATTCACCATTTATGTCAGTTAAGACAATTGAGAGTACTTTCAGTATTGGTAATACAAAAATCAATACTTTCAAACATAATCATGGATCTATAGATGTTCAAACATATAGAATCAATAATTTCGCATATTCAACTGATTTAAAAAATTTTTATGAAAATGATATTGATAAATTAAAAGATTTAGATCTGTGGATTGTTGGGTTGCTTAGATATGATCCGCACCCTTCTCATGCAGGGTTTGATCAAATTAATGAGTATATAAATTATTTAAAACCCAAAAGGACTTTGTTCACTCACATGACGGCTTTACTTGATTATGATGAATTAATGTCAAAATGTTCTGAAAATGTTGAACCGGCATACGATGGTATGACTATAGAGTTATGAAAGATAAAAAAATTGGCTTTATTGGATTAGGGAATGTTGGTAGTAAAATTGCTTATAATATTCTAAAAAACAAAAATTATAGCTTATTTATTTTTGATTTAAATAAGAAGACTTCAAAAAAATTAGTATCTGAAGGTGCCATTTTATGTAACTCTATTGAGGAATTAATAAATAATGTAACAGTTTTTATTACATGCTTACCATCCCCCAATTCTGTCAAAAATGTTTTACTGAAAACCATTCCTCTTTTGAATAAATCTCACCTATGGATAGAAATGAGCACAACTGATGAAGAAGATATGAGAGCTTTATCTAATTTAGTAATTAAAAAAAACGCTTCAGTTCTTGAAGCACCTATAACAGGGGGTCAGCACAGAGCAGAAAGTGGCAATATATCTATATTAGTTGCTGGTAGAAAAAAAACTTTTCAAAGAGCATTTCCAGTTTTAAGCTGTGTTGGTCATCAAATTTTACATTGTGGTAAAATTGGTAACGCTTCGACCCTTAAAGTAGTAACAAATTATTTAGCATCAATAAATCTTTTGGCTATAGGGGAGGCGCTGATGGTTTGTAAAAAATATGGATTGGATCTTAAAACTGCATATAAGGGAATAAAAATAAGTTCTGGAAATAGTTTTGTTCATGAAACAGAGAGTCAAGTAATTTTAAATGGCTCATATGATGTTGGGTTTACGATGGATTTAGTTTGTAAAGATGTTGGACTTTTTGATAAACTGACAAATAAATTTAATATTCCAGCTAAAATTAGTAATCTTATGTTAAAAATTTTTAAAAATGGACAAAGAAAATTAGGTAAGAGATCTTTAAGTACCAGTATTGTTAAACTTCTTGAAACTGATTGTGATGAAAATTTGCGATCTAAGGGTTTTCCATCAACTTTAGTTGATTTAAATAAAAAGAAAAAAGGTATAGAGATTTAGAATGATGAAGAAAGATTTTAGCCCTACAGTTTATAAATACAAAGACTCCGTAATGGAACATGTTGAAAACTCAGATTTATTTAACAGTTATCTTAAAACTAACATTTTTACACAAGTTTACGATGGTACATTATGGGCAGAAGGCCCATGTTATATTCCGCATAAAGATATGCTAGTGTGGAGTGATAATCCTAATAATAGAATGATGAAATTAGTTGATGGTCAAGTTTCAGAATTCAGAAATCCATCAAATTTTTGCAATGGAAATACAATTGACAATGAAGAAAATTTAATATCGTGTTCACATGGTGGTCGTTGTGTTTATAAAACTGATGATAATATCAATGTATCTGTAGTAGTAGATAGGTTTGAGGGAAAAAAATTTAATTCCCCTAATGATATATGCGTTAAGTCAGATGATACAATTTGGTTCACAGATCCACCATATGGTATTTTATCTGATTACGAAGGGTATAAAGGGGAGCAAGAATATGAAGGATGTTATGTATTTAGATTTAATCCTCATACACAAAAATTAGATGTTATGACTAAAAATCTTGATAGACCAAATGGAATAGCATTTTCCCATGATGAAAAGAAATTATACATCGCTGATACAGGTGAAAATGTAAAATGTCTTTATGTGTTTGATGTTCTGAAAGATGAAATAATAAATCAAAAATTAGTTTATGATTTCAAGCCTTTCTTTTCTGATGGTTTTAGATCTGATAAGGATGGTAATATTTGGACGAGTGCAGGTAAAGCTGTGAAATGTTTTAATCCAAATAATGAATTGATTGGGCAAATTTTAGTGCCTGAATTGGTATCTAATTTAGAGTTTGGAGGCAAAGAAGGAAATATTTTATATGTTACGGCTACAAGCTCTCTTTATAAAATGGAACTTAACCAAATAGGAGCTAAATTTAAATGACTATGGAACTAAAAAATCAAAAATGCCAAGCTTGTTCTGGAAATACACCAAAATTTGATGAAAAACAAATTAGTGATAATTTATCCAAACTAAATAGTTGGTCAGTTAATGATGAGCAAAAAATGATTTATAAAAAATTTAATTTTAAAACTTTTAAACAAGCTCTCAATTTTACAAATAAAGTTGGTGAAATTGCTGATTTAGAGGGACATCATCCTGATATTTCACTAGGCTGGGGGTATTCACTAGTAATGCTTCACACACATGCAATCCAAGGTTTATCTATCAATGATTTTATCATTGCAGCTAAAATTGATGAAATAACTTAATAATAGATCGTAAACTATTGAAATATATAGCTTAATAAAAAATATATAAACCAATAAACAAACCAGTACCAAAAACAAAATGAGCTATTAAGTTCTGAACTAGTAAATTGGTTCTTTGATCACTTTTAGATGCAAAAAAACCTAAATTATATGCAAATGGCATCAAAAAACACCAGCCACCTAAAACAGTACTAAAGCCAAAAATATAAGCTAATAATATAGACGGATAGTCAAATAGTAAGAAGTTAAGAATTACAAAAACTATTCCATATATTATTCCTATTAAATAATGAAAAAAATATCCCCATAATAATTCATTGTCTAATTCCTCATCATCAATAAGGTTTTTTCTAATAAATTTATTTTCTTTGTATCCTAAAAAATACCGTCCTAATAAATTCCATTTTGGTTTTTCGATATCATAAGCATATTTTAGAGATGATTGATATAAATCAAAAATAATTGTAGCAAATAATCCTGATATTATGCCTTGAAGAAAAATCATTTATTTGAATTTTGATAACATATTTAAGGGTTTAAAGATCACACCTCTATCTTTTAATCCTTTTTTAATCATTTTTGCAATTCCAACAGCATTGGGGCCATCACCGTGGACACATATAGTATCAATATCTGTTTTTAGGAATTTACCACTGATAGTTTTAATTCCATTGTTTTCTAGCATTTGAAAAATATTATTTACTGCAATTTTTGGATCACTAATCATTGAGTTTGATTGTTTTCTATCAATTAACAGACCGGATTCATCATAATTTCTATCTGCAAATATCTCACAAACATATCTTAGGTTAATTTTTTCAGCAGCTTTTATCATTTGAGTGCAAGGTAAAACCATAAAAATTAAATCATTATTAAAAGCACTAATCGATTTAGCAATTTGTATCGAAATATCTAAATTTTCACAAGCCATATTGTTTAGTGCTCCGTGAGGTTTTACATGAGTGAAATCATAATTTTCTAACTCAGCAACTTCACTAAAAATTTCAAGTTGCTCTTTTATTAATTTATCCAATTCTTTTAGAGTTAGATTAATTCTTTTTCTTCCAAAATTTAATTTGTCATCAAATCCTGGATGAGCACCAATACTGACTCCAAATTTTTTTGCATTAATAATTGTTTCTTGGATAATTTCTTTGCTTCCAGCATGGTAACCACAAGCAATATTTGCTGTATTAATAATTTTTAGAAGTTCATAATCATTAATACCATCAAATACTTCGGACTTTTCTCCTAAATCACAATTTATATTTAATTCCATTTTGTTAAATTAGTTGTAATATATTTGTTATGTTTATCACTTATGAGCAAACTAGTGAACAGTCATATTTATTGGATTATGGTGAAGACATCAATTTTATTACTAATAAAAAGGTTATTTCTCATTTCAAATATTTATTAAAAAAAAATTATAAATATATTTTGAATGTTGTTCCCTCATTTAATAAATTATTAATTGTATTTGATATTGAATTTAAAAAAGATATTGAAATTTTAATTAAAAAATTAAAATCAATCAAAGATTATGATGAGATAGACTCAATTCAACATTTAATTTCCATATGTTATGATGAAGAGTATGCATTAGATTATAAAAATGTAGAAAATGCTTTTTCGATGGATTTTGATGAATTTATTAATTTCCATTCATCAACTATTTTTAATGTCTTTATGATAGGTTTTATGCCTGGTTTGCCTTTCTTAGGCTTATTGAGTGTTAATAAATCATTACCTAGACTAGAAAATCCAAGAATATCAATTCCTGCTGGTTCTGTTGGGGTTGTAGATAATCTAAGTGTTATTTATCCTAATCAAAGTTCTGGTGGTTGGAATTTGATAGGAAAGACAAGTTTTAATTTATTTAATAAAAATACAAACAAGCCAACTCTTAATCCAGGAGATAGTGTAAAATTTAAAAGTATTACAAAAAAAGAATTTATTGAAAATGAAGAGTGAAACTAAAATAGAATTTTTAAGAGGTGGTTTAGTAACTTCCTTACAAGGAGAGAATATCAACAATCTTCAACATCTTGGAATAACTACAAGTGGACCTATGGATTATTTTCTTTCAAAAATTGGCAATCTAATTATGGAAAATAATGAGGATGATTTGACGTTTGAAATATGTAAATTTGGACCAATAATTAAAGTCATAGAAGGTAGTTTTATTTTTTTAATTTCTGGAAATATTAATTTTAAGATTATAAATAATTCTAATAGCCAAAAAGGAGAATGTTTTAAAAGTTACATATTAAAAAAAGGAGATATATTAGAAATAAATCAGACCATAAACAGTAATTATGCCTATTTGATTTTTAAAGGTGAATTAAATGGTAACGTATCTTCCGAATACAGAAGTACCATTGTTAGTTCTTCATTAGGATTAAACGATGGAAAGAAAATTAGTGATTTTGATAAATTTAACATTTTAAACATTTCTATTTTTAGAAATAGATCACTACCTTTTTCACTTATTAATTTTTATGATAATAAAATTAGAGTTGTAAAAGGTCCGCAAATGAATTTTTTTAAAATATCTATAATAAAAAAATTTTTTTCAAAAAAATTCAAAATATCAAAAAATATTAATAGGGTGGGGATACGCCTTATTGAGAACCCGGTTAAACCAACAATCTCATCAAATATTGACTCTGAAGGCATTATTAAAGGCTCTATACAAGTACCAGGAGACGGCAATCCAATAGTTTTAACAGCAGAACATCCCACAATTGGAGGATATCCTAAAATAGCTACAGTATTAATTGCTGATTTATTTAAACTTGTTCAACTTCAAGAGGGATCAGAATTTAACTTTAAAGAAGTAGAAATTAATGTTGGTGAAAATCTATATTTTGATTTTCTTAAGATCATAAAATCTATTCATAACAAAATTGTTTATTTGTAGACAAATATCTATAGTAATTATTTTAATGAAATATTCAAATTACTTTAAAGATTATAACAAATCTATTTATGATTTATTAAAAAATTTCGATACATCTTTGATTGATAAATCTGTTGAGTTAATTCTAGATTGCAAAAAAAATAATGGTAAAGTTTATGTTGTAGGAAATGGAGGAAGTTCCTCTATGGCAAGTCATGTTAGTGTAGATTTTGCTAAAGTAGCAAATGTTCCCTCAGATACTTTTAATAATGCTAATTTAATTACATGTTTTGCAAATGATTATGGCCATGATAACTGGGTAAAAGAGGCAATCAAAGCATATACAAACAAAAATGATATTCTAATTTTAATAAGTAGTAGTGGCACATCAAAAAATATTGTCAATGCAGCACAATATTGCAAGCAAAGCAAAATCCCACTTATTACTCTTAGTGGTTTTGAAGCTGATAATCCTTTAGCTGAACTTGGCAATATAAATATTCATGTTCCTTCAAATAAATACAACTTTATAGAGATGGCTCATCATATTATTTTAGTTTCAATCGTTGATATTTTTGCTGAAAAATTATTCAAATAAATTAGGTTCCACAAAAAGTTTGATGAACTTTTTCATCCTCTGTTGGCCCTTTTTGAAAATCACTGGATATATCATTTGAATAAGGGTCATTTAAATTTTCTATGAATTTAATCAATAAAGAATAATTACCATTTTCAGACTCATTTAATACTTTTTCAACTAAATGATTTCTTGGAATAATTCTTGGGTTATGTTTATATTTTATTTCATCAAATTTTTTATTTATTTTCTTTCTATCTTTAAGTTTTGAGAACCAATTTTTCATAAAATCATATTTGCTAATTTGATCATTATCAATTTCTATAAATGTATTTGTAAAATCAAGTTTAAATACATGCATTAAGTCCAATAATTCAGTAATAAGTTTTTCATCATTTTCACTATGATTATTAATTTGAAGTTTATTTTTCATCATTTCTAACCAGCTTTCATGATATTTCTTTTCAAAAGATTTAAGCACATCTTCAATTTTTTTTATTGCTAATGATTGATCTTTATCAATTAGGTGCAATATTGTTTCGGCAAAACGAGCTAAATTCCATAGGGCTATTTTAGGTTGGTTATTAAATGCATATCTCCCATTTTTATCAATTGAACTGAAAACCTTTTTTGGATTGTATTCATCTAGAAAGGCACATGGTCCGTAATCAATTGTTTCTCCACTAAGTGCCATATTATCAGTATTCATAACTCCATGAATAAAACCCACTCTCTGCCATTCAATCATTAAATTTATTTGGTTTTCCACAATTGCTTTGTAGAACTCAAGATACCTGTCTTTTTGATCGTAAATTTCAGGATGTAATCTTTTTATTGAATAATCAGCTAACTCTTCAATATTTTTACTCTCTTCGCTTAAAGCTGCTAATTGAAAAGTACCAACTCTAATATGACTTTTAGCAACTCTCACTAAAATTCCACCTTCTTCAAAACCATTTCTAATTATTTTTTCTCCAGTTTTCAAAACAGCTAATGATCTAGTAGTTTTAATATTAAGATTATGCATTGCTTCACTTACAATGTACTCTCGAAGCATCGATTTTAATGTACCTTTACCATCCCCATTTCTAGAGTAGGGTGTTTTTCCAGATCCTTTTAATTGAATATCAAACCTTTTATTTTCTCTATTTATATGTTCACCCAGCAATGTAGCTCTGCCGTCTCCTAAAATAGTAAAATGACCGAATTGATGACCTGCATAAGCTTGTGAAAAACAATTATCATTATTTATAATCGATTTTAAAAGCAGATCATTAAATTCATTTATATTAATACTTAATTTTTTAACCAATTTTTCGTTTTTAAGAATTATATTTAAATTATTAAATTTATTTGGTTTAGTTTTAGAAAAAAATATTTGTGGTAATTTTAAATAGGAATTATCAAAATTCCATTCTGATAACATTTTTATATTTTAATAAATTTTGAACAATAAAAACCTATAAACATAAAAATAACAAAAATAATTGATGGCACTTCTAAAAGGGCTAAGGAAGAAATTGCAGGACCTGGACATAAACCAACTAATCCCCATCCAGCACCAAATATCAGTGAACCAATGACTAATTTTTTATCAATATCATTATTTGTAGGCAAATGAATTTCTTTTGAAAAAATAAAATTTTTATTATTAGATAAAATAAATAACATGGGGGAAGTTACAATTATTGCCCCACCCATGACAAAAGCTAAGGAAGGATCCCAATTATTAAATAAATCTAAAAATCCTAAAACTTTATCAGGATTTGTCATACTTGA
>VMBT01001733.1_pt1 | contig 11421 bp, 13 predicted proteins | sample 4404301 | NCBI WGS metagenome assembly VMBT01 (sample SAMN12238535, study PRJNA552566) | marine metagenome | isolation source: Coastal seawater | place: USA: coastal Georgia, Sapelo Island | collected 2008-08/2009-08
CCTCATACGGAACATAGGGTGAAATCCCTAGACCCATTGATAACAATGGTTTTCAGTGGGGTTAGGCCACCCCCCTGTGGTACGGCACAAAAGCACAGGTAGGCAGCCTACCCAAGTGACAAGCGGCATGCAAAATTAGTTTGCGTCGGGGCGAGCAACAATAATTTCATCTCTATATTGGTTAAATTAAAAATTCCTGACTCTCTGATTATCCGCATGAAGGGCTGGTGGAAGAGCACCCCTGACGAGGGAATCCTTCGATTTGAGAGTGGAAGGAGAGGGCCGGTTTTCGGTCTGGCCCTCCTAGCGCTGGCTGCGTATGTGTTGGGCGGCTCATTGATGGAGATAATCCAATGCCCCTACCACTCCTGCACCCGACAGGAGATGGTCGTTTGGAACATCGCGCCCCTGCTCGGGTCGTCGATCCTCCTCTACTCATCGGCGTACCTCCTCAGCACACATTCGCTGGAAATCGACCCGCCACTGAGGGTCATCAGGACAAGGAGTGAGCTCCTTGGCCTCAGGTGGAGGGTCTACTCCCACGGCTTTGACGAGGTGATTCGTGTTCAGAGGACCGCAGACGAGGATACAGGGGATAGTGGCGTAATCGTGGTCAAGGGCAACAAAATCTCGAACAAGTACGTAGCCGAGTGGATCCTAGGAGACGAGCAGGAGATCGCGGACGCTATCGGGGTCCCATTTGTGGATCGGACCTAGCAATATCGGTATCAATGGGGTTAGGCCCGCCCCCTATGATTCGCCTGCTGCCTATTGGGTACCGATGGAATTAGTACCAAATCATAGGTATCGGATTAACCCTGTGACTCAAAATCAAACTACAGATACTACTAGATTCTTAATAACCTTCAATACCCAATTACCTACTCGTAGCCCATGGATAACGAATCCTTGTTCATACTACTAACAACTGGAATTGGCGGCTATCTAGGATTAAACGGCTCAAGCGAAGGAGTAAACGAAGCGTGTGGTGTTAGTGACGTTTGCCAGTTAGCCATAGCAAATGGGACATATGAAATTCCCAGAGTTCTAATGGAGGCACACGTAGGGACTGTTTCTGCACTTTCTGGCTTAATTATGGGTCTTCTTGCAGGCACAATTTTGGTGGGAGTCTACAAACTTGCACAACTGTCTCAATCAAAAAACACCGACTGACTGGTAAGCGTCTCTATCGCTACCCTCTGATTCACTCAAAAAATTCGGAAATATCTTCCAGAGATTTCCGATCTAAATCAGGTACCTGTGCATCATCTGCAGGATATCCAACCGGCATCAACAACATTGGATGCTCGTGCTCGGGACGTTGCAAAATCTCACGCAAGAATCCCATTGGAGAAGGAGTGTGGGTCAGAGTCACCAATCCCATATTCTGAACTGCTGCGATAAATAATCCAGCAGCGATTCCACAGGATTCCTGAGAATAGTAGGTTGGCCCCCATTCTCCATTATCTCGTAGCCGCTTATTTTGCCTAAATAGTACGATTACCCAAGGTGCATCGGTGATATGTTCTTTGACTGCATCCGTACCAAGCGGCCTGAGAACTTCCGACCATGCTTCCGGCATGCGCTCAGAGTATGTTTTCCTCTCCTCCTCCTCGGCCGCTTCGCGAATCTTCTGCTTCAATTCCTGATTAGAAATCGCGACAAATGTCCAAGGTTGTAAATGAGCTCCAGATGGCGCGGTTCCAGCGGTTTTAATTGCCGCTTCAATAAGCGAGCGCGGCACCTCGCGTGTTGAGAAATGCCGCGTAGTGCGTCGTTTATTCATTTCTTGATAGAATGACTTTGCTCGCGAAATCATCTCCCCGGGAGTCAATTCTTCGAAAATCAAATCGATGAATCCCGTATCGTTACCTCCGCCTCCCATTGGTGACCCTAGGTTCAATAAGAAAATCAAACCTACGTACAATCATTTTGTCCAAGATGAAAGATTGGATTGTCTAGTCCCTGCATCGAATTCCTGTGGAATGAAAGGATGTAGATGTAGGTTTGAAATACATCTTGCGGCTGAATCTAAAGCCGCTCCAGCAGTTCCTATATCTTTACCAAAAGCATCACCAATTACTGAAATATTAGCACAACTAATCACCTTTCTAGGGCCTTCTACAGGTCTGCTATATGTCCATCGGTGTGACTTCCAATCGGTGGAATCTAATCCTAACGAACTGGTAACATAATCTATCATTTCTTGCTTGTCTTTTTCTCGATGCAGTTTACTAATTTCAGGAGTTAATCGTATCTCTAATATTCCTCCATCAGATATTCCGTAATTCAATTCCCATCCCTCAGGGGTTTTGTTCACTTCCCCTTCACAAGGTCCCCAAAGGACCCAACATGATTCACTTTCTCCAGATAATTCCAATTCCGAATCTTTAGTGAGAATTTGGGCCTGTTCAATTGGTATTGCCAAAATAACATGGTCGTGTTTGGAAGCAAAGCTCTCACCTTCTTTAGTCCCAAATAATTCAACAATATCTTGTATTTGGTTAATTTTTTCAATTTTTACTGATTGAATTACATTAACTCCTTCAGCAATATTTTCGAGTAATTCTGGAAATGGTCTGGCAGGTGTCAAACGATTCTTTTGGATATCCACATAGCCTCTGTTTTTCCAATCATTGACATATCTCGTCATCCATTTTGGAATAGAATCTAGGTATCTAGTGCCCATCTGAAATGATATACCTTGTTCTGTTTGTCTATTGGATAATCGGCCACTGGCCCTCGTACCTTTGTCGAAAATTGTAACATCATGCCCTAAGTCCATCAGTAATCTAGCTGCAAATCTACCGGAGAGGCCCCCTCCGATTACCCCCACATTCAACTTCTTGAAATTTGTAGGTGCAGTAGTCCAATCTTCGTATTTCTCAATATCAATTCGATCTAGATGCCTAGATGTTGGCCTCTTTCGAATTCGACCCATGGTAGGACCCGGTGGATCGAATGGTCTGTCGAATAGGCCAAAACACCAGTGTATCCCTGCTATTGAGTTAGCATCCCTGCCATCTAGTGCAAATCGATTATTCAGTTCTAGGGCTAGAGCCATCGCTTCTTCTGGATCAGCGCGATAGCCTGCGATTGCTTTACCCCATGTCATTCGAACATTGTTATGCATTACTCCATGCCGAACTAGCCCTTTTTGAGCTGCGTCCCAGATTCGATCCCGAGTGTTTCCCCTTTCAATTTGCAGTTTGGGAAGATTAGCAAAGTTAGGGAATCTTTGACGCCAAGATTCTCTGGCCCATACAGGAATGTTATTCCATGATTCTGCATCTGTTGTATCGTGTACGTGGTGTTGGGCATGTTCTCGGAATACAAGCATTTCATCAAGGAATTTTTCTGCACCTTTGCCACCTATTTTTTTGGCATCTCTGACTACCTTAGTTGATGCAATCATTCCATAATGCAACCATGGAGAAAGACCACTTACACCTTCTCTATCTGCCGCATTATTTCTTCTACGATGGTAACTACGAAGATTATTCTTGGACCATTCCTCCCATCGACTCATAGCCTCCGAATGTCCTCCTTTAATATCCACAACTGGTACAACGGTTGGATCTATATTACAATCCTTAAGGATAGATTTACCCCCATCTTTTTGCAATTCTTTTAATGGGCTAACCGGTTCAAATGAGGGTTCCCAGTTTTCGGGTAAGGGTCTGACTTTGAGATGTAATTTTGGCCATTCAAATTCTAACCGATTGGAGATTTTCTTCTTGGTTGAGTTTCTAAATCGGAATGGCCGGTCTCGACTTCTTCCAAAAACAGGTCTGGGAAGCACACAATGTGAGTCAACTTCCACTACAGATGTAATCATAGTCACTGACTTCGTCCATTCTTTCCAGGGCTCTAAATCAACCATATCTGTAACGACATAGGCGGAATCTTTTGCAAGGTCGAGAAGTGCTGGAGTACGGTTGTTCTCTCTAGCTACGTGGACTAGGTGTTTGATTGCGAATTTTTCACTACGCATTTCTACATCTGCTGCCCCTTCCAAGAGAAATCTATGATGTCTGTAGGATGCATAGGGATAGCGTTCGTCTATTCCGTGATAGATAATCAGTGGCAAATCCAGTTCGTTAGAAAGAACTCTTGCAACATCGAATGTTGGACATTCATCCAGACGTATCGCAGTTCTCATCCAGTGTAGGACAAATTTTGGATCTTCAACTAATGCCCCTTCCCGTAGGAGACACCTCTCTAAGAGGTGGTTTGGTAGGCAATCTACGATACTCACAATGTAACGAAGAATTATTCATTATTCAATCATCGTTTTTTCTGGAGAAAACTGCTATTCCAATTGCTGCCATTGTTGCAATTATGTTAAATCCCGGAAGTGATGAATCATCATTTTTCTCTTGACAATCGGTTGAAGGTCCGCCCCAAGTGCCGTTGTCAAACCAGCAATCAGACCAAACTTTCCACCCGAAGCCGGACTCTGGAAATGTCTCAGTGCTGTCATCGCTTCGAGTTATATCGAACCGCCAATTAGCATATGTTGCGTAATCGTCAATTAGTACAGATCCAGTGAAAGTAAGTCCGTCTCCAGAATCAATTAACTCGGTCTTTTGCGGAGGCCAGCAAATACCTGTATTGATGCAGACCTGTGTAATCCATTCGATTTTACTGATGTCGTTCCCTTCATCCAGTACAACAGAGATTTCAAACTCGGTATTTTCCCTTACCACATCTGCATAACTTAGCGATGCGATTCCGGTTCCTTCAGTTGATGTGGAGTCGTTAACGCCACCTTGGCCAGCACCACTGACTGAAAAGGCGAGCATCGCTACCATCAGCAAGGCAAGGAACTGTCGCATGAACACCGACTTACCAACTTGCAAATGAACCCATGTGCCATTTGATTCAGTTATTTTGTCTCAAAAAAACTGACTTGTTTCTTGATGACTTTGGCAATAATGTCGCCCCTGTTGCTAGCATAACAGAAAAGCAGCAATTTGTCAAAATACCAACTTGTACTTCGGCAAAATCTGAACTCAGAGATATCAAAGGAAATGAGAGTAGTAACACAGCAATACCAAGACCAACTCGCATGGTACTACGAATCAGTACATTGATTTCAATATCACGATGTGATTATTGGTCCAGATTCCAAAGATCATCTCCAACCCAATGAAGCGTATTGATTGCTTTGCCCTTGTTCATTGTAACCATTTCTTCACCATCTACCATAGCGATTCCCAAGGCCAAAGGTTTGCCGTGTTCTTCATCACGCACCCAAACTAAGTCTCCGGCTGTAACTGCTGGGTCGGCCATCTGTACACCTGCACCCATACAATCAGCCCCGTTCATCAGGAATGGGATGGCGCCATGATCGACTGCTGCCCAGAGACCATTCGGTTGCCAAGCGAGTATCCCCCTTAGTGTTGGAAACCACTTCTTTCCTTCATCTGTTTCAACCTGCATTGCTAACGCGGTTTTGTCAACTAAAATCAGGTCGCGATTATCGAAATTCGCTTTCTCCAAGAAAGATGATTTAATGTCAAAATCTACAGCAATTCTTGCTGACAATTCTACCGCAATATCTTTGATTTGTTTGAATCGAACTGGAGTTCTGCGGCGTAATCTCTTCTCGCTCACGCCTGCTTGGAGTAAAACTCGCTCAATGAACCTCGCGGAGCAATACCTGAGAATATCTTGAAGCCCATGGGCTACGGCGACGAGTCATGCTGGTAGTCTGTTTTGACCTCGAAGGAGTACTGATGCCAGAGGTTTGGATTAACGTCGCGGAGAAAACTGGAATAGAAGAACTTCGAAGAACAACCAGAGATGAGCCGGATTATGACAAATTGATGAGCTACCGCCTCAGTATCCTCGACGAGCATGGAATTACGATCGACGATATTCAGCAAGTCATTGCAACAATGGATCCATTGCCAGGGGCCAAGGAGTTCCTCGACGAAGTCCGTGCGAGATGGCAGGTTTTGATTCTCTCAGATACTTTCTATCAATTCGGTGAACCAATGATGGTCAAACTTGGCCGCCCAACCCTTTACTGCCACGATCTAGAGATTGACGAAGATAGTCGAATGCTTACAGGTTGGAAAATCCGATTGGAAGATCAGAAGAGAATAACCGTTGAAGGCCTACGTGATATGAATTTCAACACCTTAGCAGTTGGAGATTCATACAATGACATCAATATGCTAACAGAAGCCCATGCTGGCATATTATTCCGACCACCTCAGAATGTAATTGACGAATTCCCTCAATTCCCAGTTGTTGATGATTATGCCGCACTTATGGCTCAAATCGAGTCATTAGCGGCAGATTTAGGCGAGTGAATTACCGAACACGACCCGTAGGGTCGGCTCAGAAAGAATCGCTATTATCGCCGCTCCATTGAAATAAGGGTGGTCGGTCGGCGAGGTGCATGGCACAGTGGCATGGTATCTCTCGACGCAAGCCAACCGGCGGACGCTTGAAGCGACCTAACCGCTATCGCGGCAAGCGTCGAAAGGAAATTTCCAGTGAAAAGCAATATGCTTTCATCGGCGATCAAGACGAGAACAAAGTGTACCGAAAGCACGCTGGTTCAACCACCGTTCGAGTCATGCAAGCGACTTCGGTCAATGTCAACGATCCAAAGACTGGCAAGACCATTCGCTCGAAGATTACCAGCGTTCTAGAGAATGACGCTGACCCTAACTTCGTCCGTCGAAATATCATCACTAAGGGCGCTATCGCTCAGACAGAGGCTGGCAAGGTAAGAATCACCTCTCGACCAGGTATGGACGGCGCTGTCTCAGGTGTACTTCTGGAAGACTGAGGCTCACGAAGCCCTCAAGTCGCACCATTGCCCCGAGTGGATTGGTAGTCGTGTCTTCGCGCAAGGATGAGATGTGGGTTTGGACGGGATATTTCGACTCCCGATTAAGCCGTTCCCAAGGCCGTCGAGTGCCTAAGGAAGCAGCGATTCCAACTCCTACTTTGGAAACCGTAGCTTGGGCCGCTCGTGCCGCTGGGATTACTCGTATGCGGAGGAAGCCCGAGAAAAGTCACCCTTCACGTCCGTTTACACAAGAAGGAAGGCTTGAGATTTCAACAAAGGATGCTTTGAGTTCTACAGGCGCCGATTCAAAAGAAGGAGTCCTACAATCGATCGGACTTCGTCTCAGGAAACAAATGAAAGAGGCGAAGTCAGCAGAATCTCAAGGCGCAAAGAAAGGACCTGCCAAGGGCAATAGGCAACAAAGAGCTCAGAGAAAATCATTCAAACAAAAGGGTGGCCAGAGAAAGAAGAAATTCGGCCGGAAGTGATCGACTGTTTTCGATAGAAGTCGCAGTTCCTGATGTTGAGACATATCTGCGTTTACGAGACAAGGCAGGTATGCGCCCTAGGACAGTTAGTGGAGCGACCAAAGGACTTGGTTCGGAGTTGTACTCAGTTTTACTTAGGCACGACGAATCTGATGAGATTGTGGGTATGGGTAGAGTCGTAGGAGATGGAGGAACTGTGTTTCACATTTGCGATATGGCTGTAGAACAGGAATGGCAAGGCAAAGGGGGAGGTTCTATGATTATGGATTCACTAATGGAATATATCACCCGCGAAGCATCTGGCTATTCTTACATCAACCTCATGGCGGATGTCGATGGATTCTACGAGAGATGGGGCTTCAAGCCTACAATTCCAAACTCTCGGGGGATGTTTCTGAGACTTTCAGATTGAGAAGGTTGTCCCCGAGCGGCCGGATATTCCGACCACTCGGGTTACGTAATTCAGATTGGTTTGAGTAAGCTGTTTAGATTATTCAAGCCATCATTTCGGTTGCCTTCTTGGCACCCATCCATGCGACAACACCGAATCCGATCTTGTTGATCATGTCAGCAATGTTGTACAGAACTGCCATTTGTTCAACGGATACGTTATCAAGCATGTCTACGGTTGGGTTGAACAAGTACCCTAGTGGGTAGATGATCCATCCGACAACAATGAACCATCGTAGAGCGTTTGTGCTCCACATTAGTTCAGGTGCAATCTTGCTGTTGTCAACACCCTTTCCGCTTGTCCAAGGTGTTCCGGTTGCGACAATTATCATTGCCCATCCCATTCCACCTAGTAGAAGTGCGATCATTCCGTCCATCAGACCAGCTTCACCAGCGTATCCGAATCCAATCATGATTAGTGCTCCAACAAAACAAATTGCTGTGAAGCCCATACCTAGGAACTTGTCCTCAGTGATTGCATCCTTTCCAACCAATGATGGGAATTTCAGTGCCATCAGAGGTACGGTGATGATCCAATCCATGTATCGGTACTCGATGCTGACTACATCGTGGTCGATGTACACACCGCGCATGTAGTAGTAGTGCATTGCTGCAATACCTACGATTAGTGCGGATATTGTCATGGTTGTTCTAAACTGTGGTGCAACGTTGTTTCTCTCAACTAGGAAAAACACGAATGCAGCACCCATAGCAATGTAACCCACGAAGAAGGTGAAGAAAGTCAACATCCCCAAGTTGTCGTATCCCTTGTCGGCTGGGTTAACGGTGGCTGCTGACACTGTTGTTGTAATCAACAATGCCAGACATGTTACGGCCATCGCCATGGCAGTCGTTCTTGTGCTTAATTTGGAATATGTATACTCCATGAACAGCGATGTGACAAGAAGTTGGTTATAAAGACGTGTTATCATTCACGAAATTCACTAGATTTTCAAGATGATAATTTTTGACTGAGAATTATTGTTTTTCCATTTCAGTACAGCGCTATATATGCTAAACAATATCGGGGACGATTCATGAATGCTAGATTAGCACTTGTAGCCCTACTAACAACCGCCATGCTGTTGGCACCACCTGTGGTTATCGCAGATGATACTCAGGACATACCAACAAACGCCCAGAATACTGGAGTCCACGACTCACTAGTGGCTGCCCTTGCGCATGCAGGACTGGTAGAAGCCCTCCAAGGACAGGGTCCATTTACAGTCTTCGCTCCTACTGACGATGCTTTTGCATCTGCCGGAATTGATCTCACAACCTTCGATACCGAAGAAGAAAATGCGACTTTGGTTGATATTCTAACCTACCATGTTTACGCAGGCTCAGTGGAAGCAGCACAAGTCACCGATGGTATGACTGCAACCATGCTCAATGGTGATGATGCTACATTCACCGTTACAAATGAATCAGTAATGATCGGCGACGCCACTGTAACAATGGCCGATGTTATGGCTTCGAACGGAATTATCCATGTTATCGATAAGGTTTTGATGCCACCTGCCGATTTGGTAGATATACCAACAGTAGCTCAAGGCACAGGAATCCACGATTCTCTGGTCGCAGCAGTAATCCAGGCAGAGTTACTTTCCACACTACAAGGAGACGGACCTTTCACAGTGTTCGCTCCTACTGACGATGCTTTCACCGCAGCAGGCGTTGATCTGGCTGCTCTGGACAACGAAGAAGGCAAAGCAGCACTTACTGACATCCTTCTATACCACGTAGTGTCTGGTGCAGTACCATCCTCGGCAGTGACTGACGGCATGGTCGCAGCAGCTGTGAACGGCGATGATTTGACCTTCACAGTCGGTGAAGGTGTAATGGTCAACGATGCAAATGTCATCCTCGCCGATGTCGCGGCTTCAAACGGAATCATTCACGTCATCGACAAGGTTCTGATGCCGCCTGCCGATTTGGTGGATATTCCAACAGTCGCACAAAGCACAGGAATACACAACACACTGGTTGATGCACTATCAGCATCTGATTTGGTTACTACATTACAGGGCGATGGACCGTTTACAGTATTCGCTCCGACCGATCAAGCATTCGCTGACGCCGGAATCGATATGGAGTTTATCGCGAATCAAGGAGAGTTGATTTATGATATCTTACTCTACCACGTAGTATCAGGCGAAGTTCCATCCTCGGCAGTAACCGACGGTTTGGTAGCTGGAGCTGTAAATGGAGACGATTTGACTTTCTCCGTTGGCGAAGGTGTAATGGTCAACGATGCAAATGTCATCCTCGCCGATGTCGCGGCTTCAAACGGAATCATTCACGTCATCGACAAGGTTCTGATGCCGCCGGTACCAATCACTGAAGCGGATGGCGACATATGCTACAACACGTATACCAACACCATCGTAGCAGGTGCTTCGTTCGATGAGTGCATGGCCTATGCTTACTACGTAGACTACGAGATGAACGGTCAGACATTGACAGGTTGTTACAACCTTCAAACCCACACACTCACTACAGTTAGTCAAGAGGAATGTGAGGCATACACATGGGCGCCAGCCGTTGATATTGCTATGACCGCACAAGCTACAACCATCCACAACTCGTTAGTAGCCGCACTAGCTCAAGCCGAACTTGTAGCAACCTTACAAGGTGATGGGCCATTCACAGTCTTCGCGCCGACAGATGATGCGTTTGCTGCGGCAGGAATCGATCTCGCCGCCCTCAACAATGAAGAGGGTAAGGCTCTGCTAACTGATATTTTGCTATACCACGTAGTATCAGGTGAGGTTCCATCCTCGGCAGTAACCGACGGTTTGGTAGCTGGAGCTGTAAATGGAGACGATTTGACTTTCTCCGTTGGCGAAGGTGTAATGGTCAACGATGCAAATGTAGTATTGGCTGACGTTCCAGCATCAAATGGTGTAATCCATGTCATAGACAAGGTATTGATGCCTCCTGCAGAAGTAGATACTTCAGAATGTGATGTAATCATCGGAATCGATGACACAGGATTAGCGTATGATAAGCCATACGTGGAAGTCGAGGTAGGTGCTACGGTTTGTTGGATTTGGAACGACGAATCGATGGCTCACAACGTTGCACAGATTGCAAAGGAAGGAGATACAACTCGATACATGAGTGGTGTATACAGTGGGGAATCGATGAAGAGTGTCGATTTTAGATACAAATTCGATGTTGATCAGACATTCAACTACATCTGTGTGCCTCATGCAACCTCCGGAATGGCGGGGCAGATTGTTGTTGGAGAAGGTTCGATTGTAGAGCCAGAAGAGGAGTCAAACAACACACCCGGATTCTCTGCTGGAATCGCTGCGTTGGCGGTCATCGGTGCACTGATGATTGCAGGACGCAGACTACGCTGAGTTTTACTTTGAAAGAAGGACTACGTAACCATGGGATCGGGCAGTTCCGTATTCATCTCGATGCTTCGGGATGATACGGCTGCTCGTCCCAAAAGATGGTTGTGTCTACTTTATGACCAACTAAATCTTGACCTCAATCCATGGAAAGATGAGCCTCCCGAATCAACCGGCATCATCCTGATTGAATCACTCTCCAAAGGGAAATCTCGCCCTTATCACAAACAAAAGTTGGGTCTAATCCTCGCTAATATGAGATCATTTGCACTTGAGTCTCAATCCAAAGGACACCCTGTGAAATACATAG
>VMBT01001734.1_pt1 | contig 11408 bp, 9 predicted proteins | sample 4404301 | NCBI WGS metagenome assembly VMBT01 (sample SAMN12238535, study PRJNA552566) | marine metagenome | isolation source: Coastal seawater | place: USA: coastal Georgia, Sapelo Island | collected 2008-08/2009-08
CCGTTCTCGTAGATGTTCAAACCGGCGACTTGAGAATATATCTGACGGGCATTGTTGCTGGCCATGTTCCCAACCTTTAGATCCAGGAGTACCACCTCGGATTTCTTTCCTTCGTAAATGGCCGTCCCCTCCACCGGTCGCAGTTTTTTCAATGCGAAGTTGACCTCCTTCTGCTGCTGAACCACCACTTCCGTCAAGTCATAACTCAGCGGTACCAATTCTATCGTGAATGAAGTGTCACCTGAAGCTTGAATAACTCGATTTTCAGCTTCATATCCGACGATGGAAACAATGAACGTGGCCGATCCATCCTCCATTAACGGAAAAGTCAATAATCCTTTTTCGTCGGCAAGTATGAAACCATACCGATCGACCAATGCTCCCTCTACATTTGGTATTGGCCTTCGAGATTTCTGATCGATCACACTCACCGTGACAATACCCTCGGTTTGGGCAACAGATTCGACTGGTGCTGAGAGCAAGATCAAAGTGCAGTAACACGCCTGCGTGATATATTTAAAGACCTTTGATCTCATCGTTAAATTCGGTCACCCAGTTCCGATGTTTCAAATTATATCTCACTTTACATAGATTCACGTTCTCCTTGATATAGCGTGTGCTCTTTCTCCCATTAAGAGCCACGTACGAATCGACAAAAATCTGAGGCTCAGACACTCCATGGGATTCAAATACGCCTTTGAGATGATGAGCATATTCGATCACAAAGTCTGGCTGTGTCGCCATTTGCTTTTCCTGGAAAACAGTGAGGTATTGGGAATTGTCAACAGTGTATTCTTCACCCGAAATGCCATCTACCACCTTAAAGGTTGCTATCCCGGCTTTCTCAATGAGCATCACCCTCCAACTGAACCGGAATCCCTCTTCATTCCAGAACAGCTCTCCAGGATAGAGGTAATGTCGGAATGGTAGCAGGATCTGCATGCCGAAGAAGACTGTCAAACCAACAGTGTACCACCCTTGACCGAACCTCGGTTGCCAACATTCATTTCCTAAGTCTCTTGTTCTGATCTTCAGCCCGGCCGAAAGTCCATCAAGGATCTTGTCGTGAAATGTCGGAGAAAAAAAGATCAGCGTACTCAGGATCATGATATACGGAAACATTCCGATCGGAAACAACGTTGCAGTGAGACCATGAAAGAATACGACTAGCGCAAAAGCCAGCCATCGTGTTCGTCGAATGGCCAGCAGAAACGGGATACTCAAGTCATAAATAGCGCCACCCCAACTCAAGGCGTAGTGCATCCATTTGTATTTGAACAAAGCTCCAAAAACAGGGATTTGATCCTGTGTAGGTAGCCAAATGGCCAAAGGCATGGCTCTGAGAAGCCAATCTGAATTGAGCTTTGCGAGTCCGGCGTAGAAATACACGATGCCCAACATCAGTTTGATCGAATCGATGGTCCACTTAGGGACTCGCCGCTTGCCGATCTCCGGTCTCCGACGAGCATCTAAAGAGAAATAGACATTCGCCGGTAGAAATATCATTAGAAACCCTACCAGACTAATGAAATAGTAATGGTTCAGGTAAGTGGTCTTGTCCATCAGCTCGATATAGGTGAAGCTGAGAAAGAAGAGCGTTGCAGATATTCGATATCGGTAACCAAGGAGGATACCCAAAGCGCTCAAGGCGCAAAGAGCGAATATCCCATAAGTCCAATCACCGATGGGTTTGACAAAGTCGAAGCCGTAGTATGAGAAGAAAAAATCCGGTTGGATATAGAGCTTATCGATCCATCCCAGAGCCCAGAACCGGATCATACCGGCTAGCATCATGTTTCCGAAAATGATTCGAAATACGGCCAGAGGAGCCGCAGAAGTTTCAGTCTGGAGATATGATCGGATTGAGGAACGCATCAGTCACCATCTGCATCCACGAAATCAACTTTGATATTCATTGCCTGGAACATATCAACCTTCATCAGGACCACGCATTTTTGAAGCTCATCGTAAAGTTTGAGCATGGCTACATTATCGGAAACTATCTGTGATGACAGATCTTCAGACAACAATTCGGCCTGTTCAACAGCCACGGCTATCTGATGATTGATCTCCGAGCTCAGTTGCTCAGCACCTGAGATGCTCTGCAGGAAATTCAAATAGTCGTCGACCCCGGGTCCATATCCTTCACCTTGATGGTGCATCCCGTTGTAGAATCTCACAACGCGATCCAATGCCGCGAGCAACAGTGCTCGCGAATGTGTTCTACTATAGAAACCCTCTACCTTATCCGGTAACGGCGTGGACGAGAAAACTCCCGCAGGTATCCCTACTTTTCCCGCTCGAATAGATCGTTCAAAGTAGAACATGAAATCGTTCATGAGTTTGTTCACTGAGCTATTTCCGCCACTTCCGTTGTTCTGCACGAAATCGTCGCGGTATCCGGAATTCCAATCGTTCAGCACCTCTTTGGTCAAGTCCAGAATTCTGGAACAGTAACTCACCAGGAGTTTGGATTCATTGGAACCATTTTCAAAGCGTGTGGCGGCAACCTCATCCTCTTCTTCAAGCCCATATAGTAAATACTCGATGGCAGGGAATCCCTGAGCCATCCTTGTGGAGGCTAATTCCAGATCATAGGAACCAGAAGTGATGAACCGGACGATGTCTTCAGAGCTGGTTGGAAACGTATTCGTATAGTCGCGTAGTCCGATGGATTCTGCTTTTCCGATCTCGAACATAGAAACGTTCTGCCAATTCAGATAGGCCTTCACAAAGACATTGCGCATCCCCAGGAGTCCTTCAACGCTAGGATCCGTGGTAAACGCAATTGCAGTCTGGTTCAGTTCTTCGAGTGTCAGTACGTAATCGGAATAACCTGGAATGATTAAGCTGTCTGCCCAATTCTCGAGCATCGCGCCACGGTCGAATCCGTCGCCATTCGGTTCCGAGACTTGGTCATCCTTACAACCGCTGAGGACGGAAGAAATGATCGCTATCCCAACGAATAGTATGACAAATTGCTGCCTCATTTGATCAGTTAGCGGCTTGAGATTTATTGAATCCAAATCGCCCGGCGATCTGATCCGCCAAGGCGTGAAGCGTAGCAATTTCTACATCCCACAAGCCATTAGGTCCATCAGACATTAGGTCATTCAACATTTGATCTACTTCCTGATGTGAAAAATATGGCGAGATGCTATTAGGTTCTCGGGTAAATCTCAAACTGTTGATGAATCCATAACCTTCCGACAGTGCATGAAATGCAGGACCCATATTTCCGTTGTCGATAACGTCCGCTCCTTGAAGCAGATAATGGACGGCCCTTATGGCAATGACCTGAGAGATCAATTGACGCAGATCGGCGATCTGCTTGTCTCGCAGGGAGTAGAAGTCTGTGCCATCCGCTATACATGCTCTTCCGAGTTTAAATGCATTGAAGAGCTGCTCAGATATTCCCTTGAAATCTTCATCAGCGTCAACTTTCGCTGTATAGCTATTCAGAAATCTGTCGTCACTTCCCATGGTAAGGAGAGGCTCTGCAGCAGACGGGGCATTCCCAAAGATGTAACCATAAGCCTCATCCCATTTATGCTCCATGTTCGTGTAGTTCTTACCTTCTACAATGATCGCAGCATCGTTGTCAGCACGGTTCGTGCCTTCGTCGAGTACAGATGTGCTGAGGTAATTGTTGAGGATCTGATCGGTCATCAAGGCACCAATCAGTGTTTTTGCCACCAATTGATCGTATTCCAGACCGGTTGGGCCAATGTAACGCGTCTTGCTACCGTCGACGATCTGACCCGCTTGACCAGGCTTCGCCAACGAGTCTTGGTTGGAAAAGGAGATATTATACTGCGCATGGATCCATTCCTCGATGCTTGCGCGGATCTCTTGGCTTTTCACCGTATTGGAGCTAAAAAGATCCCTGGATGCTGCGACTTTGCTGCGTATGCTTTTGGTAGAGGCATTCAGATCCGGATCGCTGAAAGGATCCACGTCAGACCCACCTACACCTTCATTTCGAAACATCTGAATCGCCAGTTCTGAGTTTGTGTTCGGGTCGATTAGAATGTCCAATAACTCATGTGCCATCCGTATTCTGGTGGTCTGACCACTGAAATCAACCGTTGAATTCCCATTGCGTTCAAAAACGTAGGTCTCCGGTTCATCCGGCATATTGATCGGCTCAGGGGGAATGTCCCTTTGTTCGTTACAGACGGAGAGCAGGAGCAAGACAGGTAGCGCGAAGGTCAGCTTGCGAGGCATCATTGATCGTCTGTTGTTTTTAATTGGATTAATTCTAAATAGTGTCGCAAAAGTAGGATGTCAGACCCAAATCCAAAAGTGTGTATTGTTAAATGATGTAAAACTTTCGCAGGACAATCTTATGTTGCGACGGAAGTACTTGAAATGGCGCTTGTTTGGCGATCTGCTGATTTTTATCAGCCTGCATCGCAGATGTGCTTCAAAGAGCTAATGTGTGAACGTTATTCCCCAGATCAAGGGCAGAAGAAACCTTATGAGAAGTAACAGTATGGCGATCGAAATAAGATTCATGCGAAATCCGATACGTATCATATCATTAATCTTCAAATAACCGGAACCGAACACGATCGCATTCGGCGGTGTTGCCACGGGCAGCATAAAAGCACAGGATGCAGCCAGTGTCGCCGGTACCAGTAGAGCATACGGATGCACGTCCATCGCTACTGCTAGTGGGACAAGTACCGGCAAAATTGTCGCAGTCGTAGCCATGTTGGATGTGATCTCTGTAAGGAAATTCACGCTGGTGATAAGCAGGAACATCACTAGAAATAGCGAAATACCGACCAGGAAATCCATATTCCCGGCTATCCATTCGGCCACGCCCGTTTCCTGAAAACCTTTGGCGATAGCCATTCCCCCGCCAAACAAAATGAGAATACCCCACGGGATCTTCAACGCATGTTGCCAATCCATCAACCGCTCTCCTTTTTCACCCGGGACGATGAATAATAAAATAGCCGCAGCAACTGCGATAACTGTATCATCAATGCCGGGAAGGAACTTTTGTAAAAAGAATGATCGGGAGATCCATGCTAAAGCAGTGATAGAAAATATGAGCATGACACGCTTTTCAACTTTGGTCATTTTACCAAGTTCCCGGTGTTGCTCATGAATGTAGGCCAATCCTCCGGGTAATTTGCTTCGTTTGAGTGGGAATGCAATTCTAGTTAGGTAGACCCACGCTATTGTCAGAAGAATGATCGACAATGGCAAGCCGAAGGCGAACCAGGTTGCAAACCCGATCTCTGTACCATAGAATTGCTCTACAACCCCTGCTAATACAAGGTTCGGCGGGGTGCCGATCAAAGTCGCCATTCCTCCGATGGAAGCGCTGTACGCAATGGCAAACATCAGCGATTTCCCGATGTCTCCCCTCCTGTTCACAGCATCTTCGTCGGTTGCTCGAACCTCTCCTACCACAGCCAATGCGATCGGAAGCATGAGTACGGTCGTTGCCGTGTTCGATATCCACATGGACAAGAAGGCCGTACTGATCATGAACCCGAGAATGATCTGGGCTACATTATCTCCTATCAATCGGATCACATTCAATGCCATTCTTCTATGCAGACCGCACTTTTCAATGCCAGCGGCAAGAATGAATCCTCCAAGAAAGAGAAATACGAATTTGTGACCGTATGCTTGAGAGGTCAGGCTCAGTTCCATCCCACCACTCAGGGGAAACATCACCAATGGCAAGAGCGAAGTAACTTCTATCGGAATAGCTTCAGTGACCCACCAAATGGCTATCCAGCTTGTTACAGCCAGGACAGATCTGCCTTCAACGGAAAGGCCGTTGATTGTTCCGTAGTAGGATATGAAAATGTAGACCAAAGGGCCAAGTATCAGGCCGATCTTTGATCCGTTGAGCTTCATTTTACGCTTTGTTCAGGATTTGTTTTAGTCGTACCGATATACGCTGGACAATGCATCTGCAGAATCAATGGTCAATCCCAGATCCCGAAGTGATCCGTCTTTAATGTCAAATACCCATCCGTGAATTTGCGGAGAATTTCCACTCTTCCATTCCTCCTGGATGAAAGATAACTTCGCCATATTCTCTACCTGGGCCTTCACATTCAATTCCACAAAACGATTCCATCGGTCGTTCTCATCGCCAATGCCATCGAGTTCTGCACTATTCTGATCATATACATCTTTGATGTGTGCGACCCAGTTGTCCAATAATCCGAGAGACCCATTGCCCATGGCGGCTTTCACCCCACCGCAACCGTAATGTCCGCATATGATGATATGCTTTACACCAAGTGCTTTCACGGCATAATTTACAACACTGAGAAGGTTGTAATCTGTATGCACCACCATATTGGCAACGTTACGCTGCACGAAGATGGCTCCGGGGTCTGATTCGGTGACAACTTCCGCCGGCACTCGGCTATCAGCACAGCCTATCCATAAATATTCTGGAGATTGGCCAGCCGCCATTGCCTTCAACAATTCAGGTTTTTCTGCCTTGGCGTTCGCTACCCAATCTTCATTGCGTTTCAATAGTTCGTTCATCTTGTGTTTGTTTGCTTGGATCGGGAAAATAGCGTTTTTGAACGTACCCTTCAAGACAATTGTTCAAGGATTTTTGCTGCAACCAGTTCAGGCTCTATCTGACTCATACACTTGATATCATATGGGCAATCCTTGATCCAACAAGGAGAGCATTCCGGATCACTCTCAATATTGGTGTTCTCGGAATAACCACTTTGATGAGCCTTTTCACTTCCTCCAAATACGATCACGGCAGGGCACTCCACTGCCCTGGCGGCGTGCATCAGGAATCCGACCTGACCGACAAATAGATCCAATTGTGCCAAAACGCTCACACTACCTTGAATGGAGGTCATGCCGCGCAGATTGTAGGTTACCCCCTTAAGCAGAGGGTCTGCACTTGCACCCAATTGCACAAATGATACTCTGTCATCTGCCGCTTTGACCAGTCGGATGACCTCATTCCATCGCTCAGGCGTATAATCCTTTACTCCGGGAGGGAACTCTTTCCCAAGTGAATGTATCCCTATCCGGATCTTTTCTTCTTCCGGGAATACAGGCGAAGGATCCAGTTCGAACTTGATCAAGGGTTTAAGGTCAATGGAACTCAAACCCGCTTTTCTTGCCATCAAAGTGAGCAAATGCTCCTTCAAGGCAGGATCTTTCTCATAATCGTGCGAGTAATAGAGGTCAATGCATCGGTATCTTTTCGGCATCAACCTCGCCGACCACCGGAACCATTTCTCCCTCTCCAATGGGATGATCCGCAAGTCGGAACCGAAGAACAACTCCGGGAAGTTCGTACAGGTATGCACCTGATTATCAGGATGCTCTGTCGCAAATCTAGTAGCTACTGTCCCCGCGAGCAATGCATCACCGATCCCACCTTTATGAATGAACAATACTTTCAAGGGTTCCAAAAGTACTTCTTCGCAGCATGCTTCCCGAGAGTGAATTGATTTAGATTTGTCAATCCGGCATTCATGACATTCTCTATTGCTAAACATAAGTGGTTTTTTACCTTGCTCGGGGTTCTGATCGTACTCACTCATTTTCAGATCATCGGTCAAAATCCAAGAGGGCCTCATACCTGGCGACAATGTCATACTCTAGCCGTAGCCAGGAATTTCCATCAGGAAAGCATGAATATTCTTCGGCCTCGTGTTGACAAGCGCAACGATACTTCCGGAGTGACCGGTATGCAGTTTCCTTCATACGAGTACCTCGTTGCACTTGGCTACAAGATCCTGGGAGAGCATAACTTCATTCATCGCATTCTGAGCTTGCTACTTACGTTTCTCGCTTGTATAGCGATGTATAGGATCGGTATAGCCATATTCCGATCGGAATTCGTAGGGATTGCCGGAGCAGCCATGTTGCCCTGGTCACCGGATCTGTTCTATCACAGTGCCAATGCCCTACCGGATGTGCTGGCGCTGACTGCGGGGTTGTGGGGCGTGGCTTTGGCAGTTCAATATAGGATCACAAGGCACATTTCAACCATCTTTTGGTCGGGCGGACTCATCCTTTTAGGCGCTCTGACCAAAGTTCAATATCTGAGTTTTGGATTGCCTATCCTGATCTTGTTCTATCAGGATCGGAGACGGCGTGAGATCGGAAAAACAGAATATAGATTGTTCCTGGAGTTGAGTTCGCTGGTACTCATGCTCACGGCGAGCTGGTATATCTACGCCCGAGAACTTCGTCGCACTTCAGGCCTACTTGATTTTGGTCTTCACTTCAATCCAGTGTCAGACTTTGTTGAAGGACTTTCAATTCTTAGGCAAAATCTCCTTAGCGACTTGCCAGAGCTGTATTTGAACTACGCCTCATTTGCGTTGATGCTCGTTGGACTTATTCACTTTGTGAGCCGTCGATGGCGCAACAGCGAATGGTCACTGGTGGCCATTTTTTGGGGTAGCACACTTGCGCTGTATCACATACTCGAACTGGGGCAAATGAAGGATCACGCCTATTACGCAATGGTATATTTACTACCGCTGATGTTGCTTGCCATGAACGGAGTGAAAGTGGTCGCAGATCGACTGAACAAAAGAATTGTATGGCTCCTGATTGCTGTCATGCCGGTAATAGCATATGCACGAATGCATCAGCGATGGACCGGTGACCAAAAGTACGTGCCACTAGCATTGTACGACAATGAGGAGCGGAAGAACTTCGTCTCACAGATCCCCGACGGGCTATGCATAGTTGGACCCGACATTTCCGGGAGCATCTATTACTATTACCTGGAACGCGAAGGGTTCGGATTTGCCGACCAGGCTGAACTGGAAAATGAAGATCATCTGAAAAGCATGATCGATAAAGGTGCTACGATCTTGATAAGTGATCATGCGATGGTCAGAGTGATCCCTGCCGTCGTCAAACACACGGATTCGCTCATCACACTACAACATGACTTTTACGCGCTGCGCTTGAAATAAGTTCTAAATACGATTAGTGAATAAGCGAGGCGTTTCACACCTCGCTAAAGAACAATTCCCCCTAACTTTCCCCTATCTCCTATCTCCCAGCACCTAAATCACTCCATCCAACTCTTCCAATAATTCTCATCTTCCACTGTGAGAACATCTTCGGTCAGTTGTAATGGATAGAACGGATCGATCATCACAGCCAATTCACCGGTCTCTTTTTGTCCGATCGATTTTTCGATAGTCCCCGGATGTGGCCCGTGAGGGATACCTTTTGGATGTAACGTGATCATTCCGCGTTCCACGTGCTTTCGGCTCATGAAGTCACCATCTACGTAATACAGGATCTCATCGCTATCCACGTTGCTGTGGTTGTACGGCGCCGGGATCGCTTGAGGGTGATAATCGTATAAACGAGGCACGAACGAGCATACTACGAAGTTTCTTCCTTCAAATGTTTGGTGGATCGGAGGAGGCATGTGCACGCGGCCCGTGATCGGTTCAAATTCATGAATGCTGAACGCATACGGGTACAAGTAACCGTCCCATCCGATCGCATCGAATGGATGAGTTGCGAGTGTATACGGGAAATGATATCCGCCTTTTTTAATGATGACCTTGAATTCTCCTTCTTCATCGTGCGTTTCAAGATCAGTAGGCAGTCGCAAGTCTCGCTCACAATAAGGCGAATGCTCTAGGAACTGACCATAGTTGTTCAGATACCGTTTAGGTGGCACCACGGGAGAGAAACTCTCTGTGATCAGAATGCGATTGTTCTCACCGTTGAAATCCAGTTGATAGATCGTACCTCGTGGGATCAACAGATAATCACCGTACTCAAAGTCAATGTTTCCGTAAATGGTCTTAAGCTTGCCTTCGCCCTCGTGAATGAAAAGGATCTCGTCCGCATCGGCATTCTTGTAATAATAATCCGACATGGACTTCTTTGGTGCCGCTGTTCCAACCAGTAAATCGCTATTTCCCATAAGGATGCGCTTACTTTCCAGGTAATCATCCTGTGCATCGAATGAGAAGGTGGTGAAGCTTCTATGTTTGAGGTTATTGTCGACCACGTACTTCGGTCTGGCGTCAATTGGATCACCGATATGTTTCACCAACGTCGGCGGGTGAACATGATAGATCAACGTTGACACATTGGAGAACCCTTCGGTACTCACGAGCTCTTCCTGATATAGTCCTCCATCAGGCTTTCGATACTGAATGTGACGCTTTTGAGGAAATTTTCCGGCACGGTGGTAAAATGGCATAGTCTTATTCTCTCTTGAGTGGCCAAAATTATCGAATTTTGAGCCCCTGCAAAAGATGAGAAAACTCATAGCCCATTTACCTTCTGTTGCACTGCTCTTATTTACGGCCGGACTGTGGTCGGGATTAGAGAGTGGATGTACGTCCAAGACTGAAGACGCCTATAACATGGCCAATGACACAACCCTCAGTCTGGTCGTTCGTGAATGGAGCAAAAGGATCAATAAATACCCCGACGATCCCGAATACTACATCGAGCGATCGAAGGAACTGGTGGATGACAAAAATCACGCACTGGCATTGAATGATGTGGATAAGGCCATCGATCTGAACGGTGATCAGCCTTCGTATTATGAGTTAAAAGGCGATATCCAAATGGCATTGAACGAAACCTTCAACGCCAGTGAGACGTATGAGCTAGCGGCTCAAAAATTCCCAAAGGATGCCTCCACTCACCTGAATCTGGGCCGGTTTCACTATATAGTCCGCGCATTTGACGAAAGTGAGAAAGCCCTAAAAAAAGCGATCGAACTGGATGCGACCAGACCTGATGCTTTCTTCCTGATCGGTTTGGTATCGAAAGAACGCGGTGACACGACAGAAGCTATCAGCGCATTTGAGCGAGCCTACCTGATCGATAACGAACATATCGATGCCATGATACAGCTTGGACAACTCTATTCCGAGCAAGGTGACAGCACAGGATTGGAGTGGTATAGCAAGGCGATCGCTGTCGATGAATACAACGACGAAGCCTACTACGGGAAAGGATATCTGCTTCAGCACCTTGGCCTTTTTGAAAGAGCCATCCAGAATTACCAGGATTGCATTGACGTGAACGCGAGGCATTACCTGGCTTATTTCAACACCGGATATATTCTCTTCAGCGGAAAAAACTGGGATCGCGCACTCGAACATTTCCGCATCGCCGTTAAATTTGCGCCTGATTTCGTGAAAGGGCATTATATGCTGGGACTGACGAATGAGGGCAAATCGAATTTTGAGCAAGCCCGCGTTCATTACAACAAGTGTCTGCAACTCGATCCCGATTACGATCTCGCTAAATTGGGATTAGAAAGATTGGAAAATAATTCATGAGTTCGATTACGATCACTCTGCCCGATGGGAGCACTCGTACGTTTCCGAAGGGTACAACGGCAATTGAGGTTGCCAAAGACATCAGCGAAGGCTTAGCCCGCAACG
>VMBT01001735.1_pt1 | contig 11399 bp, 11 predicted proteins | sample 4404301 | NCBI WGS metagenome assembly VMBT01 (sample SAMN12238535, study PRJNA552566) | marine metagenome | isolation source: Coastal seawater | place: USA: coastal Georgia, Sapelo Island | collected 2008-08/2009-08
AGCACGGTGGCCAGAATACCGATCATCAAATCACTGACCGGATTATCCGAAACGTCAAATAACTTTTCGGAACTGTCCTTTCCCAGCATCTTGAACCCCGACCCCATCAGCCCTAGCGCATTCAAGAAAAGAAAAAGACAAAACAAGACATTGGTTACAACGGCAGGTTTTGGTATAACCCAATCCTTTGGTCTAAACAGATATCCAGCTGTTGTAGCCAAATTTACACCGAATAGGGACAATAGTGTATATCCCGATTCGTCATTCACCAACTCATTAGTCGATGACAGCAATTTCCGCATTTCCCTGACTTATGTTCATAAAAAATTATAGTCCCCCGGGACGAACAACTCGTAGGGAAATGGATATTCAATACTTCGCCTTGAAAAACACAACATGCCTTCAAGGTCTTCCTGAACCACGGACATCTTGGCGGTTTCCGGAAACATCATCAAAAAATCTTCCATGTCAATCTCCTGTTGAACTTCGTGCAAGACTAGCGATCCCTCCATGTCGCCAAAAACCTTGCAGTCCCGGGCAAGTCTGCGCTCACCATCTTGGGTGAGCATGAATTTGACGGAAGGTCCTATGTCGGTGATCATGGTCTGTGCATCAAACATGTCGCGGTATCTAGGAAGCAACTTCTCTTCCACGTTGGTGGCAATAGGAATATAAGGAGGATTAATCATATTTAATTTTTGTGAAATACTCTTGTGCTTCGTTGGAATCACCCATACATTGAACAAGGTGTTCATGTTACTTACTACTTATGTAGAGTATAATATTCTGCTTAATTTATACTCCTCACAGATTTTCCTACACTTTTGACAAGGTTTGGACAACCTCAGATCACCACTCCTATTTGCCCTAACCACGAGCATCCATGCCTTTTTGAAGTCCTTTCGGGTGATGCGCTTTCGGGCATCCATGATCGCCGCCGCCTCCGAGTGGACACTTATGGTGTTGTGAAACTTTTCCCAATAGTTGTATCCCCTTCCCACAATTTCGCCATTCAATACGACCACGGCACCGTGCTTGTGCATCATATTGGATAGCGAAGAGAGTTCCAGACATTCATCCAAGAACTCGGTCTTCATCCTAGTTTGTTAACTTGTTTTTCCTTTAAACACCCCACCGTGCCTTTTCGTGCATGATCTCCATGAAATGTTCTATGACTTCTTCCGGGACACCCTTTGGGTAGTTGAAATCTTCTTCTTCCGTGTCCATTTCTGCCGGTGCGTGATTCCAGAAATACATGGCTTTGTATGTGAATGGATACTCGACCTGATTGGGATTGTAGAATGTTCCTTTGTAGTACAACACGATCGTTTCATCCCCATCACTACTCACCGGAGTGCTGGTGGTATCCACGAACCCATGGTCGAACACGAGTCGCCATCCACAGTCCATGATGATTTCTTCACCGTTCACCTTTGGATATTGGGAGATCCCCAAACCTTCATGACCATTTATGAAGTTGATGTCACGAAAGAGCATACCAGGGTCAAATGAAATATCCCAACCTTTTGCTCTGCAGTCCCTTTCAAGCAAGTCATAGAAGGCATCGTAACGATTTTTCAAAAAGTTATAGACGTCCATTTATAACCCATCAAGCACAACGTTTAAGTCATCGTAGATCATATCAAGTCCGTCATTCGCATACTCGATGTACTTGGTCAAGACCTTGGGCATGGGTTCGCCGTTGTCCATCATTTCGTTGAGTTCGTCCAGCATCGCCTTGACGTCCGGGTCCCTCACCGGGGCACAGAGCCGGAGTATCTTATCAAAGACGTAGTTCACAAGTTGCCGGAGATCTCGGTAATCAAATGCCTTGTGACGGATCATCTGCTCGAACAACTCGCTGTCCATTCGTTCCTCGATGTCATTCCGAAGTTCCGAATCGGGTTTCAAAACCCCGATGAGTTTGAATTTGATTTCGTCGTAGAGTTGCACGATCCACTTGTGGTCTAAGGGCTCGGTGGTAAGTTTCTCTTCGACCAAATCGAAATAAGCTTTTTTCATATTAAAACCAATCAATTGTTCCATTATATTAACTAATACTTAGCGGCGAAAGAAAGTTTTGGAGAGTTCGCGCTCGGTGCGGGTCGCGGGCACGAAGCACTTGTCCGTGATGACCCCGTAGTCCTCGGCCTTCTTCTCCTGCAGCGAGACCATGGCGAGGTCGATGCTCGGCAGGTCCGGGTCGCTGACGGTCGCGACGTAGCGCTTGGTGACCACCTCCTTGGTCTGCCCGGTCCGGTGCACGCGCCCGATGGCTTGCATCTCGGCAGCCGGGTTCCACTGAGGGCTCATGAGGTAGACTCGGGTCGCCTCTTGCAGGTTGAGCCCCACGCCACCCACCACGATCTGCGAGATGAGGATGGCACCCGGGTTGGGGTCGTTCCTGAAACGGTTCAGGATGAAGGTCCTCGTGTCGCCGTCCAAGGTCCCGTCAAGTCGGTAGCACCGGTTTCCAAGGGCTTTGTTGACGGCGTCCATCTCCCCGTGGAACTGGCAGAAGATGATTGCCTTTTCATTGGGGTGAGTGGCGAGGTCCTTGAGCAGCTGGGTGACCTTGCTCGGAAGCTGACCCGTTTCAAAATTGCCCTCCATTATCTCGTGGACGAGGTCGCGGTTGGTCATGGTCTGCCGGGCTCGCAGCATTCCTTCAATCACATACATATTCTTTTGCTGTTGCGAAGCCCCACGGCGCTGGGCGTCCCTGAGCAGGTCCTTGAACTTGTTGTAGACTTCAAAGTAGGTCTGCTCCTCTTCCAGGGTCATGGGCACCTCCATGCAGCCCGAGTGGCATGACGGCAGTCGCAGGCGTTCGCAGTGCTCTGCCACCTGTTCCTTGGTGCGTCGAAGGACGTACTTGTCGCGGATCTTCTCCAGCTCGCGTTGCACGGACAGCTTGAGGTCGTTGAGGAACTCCTTGGTCTTGTCGCGGTTCACCAGGTTGCCCCGATGGATGAGCCCGTAGAGCGTGGCGAAGTCCTTGAGGCTGTTGACAACTGGCGTACCGGTGATGAGCCACGTGGATTTGGAGCGCAGCCGCATGACTTCCAAAAAACTCTTGGACTTCGGGTTGCGCACGTGGTGGGCTTCGTCCAGCACCACGCGATCCCACTGCGTCAAGTAAAGCCCTTGTGACTTTTTGCTGAGTAGGGCTGTGTAGGACGTGATGGTGACGCCCTTGAGGGTTGGTGCGAAACGGTCCAGCTCCTTGTTCCACTGAGCCGTTACGGATTTGGGCGCGACCACTAGCGTGCGTCCCGGGTTGTTGCACATCATCGCGATGGTCTGGGCGGTCTTGCCGAGGCCCATCTCATCGCAAAGGAATCCACCGCCCTCTTTGTCCCGGGCGGTCATCCATCGGACACCCTCATCCTGGTAAGGCTTGATGAGGCGTCCCACGAACATCGTGTCGGTTTCAGGTGCCCATTGAGAATCGTTCAGACTCCCTGAATAATTTTTAGTCGTTCATCGTCTGGCTCTTTTTGTTGTAGGTTGAACGTTGTTGTTGGAACGAGCGGTCCTGGGTCGGGCGGTCCCGGGTTCAATGTTATTTTGATTTTTTACTATTTTTGCTGTATATTCAAGTAATCTTGTATAATTGTTTCTTTCAATATTTTTATTTCTATCTATTTTTGGATTATTAGTAGTAATTCCAGATGAAAATGTATTGAGTTTAGATGTCGCTGGGTCATAAATGATTGCCGGGCTCATTGCGCGTCTCCTTGTGAATTCGGTTCCGGTAATCTTACCTGCATCGTGGATGACGCAATAGTCTTTTGAAATGACCTCTCTGGAAAACTTGTTCCAAAGATCGTTGGCGTCGGTACTTTCTAAAGTTTTTATCTCTACCAAAAACTCACCAATCTCATCTTCAAATTTTTTGACAATAGTTTTCGAGTTGAATTTTTGAATAAATTGTTTCAATTCTCTTTCCGGAACCACCGACGACAAAATATCTCCGAGCGAAAATGTTTTGTCAATGCCAAAACTCGAAGTAGGAAATGATTTTGCGAAATCGTGGAATGTATCGAGAATGGCGAGTTTCTTTAACGAATCGGATCCACTAAAAATTTCATTTAAAATGCCTCCAGATGCTCTCGCCTTGTTTGCTCTCGTGGTATTTGTGGTATTTTCAGGTAACCACATGTACATATTTTTTCCAGTAGGTCTGTAGACGAAGGGAACGCCTAGAATGTAGGCAAGCAGACATGCTGGACGATCATTCGACCAGAAAAGTGCTTTGCTGTAATAAAACTTATTTTGTAGCTCAAATCTCCTCATGATATAACTTACCAAATCTCTCGAAGACTGTACTTCGCCACGTGAAACTTTCATGACATAATCCATAAACTCGCTATCAAAAGGTTGTACACAAAAATTATCGCCTTTATTGATTTGTTGTGCATAATATACCTGCGATGCATCACCAAGTCGTTTCAATTCTAACATCTGTGCCATATACTGTCTGTCTCCAAAGATGCGAGGATTTTCTGTTCCCTTTTTCATGAGTTTTTCGATATGTGCAATCGATAGACCTTGCATGCCCTTTTTGTAAATATTGGCAGATACCTGAGTCCCCACGGCTTTGTACAGTTCCTTTCTACCACAGAACCCTAAAACCTTGTTGTTTTTTGTGTTCAGACCCTTGCAAAAAAGACCAACCCTAGAACTCTTGAGTTTCGAATTTCCTCCGATTGGTTCAAGTAAAACTGTCGGGAACTGAGGACCTTCGATATATTTGAGTGTATAATTTCCTAAGAGACTAGGAATTATAGTGTCTTTTACAATCTGAATATTATTAAGTCTACTAGGAGGAATTTGTTTAATTTTAGTAAGAACCCATGGAAGGTAATCTTCCGTCTTAGAACGTGTCACTCTATTGCTTTTGTTTGAGTTACTATTAGATTTATTTTCACTATTGTTGTAACCTACTGCTAGTCGAATTCTATGTAAAAGATATTTCCAAAAGGTTCCAGCTTTTTCGCGTCGGATCTGTTCAGACTTCGTACTTCTTGGGAATTTAATAGATTTCAATTGTTCTGAATCAAGGTTTTTGTTTATACTGTAAACTTTTTTGTAAATAGTTTGAATGTCACCATTGGACATCTGGCCAAGTAACGCCGCGAATTTTGTAGGATCTGTATTTGTATATTTAAGATTATTTATGGGACCTGAATTATTCATATCACCTTTATATTAATTAATAATTTTATTAGGCTGCCAGGGCTACTGGTAATTTTACAAATTCTTTTTCAAGACTCTCTTGAAGTTTTTCGCGTGTAATTGATGTGTTTACTTTTGCGGTTTTAATGAAAAAATTCACGAGATAATCATAAAATGCCATTTCATTATTCGTTGTATTCTTCATCCCATCTCTGGTCATTTTATTGAATGTAATGAACTTTGCCATCATTAACAAATCTGTTCTGGAAATGATATTTTTATTATTTAATATTCTTCCAATTCCAGTGAATTTTTTAGAATTAATGTATTTTATAACCTTGTTCTTTTGTTCCTGTGTAAGTTTATTGTTGAGTTTGTTTTTGTATTTGACATAATTATTTGCTTGTTGATTTTGTGTCATAGTGTTCCAATTTTTGACCAAATTGTTTAGTGTAATCACTTGCGTTTGGGTACCGGATCCGGAAGGTCTAACAGCAGTTGCCATTCTCTAATAATATCTCACAAATTAATAGAATGGCTGAGCGCCGAGGATTTCAGACAGCCGTGTGGGGTCCGCCCGCGTGGATGTTTTTGCACACCCTGACCTTTGCCTACCCAGAGGAGCCCGACGAGAAGACCAAGCGGACCTTCATGAGGTTCTTTGGGTCGCTGTGTTCCATCTTGCCGTGCAAGTACTGTCGGGTGAGTTACTCCAAGTACTGCAAGACCACGGGACCCCTCGGGCTGACCGACGCCAACTTTGCCTCCAGGAAGACCCTGACCCGGTGGCTCTACAACATTCACGACGCGGTGAACCAGCGCATCGGCAAGACGGATCGTCCCAGTTTTTCGCAGGTCAAGGCGATGTACGAGCAGTTCGTGGCCCAACCCCATGTGGACAATGAGAAGCAGCACGGGTGTGTGAATGGTCAGAAGAGACTCAGGTCGGTGATCCGGGTGGTTCCCAGGGAGTGCAAACTTAGCGGCAAGACCTTAAAGATTTACCGTGCTTGTAAACAAAGGTATGTACTCTAATCCACTCACCGGAAAGATCACAAAGTCACTCTACGAAGCCGAGTCAGGCAGGCGGTATATTCAAGTGGACAACATTCAGTTGAAGATACCGTGGCGATACGGAAGGCCGTATCAAATTCAATGTGACGACCTCAAGCCCATCATGGACTACAAGGTCGGTGAACAGGTTGAGGTGTGGTGGGAGATCAGTCAGTCCAGGATGATTCTTCGCCGTATTCGATCAGGTCCCCACACCTAGCGCACACCCACACATGAGGAACCCCCTCATGGTAGAACCTAACTCTAGGAGGTCCTCGGTGGACAGTGAAGTCTTGAAGTTTTTGCATAAGCTCTCCATACAGAAAGTCTGGGTAGGTTCCAGTTTCTCTATGGAAAATGACCACGACCGTTTTGGCGAGTCGGTGATTCACATATCTCGGATGGTCACACGTCTTATAACTGGTTAATATTTTATTGTCCAATAGTAATAACTGAAATATGTCGGGTGGTATTACGCAACTTGTCGCGGTGGGTGCCCAGGATACGCACCTGGTTGGCAACCCGGAGGTGAGCTTTTTCCAGTCATCATACAAGCGCCACACTAACTTTTCCAGTGTGATTGAGCGTCAGGTGATTCAGAACACCCCGGCGGCCAACGGTCTCTCGTCGATCCGCTTCGAGCGCAAGGGCGACCTTCTCTCTTACATTTACCTCACCAACGTGAACAGCAGTGACGCGGTTGTTGTAGAGGATTGGAGTACCGTTATTAATAAGGTCGAATTGTACATCGGAGGTCAGCTTATTGACACCCAACATTATGATTATTCTGCAAACATTCACACCGAGATCATGGCCAACTCTTTCTCGAAGGGCGTTTATGGCTCTGGTCCCAGCGCTGCCGATAAAACGGTGTTTTTCTACCCTTTCAAGTTCTGGTTCTGCGAGAACTGGCAGTCGGCTCTTCCTCTGATTGCCCTCCAGTACCACGACGTGGAGGTTCGCATCTATTGGGCGGGTGATCTTGAAAACACTTATGAGGCATGGGCTCGTTACATCTACCTCGATGCCGATGAACGTCGCATGATGGCCGAGAAGCCCATGGATATGCTCATCCACCAGGTTCAGCGTATTCCGGCACCCGGCTCAAAAACTGCCGATCTCACATTCAATCATCCGGTCAAATTTATTGCATCCAACGCAGCAGTATTCTCTACCGCCTCCAATCGTGTTCTTCTCCAACTGAATGGTGTGGACGTTGGCGAAAAGAAGCAGTCTTTGCCTCATTTCAAGCAGGTGTCTTCTTATTATCACACTCAATATGGCGCAAGCAGTAGCGCAGCGCAAGATGGTTTCGAGAGCACAACTCTTATGATCCCCTTCTGTCTGGACGCTTCCAAGCTTCAGCCCACGGGTACCTGCAACTTCTCGCGCATGGACTCAGCCAGACTGATCAGCGATGCAGCAATCGAGAGTGATATCTACGCGGTCAACTACAACATCCTCAGGGTTCAGAACGGGATGGGTGGGCTGCTTTACGCGAACTAAATATCTAATAAACTAATAGTAATATGTCGTCTGGCGTTACACTTGTTGTCTCGGGGAGGGATAATCCCCTTACCATAGATCCCGATATGTCATTTTATAAGACTTTATACAAGCGCCATACGAACTTTTCTAGTGTTATTGACAAGTTGACTCTTCAGACTAAACCAGTCAATAACGGTAGCTCCACAACGCGAGTAGAGGTCAAGGGTGATCTGCTTTCTTATATGTACATTACCTGCAGTTCGATTGACAATGGTGAATCGTTGCTACGAAAGTGGAGCAGAGTCATAGACAAGGTCGAACTTTTCATAGGGGGTCAATTGATAGACACACAGCACTACGAGTATTCCACCAAAATCGCAACCGACGTCCAGGCTTCAAGTTTGACCAGGGGCACATTGGGATCTGTGGGGACAGAATATTCGTATTTCTACCCTTTGAAGTTCTTCTTCTGTGAACATTGGGCATCGTCCATTCCACTGATTTCACTCAATTACCACGACGTGGAAATTGTTATTCACTGGGGGACAAACTTGTACATAAATGATATTCTTGGGGCATACTTGGCTGACGTGGAACAGTACAAAAGTCAGAACATTACTTACACGGATTTATTGAGGGACATCACTTTGTATCAGAATGTATCGAATGTGGACGTCTACACCAATGTCCAGTCCAATATCGTTCTGTACCAGGCGGTCACCATTCCGGATGATGACTACACCACTAATGTTCAGTCCAATATAATCCTTTATGGGAATGTTTCTATTCCAATTAATGACGTCTACACAGATGTTCAATCGAATATCGTTTTGTATCAGGCGGTCACCATTACGGATGAAGATGATTACACCAATGTTCAGTCCAATGTTGTTTCGTATCAAAATGTTGACTCCAATGAGTATGCTAATATTCAATCTGACATCGTGCTCTATCAGGCGTACGGTCAAACGGATGCTTACACGAATGTGAGTGCCAATGTCACGGACTATCAGGGCGTCACCATTCCTTCCACCGGTCAGTACATAGATTTTCAGTCGAATGTCGCGACCTACCAGGCGGCTGCAACGGATGGGGACCGCATCACAGAGGCGTCCAAGGTGGTAAATGGTTTTAGCAATTTGTCACCCACGCCTACGCTCACGGAGAGCAAAACATACTACGTTGCCGTGAAGCAAGTTGGCGGTGACAATAAGTATTACATCAATGGTGAATTACAAGCATCATTGACATTCAGAAGGGGATCCACCTACATCTTTGATCTCACCAACGGTGACGCTTACACGAATCATCCTTTTAGATTTTCCACATTATCGGACGGCACCCACACGGGTGGAACCATATACGACACGGGAGTCACTTTGGATGCCGTGAACAAAACGGTCACGATCGTCGTGGACGCGGGAGCACCCGACACACTTTACTATTTTTGCACTGTTCATTCTGGTATGGGTGCGTCTATCACGGTTATGGACGCGAGGGTGGTGCCATCCTATCAAAGTTTGACAGATGGATACATCATTTACGATTACCTGACCGACAGCTCCGGATCGTTTCCGGCTTCGGATGCGTTGAACGACTTCATCACCTCCTTGAATAATTCCGAAAACATAAATGCCTCCACCAACGTTCTGATAAAATACAATCTCCTTCCCACTTACCCTTCCAATGTTCTCACTCAAAATACAGTTACTGGTTTTTTGACCTATGACGGGACCGAAGACACGGCTCTGGATTACGCTCCAACAAACAGTCTGACCGCCTTCATGGATGCGCGCGTGATTGAAGAAAGAAGCAACGCGGCATCCAACTTGGTGACGGATCACGCTCTTGTGACAGACACCGGAAACACATTGACATTTACATCCACGACTGGTTTTTTAATCTACACAACATCCACTCCGGCAACGTTGACAGATTCTATATCGAGTTTTGACGCTTCCAACGAATTGAACACCAACATGGGTCTCTACAATAATATTATTCGCACCGCAGAAGCGGGAACCCTTTCGACATCGTGGGCTGCTACTGCGGATGCTGGCGTGCCCTACTCGAATACCTTCACGATAGACGGGACCACCGGATACATAACATACGAATCCACGGTAGACAGTTCGAGTTCATTCGACGGATCCAACCTTCTCAACAATGTGATGACGGCGTTTCACAACTACGAGCGATCCAATATTGCGCAGGACTTAATTGATTCACATGCGCTCGCGACGGCAGATTCCAACGCGCTCACCAAGACGGACTTAACTGGACTGATTATTTACGAGAGTCTGACGGACACGGATACTCCGACGCCGACCCCTGCATCAAATTTGCTGAACAATGTAATGAGTTCCTTCCACAACTACGATAGGATCAATGTGTCTTCGAACATCGTGACAAATTATGATTTGACGAGTGATGCAAACGTTCTCGTTCAAAATGCCCAAACCGGATTCATACGATACAATGGAATACAGGACACAACGTCCAACCTCGATGGATCCAATCTTCTCTACGCGAACATGACGGCGTTACATTACCAACCGAGGACATCCGAGGCTTCAAACATCATCACCGGGTGGGCTCTCACGGACGACGATACATCCAATACGCTGACCCAAACGAGTCCGGAAGGGTTTCTCGTGTATCAAGGTCTCACGGACTCTGATGGCGATTTCCAGGGAACCAATCTGCTCAATACGGTCATGGCTGGGGAACACTATGCGATTCGTCTCGCGAGGTCTGCGAATGTTTTGACCTCCTACGCATCTCTGGATCCGCCGATGACAAATGTGCTCACCCGCAGTGACGTGACGGGGTTCTTGATTTACAACGGAACTCTCACGGACACGGCAGCGACGCCTCCGGATTATCAAGCCTCGGATCTTTTGATAACCGATGCACAGGCAGCGCGACTGTCCGTTCGCGACTCGAATGCCAGTAACGTGGTGAACAACTGGCCTGACATGCTTCCATCGAGTCTCGTCCCAACTAAAAATCCTACAAATTATTTCATCACATTTAATGGAAATGACGAAGACACGAACGCAGCGTATCCAAGCGGAAATGCGCTAATAGCTTACATCACCGAGAAGGAAAGTGATTACGCGACATCCGAGTTCAATCTGATGGGAAGATTCATCTACCTCGACAAAAATGAACGCAGATACATGTCCAAGCGTTCAGCGGACTATATCATCACACAGACTCAACGCATTCCTGCACAGAACAAGAAGGAGGTTGAGCTAACTTTCAATCATCCAGTGAGTTTCATTGCGTCCACGGCAAGCAACTTCAATGCGTCAAACAAGATGCTGTTGGAACTGAACGGCGAACCTGTGGGGGATCCAAAACCCGCCATTCCACATTACAGGCAGGTCTCAACCTATTTCCATAGTCCGTATGGATCTAATCAATACACAACCATGATGTATCCATTCTGTCTGGATGCATCAAACAAGGAACACACTGGAAGTCTCAACTTCAGTCGATTGGATTCAGCCAGACTTACACTGGATCAAGCCATCAACGGTGCGATCTACGCGGTCAACTACAATATTCTTAGGATTTCAAACGGGACTGCTGGGTTACTTTACGCATAGTTCCGAGTGCCTTTTCAGCCTGATCCTTGGGCATAAACATGAGCCAGGCGACGGTCATCCTCT